>Ga0214201_1000635_pt1 | contig 11561 bp, 8 predicted proteins | sample TroBogEpilimnion_32_FD_153039 | JGI IMG/M metagenome (GOLD analysis project Ga0214201, IMG submission 153039) | Freshwater microbial communities from Trout Bog Lake, WI - 29MAY2009 epilimnion | ecosystem: Environmental > Aquatic > Freshwater > Lake > Epilimnion/Euphotic zone | place: Trout Bog...
CTTGATCTCGTCTTCCATCTCAACACTCATGTGCTAGCTCCTTACGAACATAACACCTGAGCAGGAAATCAGTGGGTCATTACAAGTCGGCTCAGCACGAGTTCATAGAAAGCAGCCGTATCAACAGCCGTCTGGACGGTAATGAGGCCCGCTTTGTCACCGCCCGGAAAGCGCCCGAGGTCTTTGCTTTGGCGGACGCTCACGCCGAAGTTGATACCGGGATTGGAATCGACATCCACGTAGTACTGACCTTTCGTGGACACACTGGGTGCGACGATCGCCGCAGCCGCGAGCGGATCGTAAAAAAAGGCTGGCAAGTCCGAAAACGGGCGATCGGCCACCGCCCGCGGATCGAGGCGCTTCCCTCGATCGCTACGGCGACGTCACCCCTCTCTTGAGTATCAGAATGGTAGTTAGCCTCACTTCTGTCCATTCAGAGTAATCCGGTATGGCCGGCAGTTACTTGTAGGCTAGATCGTCATCGAAAAGACACTCTTCGAAAGTTTCACCACAGCTTCAGCGCCTATTTGAAGTCACTGCTTGGCACGGAAAAGACCCAATACCGCTTGGCTTCGCGGGCAGGGGTTAGATAGGTTTTAGATAGTGCCGGTTAAAAAACAGCTATGCCAAAAAATCTATTGACGGGTGCGTGTTGCTAGCCGGATATCCGCTTCACACCGGCCACAAAACGCGCCAACGTCGTCGACAACACTCCTTTCGGCAGCGCGATGTCGATCAGCTGAAATCTCCCGCGCCGATGCACCGCCTCGTCCAGCGCGTGTTTCAGTGCCGCGCGGGTTGCGACCCGAATACCGTCACCGCCCATTCCGGCCGCCATGCCGGCGAAATCCCACCGCTCCAAGGTATTGAAGGCGGACTCGGGCTGAAACGCCCGCAGCATTTCCCAGCTGGCGTTATTGAATACCAACACGATCGGGTCCCAGCCGTAGCGACGGCAGTTCCCGAGCTCCCATCCCGTCATCTGGAAGGCCCCATCGCCGACGAGGATGAGCGGGCGCTCACCGGTCGCCGCTTGAATACCGAGCCCCGCCGGGACGCCGTATCCCATCGTGGCGTAATAGCCCGGTGCCACGAACGCGGTGGGCTCAATATCGAGCGCCGTAAACAAACAGTCGCCCACGTCCGAGGCGATCGGCATCTTGCCGTGCTCGGCGAACAGATCATTCACGGCGGCACAGATATCGGTCGGTGCAATCGGCGACTCATCCGCCGAGAGGCCGCGCGGGTACGTCGTCGGCGCGAGCGTCGCCGCATGACCGATCGGTTGCGCCCGCTCGACCAGCCGTCGGACGAGATCCGCGAGAGGGATGTCCGGATAGGTGTGATAGCCCAGCGTCACCCGACCGTCCAACGCCTGAATGGTCTGGCGCATGTCGATGCGGGTCTTAGACACCGCAAAGTTGGTGTCGCAAATAATCTCGCCGAGGAGGAACAACCCATCGGACGCTTCAACCAATTGCGTCACGTCGGGCGTTCCGGCGACGCCGAGGTAAGTGCCGGCATGCAGGGCGGGCTCATCCGCCAATAGCCCACGGCCCATAAAGCCGGAGACCACCGGCACCTTCAACCGTCGGGCCAGTTCCGCGACCTCCTGTTCGATGCAATAGCGGCGCACTTCGACGCCCACCATCAGGACCGGCGAGCGCGCTCGCGTCAGGCGGTCCAAAATTTCCTCCACACATGCCTCGAGGGCATTGCCGTCCACCGGCGTTGCGGCGATGGGCGGCACCTCGGCGCACTCGAGGTTCACCATATCGCGCGGGATCTCGAGGTACACCGGCTCCGAGCGACGCTTGCAGCTGGCGAGTACCCGCGCAATGAGCGCGGGCGCGGTCGCCACATCGTCCAGCCGCGCCTGGTCGCAGGTCACTTCCTTGAAAATCTCGAACTGCGAATCAATCCGTTTCGCCTGGTGATGCAGCAAGAGACCGGAATCGACCTCGGCCTGGCCGGGCGCGCCGGAGAGCACGACGAGTGGGACTTTCTCGGCAAAGGCGGCCGCCACGGCATTGACCATGTTGAGCGCGCCCGCGCCGTACGTGACCGCTGCCACCGCAGGCGCCGAGGTCAACCGGGCTGCGGCATCCGCGGCAAAACCCACACCGGGTTCGTGTGACAACGTGTAGAGCGGAAGGATCTGCGAGCTCTCGAGGATCCGAAAGTACGGCAAGGCAAAGTCGCCTGGAATACCGAAGACCAACGGCGCCCCTTCCCTCTTGAGCGCATGCAGCAACGACTCAACAAGATTCATAATGGGGTCCTCAAGCAAGGTCCACAGGCGTTATCGGACTGCGCCCGCTCAGTCACCGAGTCGGTTTAATTTACGCCGATAACGCCGCAGGTGCAGCAACGACGAGGCGCGAGGACGACGCCATTCATCGCGACCGCCGGATAACGACCGCGGCGGATGCGTACGCCCCCGAAAGCGCCGCGGACGCGCCTTCAGAGCTTCAGACGACGAACGTTAGCGGAGCGTCGCACCGATATGTGTGAGGAACTCCGCGTGCGACGGCATGCGCTCAACGCACCGTGCGACGACCTGACGGACGTTAGCGACATAGGATCGTAGCTCATCCTGACCCATCATATCGACCATCGGAAAGTAGCCCCGTGGGTGTATGCGCTGCCCGAGCATGACTTGCACCCAACTGGTCTGGCCAAAGAGTTCGTCGTTCTCCCTAAAGAAGCGACCGCTATGCCGGAAGAGATCCAGATACGCCCGCAATCCGTCGGGTATCGCGAGCGTACGGCAGTCCTTCCAAAATGCAGAGTCATCTCGTTCTGTGGCATGGTAATGCAGAATAAGAAAGTCTCGGATGCGCTCCCACTCCCACGTGGCTCTCTGGTTAAAGCGGTCGATCAACACCGGATCAAAGTCTCGATCCGGGAAGAAGCTGATGATCTGTGTGATCGTCGACTGCACAAGGTGGATGCTTGTGGACTCCAACGGCTCCATAAAGCCACTGGCCAGTCCCACGGCCACACAGTTGCGATTCCAAATGCGACGTCGTTTCCCGGTCTTAAAGGCGAGCAGACGCGGATCACCGAGAACAGGCCCATCGAGCCGCGACAATAGCCGTTCGGTGGCCGCCTCATCCGAGAGGTGTGCGCTCGAATACACGTAGCCATTACCGATCCGGTGTTGCAGCGGTATGCGCCATTGCCATCCCGCCTCTCGGGCCGTCGCCCGCGTGTAGGGCACGGGCGGCCCTGAGGAGGCACACGGCACGGCGACGGCGCGATCGCACGGCAGCCAGTGCGTCCAGTCCTCGTAGCCCGTATGCAGCGCCTGCTCGATCAGCAATCCCTTGAATCCGCTGCAATCAATGAACAGGTCGCCCTCAACGCGCTCGCCGCTCTCGAGCAGAAGCGCATCGATAAAACCGTCTGTGCCCCGCAACTGAACCTGCTGTACCTTCCCCTCTGTCTGGCGCACGCCCAGAGCCTGCGCACATTCACTCAAGTACTCGGCGTACAGTCCTGCATCGAACTGAAAGGCATACGCGATACCCGACAGCGGGGAGTCCGGACCCAGACCTGCGGGCCGCATGAAGCGACCGTGGCGTGCGGCCATCACGTTGATCGCATACTCACCCAAATCAACCGCGTGACCTTGCTGATGCGCCTTGAGCCACAGTTGATGGAAGGGCAATAGCGCCCGGTCCCGCCCGAGGACACCAAAGCTGTGGATGTAGTCATCGCCCAAGCGCGCCCAATCGACAAACTGAATGCCGAGCTTGAACGTCGCTCGTGTGCGCCGGACGAAGTCATCTTCGTCGAGTCCCAGGGCGTCATTGAACTGCCGGATTTGGGGGATCGTCGCCTCGCCCACGCCGACCGTACCGATCTCTTGCGACTCAATGAGTCGGATCGCGCAGCGGGGACCGAGCACACGCGCCAACGCCGCAGCGGCCATCCAGCCCGCTGTGCCGCCACCGACAATCACAATAGCTTTGATCGCGCGATCTGTCATGACGCTCTAGGCGCTGTGGGCGTACAGCTCCCGACCGCACACTGCGGTCGAGAGCGAGGCCGGGAAATCCGCAAGGAGCCCGCTTCCCAACTATCAACGCTTATAGTTGAAGCCCAACAGGATCGTACGTCCGAAGGTGTCGTTTTCCAACGGCGTTTGGTACGACGCGCCGCTGGTCAGCGTTGCCATCTGGATCGTGCGATACGGCGAATCTGTCAGGTTATTGACTTGCAGTAACAGTGACAGACCCGCCGCTTTACCTTCCTTGAACTCGTAGCCCGCCTGGAAATTGAGCGTTCGATCGGTGGCAATCTTCGTATACGACAGCTGATTGAACAACGGCGTCACTTCACCCGTGAACGGCGAGCGGTACGTCTCAGCCAGTCGCAGCGAATAGCCGTTCTGCTCGTAGTAGACCGTCACCGCCGCCACGTTCTTGGAGAATCCTGGGAACGTGGTCGGACCGCCAGGCACATTCGAAATCGTCGTCGGTGGCAGATAATTATTCGTGTAGGCGTAAGACGACTGCAGGCCGAATCCCGACAGCGCATTGGCGAGCAAACCGCCTTCCAGCGTGAGCGCCAATTCGTAGCCTTGGATCTTGCCGCCCGAGCCATTCTCCGGCGTCGAGTAATTACCGTAGACCGACTTCGGGGTAATCGGCGTGTTATTCACAAACCCCGAGAAATTGTAGTTTGGGTCGGTCTGCGTGTAGATATAGCTCGTCAAGTTCTTGTTAAAGAGCGCGACCGAGAAGTAGCTCGCCTTACCGAACATCTTCTCAAACGAAAGATCTTCTCCGATCGCAATGTACGGCTTCAGATACGGATTGCCGCCCGAACCCGACCAAAACCCAAAGCTCGCCTGACAGGAAGCCGGGTCGGTGCACACCGACGCGGACGATGCCGCCTTCTCGTCGTCGATCCGGCCGCGCATCATGCTCTTGGAGACGCCCAACCGGATGTATTCCCGGGGCGCCACCATGGCCACGAGGTTAAGGCTCGGTAGCACCTCGTTGTAGGACGTACCGCTGCCGACAGCGCCAGTCGGCTGCCCGCTGTTCGGATCCGTCAGTACACCCGATGAGTACTGATTCGTATGCACCCACTGCACACCGACGTTGCCACGCACCGGCACCTGTCCCATGTGGGTGTCGATGTCGAGCTTCAGATAGCCGAGCGGGACTTTTTCCTGAATGTAGTAGTTGCGGCTGTAGTCGTTCGGGCCCATGTCGGGCGAAAGATAGAACTGACTATTGAACGCCGCGAGGATGTTGTAATTGATGACGCCCGGCACGCCCGCATACGCCAGCGAGGTCGGTGAGTAGGTGTAGGCGGCACCCACGGGCGCAAACTGTGCACTGTTATATGCGCCACAGGAGAGAGTACCCGTCGTACTGCACCCATTGCCGTTCAGATACGCGAAGTCGACGAGCGCCGACTTAGACTTCTTGCGATCGGAGTAGTCGAAGCCAATGTCGACCGTCTTAAAAATCCAACCGAGCGCATGTTTCACGTCCAGTCGGAACGCCTTGATCGTGTCCGTCTGGTGATCCCATTCCTCACGACCGTTATAGCCGTAATTGTCGGGATCGGTGAACCCGACAATCGTCGGGTCAGCCATGTTGACCGGTAAGCTGTAACTCGCGTATCCACCGCCGGGCGGTATGTTGAATCCCACGCCATTCAACGTGGCGCCACCCTGTAGACCGGTGAAGGCATACGCGTCGCGCAGCGAGTCCGTCGCCTGCGAGTACGACAAGTCGGCGATGGCCGTCCATCCGCTGTCAAAATCGAGCCTATTGTTCCAACCGAGGGACACGGTGCGCGTGTTCAGGCTCGTGTATTCATTCTGCATGATCGGTTTAACGCCGCTGATCGAGCCGCTCGTTAAGACCGAGTTGGCCCCTTGGCCGCTCGTCTGCGCATTGGCGTAACTCACACCGTCCCACGGACTGCTCGACCACTGCAAACCGTTCAGGGCGTCGTCTTGCTTGAATTCAGAATAGAACAGGTCCAACTCGCTGTGAAACGTGTTACTGGGCGCGTACTCGATGACGCCCATCACGCCGGTACGGGTGTCACCCACTGACTTGGCACGAATCTGCATGCCCTGCTGCTCGAGTGCCGAATCCGGGGCGCCAGGGACGGGATTGGTTCCCCATCCCTGGAGCGATCCCGAACCCGCAGGTCCGTTGTCGATCGCCCACCACCAGGCTTGGTACTGTTTCTCTTGCACCGGCGAATCGATACGGGCCACGCCGAACGCAACGCCGAGTGTGTGATCCATGAACTGATCAATGACAGAGAAACTGAGACGGCTACCGTCCGCACCGATGCCTTGACCCGGATTCAGGTTGCTGTTCGAGTTGCGTTCGGCACGCGCATTCACCGCAACCTTCATTTCGTTGTAGCTCAGCGGCTTGACGGTATCCAGATTGACCGTACCCGCAAGACCCTGACCGATGAGGCTCGCATCCGGCGTCTTGTAGACTTCGACTTGATGCACCAACTCGGCAGGGAATTGATCGAATTCGACACCCCGATTTTCACCCGTGGACGCGATCTCACGACCGGCTAGCGTCGTGCCACTGAAATCCGGAGCGAAGCCGCGGATCGAAATAAAGTTCGCATGGCCGTCGTTACGCTGTGCCGCAAGACCGGGCAATCGCGCCAAGCTGTCGGCAATACTGATATCCGGTAGCTTGCCGAGATCTTCGGCTGAAATGGTTTCGACGATATTGTCGGAGAATTCTTTCAACTGGATCGCATTAGCGATACTGGCCCGAATACCGGTCACGACAACGTCGTCCAACGCGCCGGGATTTGCACTGGGGATACTCTGCGAGACGGCCGGAGCCGCGGCCCCCATCAACGCAGCAGCGACAGCCGTGGCGACAACCGAATTGCGTTTTGACCGAGCCGCGTTGGGCGTCAAGCGATGACGAGCGTCCGCCGCCCATGGATTTGAGTTCAGACGATCGTCTACGCGCATACATTCCCCCGAAATCGACAAAAATCGCCATGAAGCCGTCCGTTGGGGGGCCCGTTATGGCGTAGTCAGCTCTGTAGGCTGTCATTGGTCAGTACCAATATCGTCCTGTTACGCCCATGGCGTCAATGGCTCTTTAGGCACCGACTCCAAACGACTTACGCGCCCTAGGGACGTCGCGATCTCGTTGGCGATGAGCGCTCCGGCTTGAAATGACGATCACCATTGCACATCGGCTCGGGTGCTTGATGCGTGCAGTCGTCGCACCAACCGCACCCTATCTTTCCTACGGGACGGTTGGCTGCGGACGACCGATCCACGTCGTTGCGGGGCTATCCGGCCCGGGAGGGCGCGTACTTACGCTGCGGTTGCGACAGGACGACCGCGTCGTGGACGACGCGGTCGCCGACGGCCCCTGTTTACTTCACTTCGACAAAAAACTTACGGACGGTCTCCAAGACTTCCCAACGGCCGTTCCAGCCTTTGGGCAACACGAACGTATCGCCCGCCTGAAAGATCACGGGCTCCGACCCGAGGGTCGTTAAGCGCGCGCGACCACTCAAAAACAGCATGGCTTCGGTTGCCGGACGATCGACCGTCGTCCAACCGCCCGGCGTGCACTCCCAAACACCCGCCGTGATGCCACCCGCTTCGTACAGGATCTTGCCCGCGGTCTGCGGATCGCCTTGATCCGCCCCGGCGCGTTGGCCCCACGGCTCGAGCGCGCCGTTCACGTCAGCCGCAAAAAGGGCCGATAGCGGGAGCAAGGCGGTCGACGACGTCTCAGGGGTCATAGCGGTATCCTCAGGAAGAAGGGCACTGACTCTACCACCCGATCGCGTACCCCGAACACCGTCGCATTAGGAACGCGCCAAGCCCGCCACGAGGGTCGAGGGAGCGCCGTAACAGACGATCTGTACATCGAGTCCGCGATCGGCCACCGCCGCCACCGCGCGCTCGATCGCTTCCACGATCCACACCTCCCGGTTACCAAACGCACCGCCCCCGAGCAGCGTGAGTAAGACCCGCCCAGGACCGCGTCGCTGACGTTGCATGACCGCTTCCCACAGAGTCGCCTCGTAAGCGGCCTCCAAGACCAGCCGCGCAAAGCGTTGCCACTGCGCGGAGGGCAGGTCCGAGTACGCGACCGGCAACGCCGAACAAAAAGCCTGCGAGACGAGCGGACCGTGACCCGACGGCACGTCGGTCACTTCCACGTTCCGATGCACGCCGATACGTAGGCGGGAGCGCACGGCATCGTGCTCAGCCGGTGACGTCGAGCGGAGCCAATCGTCGATCGCGCCTAAGCCGTCGGCCGTCGCGAGCGCATAGCCATTCTGCATCCGCCAGAGGGAGTCCACGGGTCGGTTCAGCGTCCGACTGAGGAAGGCACCCACGTCCGCAAGGCCATTCAGTTGCCGCGTTTCCGTCTGCCCCGTGTGCCCGTCGATCGGCACGAGATAATTGCGGTAGATCGTGGCCGCGCCGGCGGCGATCGCACAAGCCGGGCCCTGCGTCCGGTCGAACGAGTAACAGCCCACGCCGTCCTCGGGACGCCGCGCGGGACCGATCATTTCCAGCAGATTGAATTGGGAGGCCACTTGAAAGAGCGCCCGCGCGTTACGCGGATCCCGATGCAGCGCCCGCGCCTCGCCTTGAACAATTTGCACCCGAGTCGGCGGGCCCACCGGCGCCGTCGCGGCCCGCTCACGCAGCGCGGCGAGTGACACGAGTTCCAACGCGCCGCATCGAAAGCGTCGACCGTTCACCGTCGACTGCAGAAATTCGCCGTCCACCGACAACTGCCGCTGCGTAAGGGCGTACTCCGTCTCGACAAATCCCATCAGCGATTCAAACCAATCCATGGTTCCCCTCCCAGCCCGCCCCGATATGCATCTCCGAGCATTTGCCGGCCCCGCCGCGCATCGCGATCCACACTAGTCGACGCGGTCGTCTTCGCCGTCGGTGGCATGAATGACCGCCAAGAACGCATCCCCATACTGCATCAACTTGGCGTTACCCACACCGTGGACCTGCAGCAGCGCCGCGCCGTTCTGCGGTCGACGCACGGCCATGTCCTCCAAGGTCCGGTCGCTGAAGATCACATAGGCCGGGACACCGCGCTCGTCGGCCAGCGTTTTGCGTAATCGTCGCAGCCGGTCGTACAGATCGCTGTCCATCGTGCCGCTGCCGGCAGCAGCCGACCGACTCGGGCGCGCCGCCACGCGCGCCTCGGCCGCCTGACGAATCACATCGGCGCCGGTGCAGACGCCGCACGAGGTCGCGCAGTCATCTATCGGTTCGCCAAAATACTCGGTCAAGCTACGCCACAGACAACGGCCCGCATCGGCAAGGTCGTACATCCGCCGAACCGCCAGACGCTGCTGATTCAACAGGTCCGGATCGTCGACCTCGGAGCGCTCAGCCATGGCCTCCAGCGACATGACGTCGGCCCAGGAATAAAACAGGACGCAGTCCGACGCCGCACCATCGCGCCCGGCCCGGCCGATTTCTTGGTAATAGCCCTCGATCGAGCGCGGCATATCGCGATGAATCACGAATCGCACGTTCGACTTGTCGATGCCCATCCCAAAGGCAATGGTGGCGCACACCACATCGACATCGTCGCGAATGAATCGATCCTGCGTGCTGGCGCGGGTCTCGGGGCTCATGCCACCGTGGTAGGCCGCCGCACGCACGCCACGACTGACCAAGAACTCCGCCGTCGAATCCGCGCTCTTGCGCGACAGACAGTAGACCACCCCCGGTTGCCCACGCCGCGCTCGGACCAGCGCGAGGATCATGTCGCGCACGCCCTGCCCGGTGCCGTGGCCGGGGCCTTTCTTAACGGCGTGCAATCGCAGGTTCGGGCGATAGAACGAGCCGCGCACGAGATGCGGGTCGCGCAGCCCCAGCTGACTCACGATATCGTCCTTGACGCGCTCGGTCGCAGTCGCCGTCAGCGCCAAGATCGGTATCCCCCCGAAGCGTCCCTTCAGGTGGGACAGGTTGCGATAGGAGGGCCGAAAATCGTGGCCCCATTCGCTGATGCAATGCGCTTCATCGACCGCGATGAGCTTCAAGTCCAAATCGCTGAGCAGACGCCCCACCGCACCGTCGATGCCCTCGGGCGCGGCGTAGAGCAATTCGAAGTCGCCGCGCTTGAGGCCCGCGATCCGCTCGGCGCGCTCCGCGGCTTCCAACGACGAGTTGAGGTAGGTGGCCCGGATACCCACCTCGCGCATGGCATCGACTTGATCTTTCATGAGCGAGATCAGCGGCGAGACAACGAGCGTCACGCCGCCCAAGAGGCGCGCCGGGATCTGGTAGGTGACGGACTTGCCGGCGCCGGTCGGCATGACGCCAACGCAGTCGCGACCGGCCAGGATCTCGGCGATGATGTCCGCTTGGCCGGCACGAAACGAGGGGTAACCGAACACGTCGCTGAGCACTTGAAGTGAGGACGCGCGATCGGTCGCCTCTTTCGCCACCCGGACGCGCTCGCCCGCAGCGCGCAGGAGCGCGAGCACCTCCGCGGTGAACACCCCCGGTTGCTCCCGGTAGAGGGCCCGCAGTGCCGCGAGGCGCTCACCGACGTGCTCTAACGGGGCATCCGTCAACGCCAACGCTTCGCGATGCAGCGCAGCAGCGGATGGGGGCATCGACGTCATCAATCACACTCGGCATCGGCACGGATCGGCGCGGCATCCTACCCCGCCGGGCCGGCGCCTGCTGCGCTCTTCGACCGTCATCGCGCCGATTCAGGGGCCTAGGACGCGGCGGCGACCGCGCCGCTCAGATCCGCGCCTCGATCCAGCCTAAGACCTCGGCCAATGCCGCCGGCGCGCCGCGGTCGTTCAACAACTCGTGATACCCGCCCTCGACGAGCCACAGCGTCTTGTCATCGGCCGCCACGACCTCGATGAAGCGCCGGCTGCCCTCGCACGCGGTGTAGCGATCGGCCGTGCCGTGAATCGCCAGGACCGGCGTCGTCCAGGACGGGTATCGCGACCAATTCGCGGCGCTGCTCGCGAGAATGCTCGCGGCCATGCCGGCTTGCAGTTTGCCGTGGTACTTCATGGGATCGTCGAGCATCGCCTGCACGCGCGCCGGATCGCGGGAAATGCCACCCGGATCGAGCTGTCCGACCGGACAGTGCGGTAACACAGCCCCCACCCAGGGCGCGAGCCAACGCTGCCATGCCGGCGCCTCAATCCAGAGCGCCGCGCTGCTCAAGACGACCCCGCGCACCCCGGCCGGCGCCTCAAGCACACTCGTCGCCGTGACCAGCCCCCCCAGGGAGTGCCCAAAACAGAACATCGGCAGCGCGACGCTGTTGAGCGCCGCGCGCGCGGCGCGGTGGTGCCGGACTGAGGTCTGGACATCGGTGGCCGCACGCCGGCCCGGTGAGCGCCCGTGGCCTTCGAGATCGATGGCGTACACCGACACGCCCCGCGCCTGCAAGGTCGGAATCAACGCGTGATACTCGTTCACGTAGCGCTCGGCGTACTCCGAGAGGCCGTGTTGCAGGAGCAGCACGGCCCGCGGCGTTTGGGCCGGCCAGCAGTAGCCGGCC
>Ga0214201_1000651_pt1 | contig 11449 bp, 9 predicted proteins | sample TroBogEpilimnion_32_FD_153039 | JGI IMG/M metagenome (GOLD analysis project Ga0214201, IMG submission 153039) | Freshwater microbial communities from Trout Bog Lake, WI - 29MAY2009 epilimnion | ecosystem: Environmental > Aquatic > Freshwater > Lake > Epilimnion/Euphotic zone | place: Trout Bog...
CCAGATGTTGCTGGTTTAAAAGCTTTAGGTGGATGTCCTGACAAAGATGGAGATGGAATTGCTGACAAAGATGATAAATGTCCAGATGTAAAAGGACCAAAAGAAAACGCAGGTTGTCCTTGGCCAGATAGAGATGGAGATGGAGTTCTTGACAAAGATGATAAATGTCCAGACGTTAAAGGTCCAGCTTCTAACAATGGTTGTCCAATACCAGAACCAACAGAAGAGGCTATTAAAAAATTGAATGAGTATGCTAAAACTATCTTGTTTGATACAGGAAAATTCTCTTTCCAAAAACAAACATTGCCAGTTTTACAATCAATTTCTGCTATTTTAAAAGAATATCCAACTTCTAAATTCAGTATTGAAGGTCATACAGATAATTCAGGTAAAGCAGATGCTAACCTAAAATTATCTGAAGAAAGAGCTGCTGCAGTTAAAAATTATTTAGTTGAAAATGGAATTGCTGCTGATAGATTAACATCTTCAGGATATGGTCAAACAAAACCAATCGATTCTAATAAAACTAAAGCTGGTAAAGCTAACAACAGAAGAGTTGAAGTGAAATTAGTAAAATAATTTCTTTTAAAATATTTTCAAGAAAACGCTCCGAATTTCGGGGCGTTTTTTTATATTTATCAAATGGCAAATGCAACTTTTCTTCAACACTTAGCACAAGTTATTTTAAATGATTATTCTGATAAATTATCAGACACTATAATTATCTTACCTAACAGGAGAGCTAAAGTCTTTCTAATAGAAGCTTTGAAAAAGCAATCTGAGAAAACCATATTTGCTCCTGAAATAATTAGTATTGAAGATTTTGTGCAAAACATTGCAGGTATTCGTTCTATAGATAGTGTGGAACTTTTATTTGAATTTTACACGATTTATTTGCACGTTACAGAAAAAGATAAAGAGTCTTTTGAAACCTTTGCCAATTGGGCAAAAACATTGCTCCAAGACTTTAATGAAATAGATCGTTACTTATTGGACCCCGATAAGGTTTTAAAGTATTTAGAAAACATCAAAGAAGTTGAGCATTGGGCGGTTGATATAGACAAACGGACAAATCTTATTGAAAACTATCTTATTTTCTGGAAAAAACTGCCGCATTACTATCATTCTCTTTATCACTATTTACTTCAAAAAGGAGTTGGCTACCAAGGATTAATTTATAGAGAAGCTGTACATAATCTAAGTCACTTTTCAGAATTAGTAAAAGAAAAAAGCTTTGTTTTTGCTGGATTTAATGCCCTTAATCAAGCAGAAGAAAAGATAGTGCAACATCTTTTAGCATTAGATAAAGCCAAAATCTATTGGGATATTGATGAAACTTTTTTAAACGATACGTATCACGATACCGGACTTTTTCAACGACGATTTAAAGCGGAATGGCCTTACTATAAAACTAATCCGTATGAGTGGATATCTACTGAATATAAGCATGAGAAGAATATTCATGTCATTGGTACGCCAAAATCAATTGGTCAAGCCAAGATTGTTGGCGATATTATTGAAAAACACAGTGATGCTACTAATGGCCAACTTCAAAATGTAGCTGTTGTGCTTGGAGAAGAAAGTCTTTTACTGCCAGTTTTGTATTCATTGCCAAGTAATGTTCCTGCTTTAAATATTACTATGGGATTTTCGAGCAAGAACAATCCTGCTCAATTGTTGATGGCAAAATTGTTTAAGATGCATACTAATGCGTTGGCTAGAAATGCTACTAGTTATGTCTTTTATTATAAAGATGTTTTGGATATTCTGACGCATCCGTTAATAGAACCGTATGTAAATGCATCAGGATTAGTGAATCGTATCAACCAAAATAACTACACTTTTATTGTCCATAAGCGTATTTTAGAATTACAAGAAAAGCAGAATGAATTATTTCAATTGCTTTTTCAAAAATGGGATACTAATTCAGTGAAGGTCTTGGAGTGTTTATCTCAGATATTATTGATTATCAAATCGAATTTAAGTCGCGATAATGAAGACGAAAAAATTACCAATGCCTTTGTATATTCCATTTTCAAAGTCATTAATCAACTGATTTCTTATTTTTCTTCTCATGAAAATATTGATACTATCGACACACTTTATGCTATTTACAAGCAAGTAATTGATGTGGCAGAGGTTTCTTTTGAAGGAGAACCCTTGAACGGATTGCAAATTATGGGAGTGTTAGAAAGTCGAGTACTCGATTTTGAAACCGTGATTATCACCTCGGTAAATGAAGGCAAATTCCCTGCAGGGAAAAGTATGAATTCTTTTATTCCGTATGATGTGAAACGCGAGTTGGGATTGCCCACTTTTAAAGAAAAAGATGCGATTTATACCTACCACTTCTATCATTTATTGCAACGTGCTAAGAATGTGTATTTGTTATACAATTCTGATAGTGACGGTTTGGATGCAGGTGAAAAAAGTCGATTTATTACGCAATTGGAAGTAGAAAAGCAACCGAAGCACAATTTGACATTTCAAACGTATAATGCCGATGTTCCCGAAATTGCTCATCAACCTATTGTAGTTCCAAAATCGGATAGTGTTTTGGTGCGATTAAAAGAAATCGCCGATAAAGGATTTTCTCCCTCATCGTTAACCGCTTATATTCGAAATCCGATTCAGTTTTATTTTCAACGGATTTTGCGCATTTCTGAAACCGATGAAGTGGAAGAAAATATCGCAGTAAATACACTTGGAACCATTATTCACGGTGCTTTAGAAGAATTATATAAGCCGTTTATCGGTAAAATATTAATTGAAAATGATATTACAACCTGTATTAAAAACATTGATGAAGAAGTTTTAAAACAATTCAAATTGGTCTATAAAGAAGGCGATATCAAAAAAGGGCGAAACCTTTTGGCCTATGAAGTTGCCAAACGAAATGTGCTTAATTTTTTAAAATTAGAATTAGAATCCATTCAAAAAAATGGTGATAAAATTCAGATTATCGCGTTAGAAAAGCATTTGGATCGAACTTTAGAACATCCGAGCCTACCTTATCCAGTGAAGATTGCAGGTAATGTTGACCGCATTGAAAACCGAAATGGTAAAATTAGAATTATCGATTATAAGACAGGAACGGTCACTCGACCAAGTGTTACTTTAAAATCATGGAATGGTTTAACTGAAGACATTAAAAACGATAAAATCATTCAGATTCTGGCCTATGCTTTTATGTATGCACCACAAGCCAAAGGATTTGAAATAGAAGCTGGGATTATTTCTTTTAAAAATTTAAAGAACGGATTTTTACCTTTTAATTTTAAAGAAGGTAAAGAAGTAACCGAAGTGATTTCTTCTGAAATAATGGAAAATTATTTAGAAGAAATTGTGGTTTTATTGAATGAAATATTGGATGTTGGGGTGGCTTTTGAGGAGAAGATTTAACCACAAAGGACACAAAGTTTATGCACAAAGAACACAAAGCTTTGTAAACTTAGTGCAATTTTCGGGTCTTCGTGGTTAACATTTTTTAAAAAACTCCACCAACGCTTTCATCAATTGATTTTTATTTTCAATATGGCTCATGTGTCCATCAGGGAATGAGGTGAGTTTTACTTTTGTACCTTCCATTTGTTCCAGATTGTCTTCATAAATTAGGACACCGTCTTTTTTTCCTAAAATCAACTGAATTGGATAAGGAGCAAAGTGCAAAATCACTTCTCTATCATTTCTAATTTTCATGCCCTCAAGTGAGGCAACGATTCCTTGTAAGGGTGTTTTTAACGCTTCTATTTTAACCTTTTCTATTTGTTCTGCCAAGCGTTCTCGGTTGTTTTCACTGAATAAATTGGCGATACTCATCCGCACAAAAGCTGTATAATTTTGCTTTACGGCAACAATGGCTCGGTCGCGATTGATTTTGCGTTCGTCGCTATCGGCGCGAGAAGTCGAGTTCAGTAGTACCAATCCTTTCATGTTATCGGGATACAATTCGGCGAAAGCCAATGCTACATACCCCCCCATAGAATGTCCTACCAAAATAGCTTTTCTAATTTTTAATTCGTGCAACACATGATGCACCATATCGGCTTGGTCTTCCATCGAATGAACATAACCCAAACAATCGGTTTGACCATGGCCTAATAAATCGATGGTAATCACTCGATACTTTTTAGAAAACTCAGGTACAAAAGCATCCCACATTGATTGATTTTCCAAAAAACCATGTAACAGCACTACTGCCGTGCCTTTTCCTTGCTCGGTATAAGAGATTTTAGTGTTTTTGAAAGTGGTTGTTTTCATAAAAATAAGCTCTGCAAAAATAGTTTTTGTTTTGAAATGATGGTGATCCATTTTTAAATTAATAAGCACAATTTATGAACATCATTTTTAAAATTTGACACTAAAAGCATTATATTTGATACTAAAAGCATTAAAATTGATGCTAAAAGTATTAATATTGATGTTAAAAACATCTAAATTGACACTAAAAGCTTTAAAAATGATGATAAAAGCATCAATAATAAAGATAAAAGCATCAATAATAAAGATAAAAACATCATAAATGATTATAAAAGCATCATTTTTAAAATATATTGCTTATTTTTATACTTTCTAAATTTAAAAAGCGATGATAAAAAGTAAGAACAACATTAATACAGGTGCTCTTTTGGAGACTTATGTTTATAAAAATAAAATTACTAAAACTGATTTAGGTCTTGCCATAGGTAGAAACGGACTTGCCATTTTGCAATACATGCGAAATGACAGTATTCAAACGGGGATTTTGCTTGATATTTGTTATGCTGTGAAACACAATTTTTTTAAAGATATTGCCAATCAATTGCCCGATGATTTTACCACAACAAATCCTGCCGACAAGAGTTTGATTTCTGAAAAAGACCAACTCATTGCGGAGCTGCAAGAAGAAGTCAAGGTATTGAAGATTCAAAATGAGGTGTTGATGAAGAAGAAGAAATAGGTTTTGGGTTTTTTGAACCACAATGTCTTGTAATTAATTAATGTATAAACACTTTTTTTATTATTTTTACTACAGCAATCTATTTGAATTTTATGAGTTTAGTAAGAAATATTATTTTTATTGGAGGAATTCATGGGGTTGGGAAAGGAACTATTTGTAAAGAAATTGCTTCTAAAACGAAATTAATTCATTTAACTGCAAGTCAAATTCTTAAATGGAATGAAATTAGTTCATCAGATAATAAGTTAGTAGATAATATTTCTTCTATGCAAGAGCGATTGATTCTTGGATTGAAAAAATTAATTGAAAAAGATAAACAATACTTACTTGATGGGCATTTTTGCTTATTAAATGCATCAGGAATTCCTTCTAAAATTGAAGAGGAAACTTTTGATATTATTAATCCAAAAATTATTTCAATTGTAATAGATGATGTTGAAATAATATCAAATAGATTAGAAGTTAGAGATAATAAAAAATATGATATTAAAGTTTTGAATGAATTGCAAGAAATGGAAATTGAATATGCAAAATATCTTTCAATCAAGTATTCCGCTCCTTATATAGAAATTAGAAATAGTGATTATAAAAGCCTTTTAAATAATATTTAGCCATGAAAATTTTACTCGACACCAACATTATTATTCACAGAGAAGCAAACAAAATATACAAACCAGAAATTGGTCAACTTTTTAAATGGATTGACAATCTTAAGTATTCTAAATACATTCATCCATTAACGGTTGAAGAGTTAGAAAGATACAAAGATCCCAATGCTCTTGATACTATGAGTATTAAAATTGAGAGTTATAATTTACTTAAGCATCAAGCTCCCTTAGGAGAGAAAATACTAACAGTAAGTAGAAACATAGATAATCAAGCCAACGATATAAATGATACTCAAATATTAAACGAAGTTTATGAGGGAAGAGTTGATATTTTAATTTCAGAAGACAAAAAAATTCATACTAAAGCAAACTTGTTAGGAATTGCTGACAAAGTTTATAAAATTGAAAGTTTTCTAGAAAAAGTAACATCTGAAAATCCAGAATTAGTTGATTATAAAGTTTTATCTGTTAAAAAAGTAGATTTTGCGGAAGTTGATATTAAAGACAGCTTTTTCAATAGTTTTAGAGAAGACTATTTAGAATTTAATGATTGGTTTAATGGTAAATCAGAAGAGCCTTGTTATGTCTGTTATAGTGATGGAAATCTAACCGCTTTTCTTTTCGTCAAAATGGAAAATGAAAGTGAGAATTATTCTAATATTAGTCCCATTTTAGAACCTAAAAGAAGATTAAAAATTGGGACTTTAAAAGTGACAGGAAATGGATACAAAATAGGTGAACGATTTTTAAAGACTATATTCGATAATGCTATTCAATTTAAAGTTAAAGAAATCTATGTTACTCTTTTCACCAAAAGACCAGAACAAGAACAGTTAATAGAAATGTTGGAAGAATGGGGTTTTATTTACCACGGAATAAAAACGACAAAAAATGGAGAAGAAAAAGTTTATATAAGACCATTTAGTAAAGAAATACCTGTAAATCTCGAAAAACCAAAACTTACATTTCCATTTCTATCTCGAAAAACAGAAAAGTACATTATTAAAATTGAAGCTCAATATCATACCGAACTTTTTCCTGACAGTATTAATACAAGAGAAGATGTTAGAAAGTATACTGAAAACGAACCTCATAGGAATCGAATAGGAAAAGTTTACATTTCTCATTCACAAGATAGACATTTAAAAGCTGGGGATTTAATTATTATATATCGAATGGGTGAAACAACACCAAAAAAATATTCAAGTACAATTACAACCATTTGTATAGTTGAAAATGTACAAAACAATTTTAGTTCTTTTGAAGATTTTTTCAATGCTTGTAATAGACGAACAATGATTTCAAAGGAAGATCTCAAAACTAATTGGTGGGATAAAAATCCTAAAAACAGACCCTTCGTTGTAAATTTTCTTTATGCCTATTCATTACCAACACCAAAACCAACTTTGGATGATTTGAATAGATTAGGTATTATTCCTGACATATTGAATATGCCAAGAGGATTTATCAAAATAACAACTGAACAGTTCAATGATTTAATTAAATTTGCGTACAAATAATATAAAAGATGAAAGTAGTACTATCAATAAAACCCCAATTTGCAAATAAAATATTTGATGGGACAAAAAAATTTGAATTCAGAAAAGCTATTTTCAAAAACCAAAATGTTACTTCGGTTATAGTTTATGCTTCTTCTCCTGTTCAAAAAGTAATTGGTGAATTTGAAATTGGTGAGATTTTTAAATTTGATCTTGAAACACTTTGGGATAAAACCAAAGAACATTCCGGAATTACAGAAGATTATTTTTATGAGTATTTTGCTGATAAAAAACATGGGTTTGCCATTCAAATTAAAAATAAAAAAAGATTTGCAATACCAAGAAGTCTAAAAGAAGATTATAATTTAACACCTCCTCAATCTTTCGCATACTGGAATTCAAAAGAATAACAATATAAAAGCAAATAAAAAAGGCACAGAAGCGAAAAACTTTTGTGCCTTTTTTTGTGGTTTATGAAAATTATTTAATATCGGGCATAAAGACCCCTTCTTCGGTAATCATAAACGTGAGTCGGTAGTAATCAATGTTTACCGCTACCCAAGGGTCGGTCATTTTGTATTGTTTAAACGCATCATTACTCAACAGCAAACAATGTTTTCTTTTTACATGGTCAATAAGATACACATCGGCTTCAACACCAGCAGGCGCAATGAGGTATTTGGCCTCATCATTCAGTTGGGGTAGTTTGTCTAAATCAATTAATTTGTGTCGAAGGGAGGCATCGGCAATGATTAATATATCACTAAATCCTTTGGTTTTTAGAAATCGAACCATTTTTATTAAATTGGCAATCGACGGTTTTTCGGGAACACCATTTTGGCTATTGTGTGCTACATTGCTTCCGTCAATCACGATGCTTCTGTTCTGCAATTGATAGATTTCCAAAAACTCACCATCCGTATCATAGTGCCCAAATTGAGCGGCTTCGGAATTGGTTTCAAGGAATGAAATATAGTCTTTGTTCTTTTTTAAAGAGGTTTTAAACCAATCAAATAGTTTTCCGTCCTTCGTTTTATATTGGCTAAGAGTTTGCTCTAATAGTATTTTTAATTTGGTTACGCCTATTTTTTTACCTTGTTCTAATTTGCTTAAAAGTAGTAATAACAGACTTTGATCATGGGGCAAATCGGGAGAAGACATCTCTAAATTGTGTTTATCGATATATTCTAAATACGTTTTTACCTTTTCTTCTTTGGCTTTTTGGTACTCCGAAAAGTTAGGAAATCCATTAACAAGAGCCTCTTTATAATCCTTATTCATTTCAAATCCTTTTTCCTTTGCTGATTTATATTCTTCCACATTAGTAAAGCCTCCTACAAGGCTTTTCAGGGCTTGATTGTAATCTTCAAATTGATTTTCGATTACATAATTATACAGTTCTAGAGCATTTTGGAAGGGCTGGAAGGCAACATTTGCTTTTTGAATTGCTACAAAATCAGTTTTGTATTGTTCAAATCCAATCAAATAACCTTCGCTTTCTATTTTTTCAAGTTTTTCTTTGTCTTGAATACCAAATTTGGTTTTCATTTCATAGAGTTCATAGTTGCAAAGTCCTTCTTTTTTGGCATTATAAAAGTCGGTTGCTGATGGAAATTTATTTAGAAAAGCTGTTTTTGCGTCTTCTAAAGTTTCATATCCATTGGAATGAATCTGTAAAATGAATTGATGCGACAACACTCCAAACTTTGTAGCATTATCAAAAATAAAAACTTCTTTGACATTGTGTTGTTCTATGTATTTGCATAAGTCTACTACATTTTCGAGTTCGATAATTGCGGTGTTTTGAACTTTGGCTTTGATGTAATTAATTTGGTTTGGCTTCATATAAATAATTGTTTAGTCTAAAGATATGGTTTTCCTAACGGAGATGATTTCGGTTTCTACAGCGGGTTTATTAATAAAATCATGATTTTTTTCAAGACATTCGTAGAGAATAACGGGCCACCTTCCCTCAAATTTTGCTGGTTGCTCTTTTTTTGCTGTTACTAAAGCGTCATAAGTATCTTGATTGATCGTTTTACTTTTTAAATAAAGCTCCCAAATTTTTTCAATTGGAGCTTCTCCAATAAGTAATTGGGATTGAAACTGATTAAAAGAAGTTGCAGCACTATTTTGTAAAACGGCGCTTTCTAAAGGTAAATTTTTGGTAGAGGGCAACCAGTTTTTAATGTTTTTTCTAAAGAATTCTAATCCTTTATTAGAATTCGGGTTGTCATAACATACTTTAGCCCATTGTTCAATTTTTTCTCTAAATTCTCTTGCGGGCTCGTTAAGTTGCGTTCTAGCAATATTGAGTTCTATGTCTGTAAAAGCGTTGAGAAATGGGAAAACACAACTTTCATCTGCATAAAAATTATCTAGCATTTCCGCTTCTTTACTCTCTGATTCATGAAATGCAAAAGGAAGAATTTTATTATTTTCTATGTCTTGAAAAGTGATGAAAAATAAAGGCATTCCTTTTTCAGAATCGGGCAATAATAATTGAAAAATTTTAGTGTTCGTTAAAATTTTAGGATCAATTTTTAGATCTTTTTCAATCCCAGAATAGTAGTAATAAAAATGGTCATCATTCAACAGTTTATTAAAGGTGCGAATGCCATATTGCTCTTCAAAAGCATTAAAAATTCTTTGAGATTCACCTTCAAAAAAAACGAGTAACGATGATTTTATTTTATTGATTCCAACAATAATTTGTGCGTTTTTATTTTTTATTTTAGAAAGACCTTTAAAGGTATCCACTCCTTTTTTATAAAGTTCATAATCGGGCGAGCTTTTAGTAATGTCCAATAAAAATCTCATTTTGGATTCAAAAGTAAAGTCTTTTGATTCTTCTTCAAGAAGATATATAGCCTTACCAATATTAGCACTTACTACATTTATATTTAAAATATAAGCAATTCTGATGGATGCCTTGTATCCAAAAGTTAATAAGTTATCTCCTAAAACATTCAAAACTAACCATCTCATACCCTATAAAAATTAACTGTTCATAATTGATTCAATTTCTTCTACTTCAATAGGAATACTGCGCATCAAGTTGAATGCTTCTCCTTTAGCTTGAATTACTACGTCGTCTTCAATGCGAATTCCGAAACCTTCAGCGGGAATGTAGATTCCTGGTTCCACGGTGAATACCATATTGGCTTGCATTGGTTCGTGTAATAATCCGTAGTCGTGTGTATCTAATCCCATGTGATGAGAGGTTCCGTGCATGAAATATTTTTTATAAGCCGGCCAATCTGGATTTTCATTTTGCACATCGGCTTTGTCAATCAATCCTAAACCTAAAAGTTCAGAAGTCATTACTTTACCAACTTCCAAATGATATTGCTTCCATAATGTTCCTGGAACTAACATTTTTGTAGCTTCATTTTTTACCCGTAAAACCGCATTATACACTTCTTTTTGTCGATTAGAAAAACGTCCTGAAATGGGAACCATCCTCGTCATATCACTGGAATAATTGGCATATTCAGCACCAACATCCAACAAAATCAATTCGCCTGCTTTACATTGTTGGTTGTTTTCTATATAATGCAACACATTGGCATTATTTCCTGACGCTATGATGGGTGTATAAGCAAAACCCTTAGAACGATTTCTTAGAAATTCATGCGCAAATTCAGCTTCAATTTCATATTCCATTACGCCTGGTTTTACAAATGATAAGGCTCTGCGATAGCCTTTTTCAGTAATATTGCATGCTTCTTGAATCAAATCTAATTCTTCGCTTTCTTTTATGGAACGCAATCGTTGCAAAATAGGATTTGACTTTTCAACTTTATGAGCTGGATAATTTTCTTTCCACCATTTGATAAAACGCGCTTCACGAGTTTCGGTTTCAATGGTTGCACGGTAATGCTCGTTTGTATTGATATACATCGTTTCGGCATACGTCATTACTTCTTTCAAAGTCTTAGGAAAATCTTGCAACCAAATCACAGTTTTTATCCCTGAAACTTCAAAAGCTCTTTCTTTTGTTAGTTTTTCACCTTCCCAAATGGCAATGTGTTCGTTGGTTTCTTTAAGAAAAAGAATTTCTTTTAAATTGTCATAAGGAGCATCTGGAAAAAGCAATAAAATACTTTCTTCTTGATCCACTCCTGATAAATAAAAAATATCGCGGTGTTGTGCAAAAGGCAGCGTAGAATCGGCAGAAACAGGGTAAATATCGTTTGAATTAAAAACAGCAATACTATTCGGTTTCATTTGTGCTGTAAATTTAGCTCTGTTTTTTATAAACAAGTCACGGTCAATTTGATGGTATTTCATAATATTAAAATGTTTGTTATTCCAAAAATAGAAAGAATATGGTTATCGGTTTAATAAATTTTGAAAAATTTATAAAAATCATTATTTTTATAAAAAAAACACATGAAAAT
>Ga0214201_1000653_pt1 | contig 11435 bp, 9 predicted proteins | sample TroBogEpilimnion_32_FD_153039 | JGI IMG/M metagenome (GOLD analysis project Ga0214201, IMG submission 153039) | Freshwater microbial communities from Trout Bog Lake, WI - 29MAY2009 epilimnion | ecosystem: Environmental > Aquatic > Freshwater > Lake > Epilimnion/Euphotic zone | place: Trout Bog...
AAAAGAAACAAGCCCAAGCTCAAGAACGTGATGGGCAAGGTGAGAACGACCAAGACCGGTCGCACCAACAAGTTCAGAAAGCCAATGGCAAAAGCCGCCAGCAACGCAGCGCCCAAGCCATTGAGCCACAAGCCTGAGTCGAGCTGACACAGGGCCATCAGGGCCAACGCATTTAAAATCCATTTCAGCAGCATTTTCATGTTCGACGCCTTTTTGCAGATGCAGGCATCATAGCGCGCAGGCACGCTCGGTGGCCTTGAAGTCGGGTGAGTTGCGACTTCACCCCTCGCCTTTTGCACGGCAAGACAAAGTGCTTGCAAGCGACTATGATGCAAGACCCATGCAAAGCATCCACATCACCGACATCGAGGCCGCCATCAATTATTGGCGCCAAATCAGCCCCAGTCCCGACGGGGTTGAGTTGTGTGCTCCCGTTCGTGCCTTGGCCAGCGTTTATGCCTTGATGATTCATTACCACGAAGACTCGGTGAGCACCGAGGGCTTTCCGGCCAAGGCCTACGCGGCATGGTTGAGCAAGCAGACCGGCCAGACGTACCGATTGCCGTCTGAAGTGGAATGGGAGTATGCCGCGCGTGCGGGCACCTCGACGGCGCGTTTCTTCAGCGAGGGCGACTCGGACGAGCGTAGCCTCGTATCGCTTGCCTGTGACTATGCAAACGTCTACGACGCCAGCGCAGCACGTGATTTGGCGTTTCCGATCCCCTATGCGCGGTGCTCGGACGGACACACCTACACGGCACCCGTGGCCAGTTATCGCCCCAATGCCTTCGACCTGTACGATCTGCTCGGCAACGTGCGCGAATGGACAGAAGACTGCTACACCGCCAGCAATGAGGGACGTCCCGATGACGCACGGGCGTGGGTATGGGCGGGTGGGTGTGAACAGCGCGTGGTTCGTGGGGGCTCGTACGCGTCGCGACCGTCACACGCGCGCGCCGCCGCGCGTGAGGCGGAATTAGAAGGCCTGCGTCAGGCGGATCTTGGGTTCCGTCTCGTTCGCGAGATGAATTGAACGGCGCATGACGTCACTGCCGGACCCGCGCTCCCACAGTCGCGGGCTCCGGCCTCGGTGACGGGCCGGCCGGCGGGACCGCCGGCGAGGCTCACTCGTGCGGCTGTCGCCAGGCTTGCGAACGCCATCGCCACGTCAGCCCGAGGCCGAGCATGACGACGTAGGCGACCGAGACGGTCCATCCACCGATTGCGCCGTAGCCCAGACCCGGTAACGTGGGAAACCATCCCTGTCCGGGTGCGAAGACCATCAGGTACGCGCACGGCACAAAAAATAGCCAACTGAGGCAGGCGACAAATAGGGCGGGTATTCGGGCATCCGACGCGCCGCGTAAACAGAAGCTGGCGCCGATATTGAGTCCGTCAAACGCCTGGTACGCCGCCGCCAGCCAGAGCACCGGGATGCCGAGACGAACCACCTGCAACGCAGACGGATCGCCGGCCTGCACAAACCAGGGAAGGATCCATCGCCCACTGAGACCTAATATCAGGCCAATGCCGCCCATGAAGGCCGCGCACGCCAGAATGATGCGATTGCCCAGTCGACGGGCCCAATCCAATTCGCCCATGCCGATCGATTGCCCCACCAGTGTGGTACCGGCGAGGGCGATGCCGATCGCCGGCATGTAGGCGATTGAGGTCAACATCATGACGATTTGTGTCGCGGCCCCTGCGACGCTACTCGCCGTGACCAACATCAATTGGAAGAGGGCTAGTCCGACCAGATCGGCCGTGGTGCTGAGGCCCATCGGCAACCCATCGACAAACTGGCGTCGCAGCATGGGTCGGCGCCACGTACGGCCCGTGCGGTAGTCCCGACGCATCGGTTCGCTGAGGAACGACGAGAGCGCGAAGCCGAGACCGACAACTTCGGCCGCGACGGTGCCCCACGCCGAGCCGGCGATGCCCATGTGCAGGTTGACGATGAACCATTGGTTAAACGGAATATTGGCGAGGGCCATCGTTGCCGTGACCACTAAACTGATGCGTGTCCGACCGATACCGTTAAAGAAGCTCGTTAGCGACCAGACCAAAAGCCCCAAAGGTCCGCCCACGACCAGGCGGGGCCACCAGTACTCCAGCGCCAATGCGCGCACAGCCGGCTCTACGTGCAGGACATGCAGGAGCGGTTCGCCCAAAAATCCGATGGCCGCGAAGGCGGGGATCGTCAAAAGGGCGGCATAAATACCCGACCATCCGGCTTGGGCTGCGCGCGCGCGGCGACCACTTCCGTACGCCTGCGCCGCAAAGGTCTGTACGGCCATGCCGACGCCGCCGAGTAACAAGATCGCGCAGAGCACCACCCAATAGATCGCCGCCATCGCAGCGACAGCGGTGGTGGAGATACGGCCGACAAACCACGTGTCCGTCAAATTCAGGGCGGACTGAATGGCGCTGTTGACCATGAGTGGTCCCGCCAACCGGGCGACCGCCCGTAGATCCACCTGCGGGCGGCCGTGTCGATCGATGCGCTGGGCGGGTAGCCCTTCGGAAGGGGTGGAGGTCATAACGGGAAGATCATACGCGAGACGATCGCGACACTCGGGTCGTGTTGGTCCAGTCGGACCGTGAACCGCAGTCGACGCGCGACCGCCAGCATTCGCGTATTGACGGTCAGAACCTGACCTTCGATACGACGATAGCCCAGCATCCTAGCCAGGTGGATCACTTCCTTCAGGAGCACCGTGCCGGCGCCTCGGCCGTGCCAGGCATCGATGAGCGAAACGGCAAATTCGCACGTGCCGCGCCGTCGAGTTGGCACAACGCGTGCTCCGCCGATCCGTTCCTCACCGCGAGGTGCGCCGTGATCGACGACAACGACGGTCACCGCGGATCCTTCGCTGCTCATGGCCCGTCGCAGATCATTCAGGGTTGGCTGGGACAGTGATTTCGTCAGCGTCATGAACCGTAGGTAGCGGGACTGCGCGGACAGACCGTGGAAGTAGTCCTGCGCATGCGCAAAATCGTCGTGACGCAGCGGCCGCAAATACACCAAGGTCCCGTCCGGGAGATGGGTGTGTCGGGCATGATCGGTGATGCGTTGGCGGATGGTCATAGGCGGACCGTTCAGACGCCGTTGTCCGCTGCGCGGCCGGCACCGGAGACGGCTCCGTCGGGCGGGATAGGCGCCTGCTGGGGCATCCGAGGCTCCTAACCCTATTGGGGTACGGTATGTCCGAATCCTACCACTCACCCGTGGGGATGATGCATTGCGGTAATATAGCGATCGTGTGAAGGATGATCGCGTTGCCTCGAGGGAGTCTAGACCATGTCCGAGCCACAGCCCATTCAAGCGGAAGTTGTCATCGTTGGCGCAGGCCCAAGCGGTCTGTTCCAAGTCTTTGAGTTAGGGTTGCTGGGTATCAAGGCCCATCTCGTGGACTCCTTAGCCGCTCCGGGCGGTCAGTGCACGGAGTTGTATCCGGAAAAACCGATTTACGATATTCCCGCCTTGCCCGTCTGTGGCGCGCAGGAATTAGTCGATCGCCTGATGCAGCAGATCAAGCCCTTCGGTGCCGAATGGTATTTGGGCGAGGAAGTCACGGGCCTCGAGCGTCAAAGCGACGGTCGCCGCTTTTTCGTCACGACGTCTGCAGGCAAAGTATTTGATGCCGGTGCGGTCATCATCGCTGGCGGCGTCGGCTCCTTTCAGCCGCGTCGATTGGTGGTTGAGGGTGCCGAGACATTAGAAGGGCGACAGATTCATTACCGCGTGCGCGATTCGCAGCAGTATCACGGTCAGCACCTACTGATCCTCGGCGGTGGCGATTCCGCGCTCGACTGGGCCTTGGATTTCACCGGTAAAGCGGCGTCCGTGACGTTAGTTCATCGCCGCGCCGAATTCCGTGCAGCGCCGGCATCGGTGGCACGGATGCGGGAATTGGAGGCTGCAGGACAATTACGTTTCCACGAAGGACTCGTCGACGGATTGGATGTTGAAGGTGATGTGCTCCGCGCGGCGCGGATCAAGACGGTCGCCGGCGATGTCGTCCGGGTTCCATGCGATCACGCTTTCGCGTTCTATGGCCTGCATCCGAAGCTCGGGCCTATCGCTGAATGGGGTCTCGAACTTGAGAAAAAAGCGCTCAAAGTGGATACGGAAAAATTCCAGACGAGCGAGCCGGGCATTTTTGCCGTCGGCGACATTAATACCTACCCGGGCAAGAAGAAGTTGATCCTGTCGGGATTCCACGAAGCGGCGTTGGCTGCCTTCGGTGTCCAGGGTTGGCTCTATCCTGACAAGAAACAGTTTCTGCAGTACACGACCACGAGCCCGGCGATGCAGAAGCGACTGGGCGTCACGGGTTGAACCCCACCTTGGACGTTCGCCTACAAGACCTGCTCGCGGTGTTGGAACTCGAGCCGTTGGAGGTCAACCTCTTCCGCGGTGAGAGTCGCGACATCGGCAGTCCGCAGGTCTTTGGCGGTCAGGTGCTGGGCCAAGCGCTCGTGGCTGCCTACAAGACGCTTGAGACGGAACGAGGGGACTGTCATTCCCTGCATGCGTATTTCCTGCGCCGCGGTGATTTCGAAGCGCCGATCGTCTATCAAGTCGATCGTAGCCGTGATGGCCGTAGTTTTTCGACACGGCATGTGACGGCCATTCAACATGGCCAACAAATTTTTCGGCTTGCCGCGTCTTTTCAGGTGCCAGAGCCCGGTCTTGAGCATTCGGCGCCCATGCCCGCCGTGCCACCGCCCGAGGCCATTGCGCCGTATCGTCCCGAAGACGATCCTCGCCTCAAGCGCTTGCCGGAGAACATCCAGCGCTTCTTAGCGCACAGTCGCCCGTTCGAGTTCCGGCCGGTGCAGTCGCCCAACTACATCGATCCGCAGCCGGTTGAGCCGACCAAGCAGGTCTGGTTTCGGGCGGTCGACCGTGTGCCCTCGGATGAGCAGTGGTTGCACCGCTGTCTGCTGGCCTACGTCTCAGACTACAACTTGATGGATACCGCGCTGCGACCGCATGGGATGCCGTTTACGCGATTGCAGTTGGCGAGTATCGACCACGCGATGTGGATCCATCGTTCAGCACGGGTCGATGATTGGCTGCTCTATGCGTTGGACAGTCCGAGTGCTTCTGGGTCGCGCGGCCTGTCACGCGGGAGCATCTACACGCGTGACGGGATGCTCGTCGCGAGTACCGCTCAAGAAGGCTTGATGCGCATTCGCGAGCGCTGAGCGTGCCGACGAATCAGTGTAGGGCGAGCTTGAGTTCTACCGATGATCCGCTGGCGACGGCCTTTGGGCCGCGTACCAGAAAGACGCGCGCGGGATCAATGCTATTCCCTTCAATCAGGGCAGACTGCACCGCCTGAGCGCGGCCGGTGGCCAGTTGCTCCAGATCGTCAGCATTCGGCGCCGTTGCTGTGCGCGCTTGCGCTTCTAATTGCCCGACGTCGGCCACGGTTTGGGTCAGACCCAACACCGCCATCAGTACGGTCTGGCGATCGTTGGACGAGTTGGCCAATCGCGTCTGTAGCGCAACGTCACTCAGGTCACCGAAGCGCTCGCGGGCACGGGTGAGCAGGATGCTTTGGTACCGCTGTTCTCCCAACGCCGCGGCATCGGTCGGGGCGGCCGCGATGGGTATGTCGATACTGACTTGTGGTCGGGCGGCCATCGCGCGCGCCAGTGTCCGCAATCGTTCCCGCGATTCAGGGTCCGGTTGAATCGCGCCCGCCGGGAAATCGATACGTGAGATTTCTTCGCCGCCGCCGAACAGGCTGCCGAGCAGCGCGAACGGCGAACTGATCATTTTGCGAAACAGATTGCCAACGACCTTCTGGGTCAAGCGGCTGAGACTGAAGTTGGGATCGTCAAAACTGCCGGAGAGGGGAACATCTAAATCGATGTTGCCATTGCTGTCTCTTAGCAAGGCCACCACGAGACCGAGCGGAACGCCGAAGCCGCTTTGCCCTTCGACGCGATCCCCGAGTTCGAATTGATTCAGCCGCACGTGATGCGACGCGTTCACCCGATGATCAGCGACGTGGTAAACCAAGTCCGCTGAGGCTTTACCCTTGCGGATGGTGTAGCCCGCGAAGCGCCCGGAATAGGGGGACAGTCCGGTCATTTCGAGATTATCGAAGTGCATATGCACATCAGCAGCCACCGGATCGGCGATCAGATTGGCATCACCCTCGATAGAGACGGGTGCATAGCGGTCAACGTGGCCACTAAACGCAAGGTGAGCACGAGTGTTCGCATCCGATGACAACCCCGTCATTTGCCCCGCGAGGTCCGCAATGCCCGCCTCAAAGGACGGCGTCTGCGACTCGTCGGCAAAATAGAGGCGGCCGCTCGCAATCGTCAGGGTATCGACAGCCAGGGGTGGGAGCGTTGTTGCCCCTCCCTTACCCGATGCAGGCATCAGACTGCCAAGATTCGACTGCCCGTTGGCAGCGACGCGGACGTTGGCGTACGGCGCATTGGCCGTGACGCTGCGCAGGTGGATTGCGATTTCCGGCCAGTGCGCGTCCATGCCATCGATTTGTAGATGATCCACGCCGATAAAGTCGTGCTGTCGACCCGTATCCGTCGTGCGTAAGTCATCCACCGTGGCCGACCCGACATAGTGCCAGTCGTTCCTATTCAGCGTGATTTCACCTTGGGCGGACCACCAGCCCGTGTCCACCCGCAAGGCGATGAGGGACTCGACGTACGGGTCTAACTGCGTCACCGAGAGGTGTTCTGCATGGACCGTAAGGTCTGCGGAGGTCAGGTCGCTGCCGATCCGACCCGTCACGGCGACTCGGCCGCCGGCACCCACGCCGGCGGTGGCTTGGACACGACGACCGCCGTCTCCAGGGGCGTCCACGGTCGCCGCAAAGCCACCGATCTGCCAATGCACCGGTTGAGGACGGCTTACATCGACCCAATCGCACTGGCCGTCCTCAATGCCTATACGGCCGATCGTCCACTGTGCGGCGCTCGACGGTGGCGTTGGGGCGTGGGGATCTGAGCTGAACGCAGGCAGCGCGGCCCCACCCGGTAGCGTCAGTTGGGGCGCGTGCACAGTGAGATTCGCGAAGCCCGCGCGGCCGTTTGAACTGTCGTAGTGCAACTGGGTGAGGCTCCAGCGGGGTACGGACAGTGTCGCGTGGGGCTCGCCTCGCCCGGTCAGTTGCAGTGATACGCCATCAAGGTCAGCGTCTCGCAGGGCAATCGCAGCAGGATGGTCAGCCGACCAGTCGACGGTGCCGCGGAGGTTCAATCGGCCCTGAATTTGCGCTGCTCCAGTGACGCTTGTCGAGTCTGTGAGCCGTGCCAAGTCGAGGTTCGTGACCGAAAGTGCACTCTGCGCGTGCAATGGCGAGAGCGTCAATTGCGTCACCGCGCTGAGCGCTTCGCCACGGTCTGTGGCAACACTCAGGCGCCATGTGCTCATCGGCAGGCGAGTGTCGATATGCGCGCCGGACAGTGTTGCCGACGGTATATGCCACGCGCCGCCGGGCAACCCGCGTTCGTCGACCGACAGGTCCGCCAACTGCAGCACGGCGTCCTGTATCCGTACCGTCGGCCACGGCGACTGAGGGTCCGTCTGCGGCACGAGCGCGGCCAGATTCCAGGTGCCGTCGGGTAAGCGCGCGACGCGCACCCGAGCGACGTGTACTTGCGCCGACTTCACATCCAACCCGCCGCCGATCAGCGAGTCCCATCCCAACGCCAACGTGGCGTCGCTCACATTCAAGTCGGTCACACCGGTGAGGGTCGCGAACTCGAGATCCTCGATATGCAGTGTCAGGGTGATCGGGTTGAACCGAACGGCGCCGATGCGCACCGTGTGTCGATGGTCACGGGCGTACGCACTGATCGCATGTCGAGCAGCTTTCGGTACGCCCCACAGTCCTGCAGTGCCGTACAGGATGCCGAGGACGGCGGTCGAAACGAGGATACGGCGTGCGGAGGGGGTCACGGGGATGATTCCCAAAGAGTGAACCCTATGATCGGCGACTCCGACGTGGCCGGCAAGCCGGAAGATCCGGGGTGTCTCCCACGTAGACGTACCGTTCTGAGTCTAACGATGGGCCCGCCGAGCGTGCTCGGTGCCGTATTAAGGCATCCCAGACGAAACCCGCCTTTTGAAGGACGCGCCGTGATCTTGGATTGTCTAGCGCGACCGTGGCATGCATATGCCGTAAGTTCAGAGCGTCCAATCCGTAGATCACGAGCGCCCGCGCAATTTCGGTCGCGTATCCGTGGCCCCAGTGGCGACGCCCGAGCAGGTAACCGATCTCGCCCGACTGACGAGGTCCGATGATCAGTTCGCACGCGCCCGCGACACGCCCGGTGCGTTTGACCACAACCGCGAATTCGTAGGCCGATGAAGAGCGTCGCCGGTTTCCCGCCTCGGCGCGCTCGGCTGCCGCAATGGCACGGGGCTCCTCCGGTGTCACGGCTTGAAGCGAAGGGTCGCTGAGGATTCGGCGCAAGGGAGCGAGATCACCGGCTTCGAACGGACGCAGCTCGAGCCGCGCGGTTGAGATGGGCGCTGCCGCGCGGCGGCGAGCGGTGCAGCCACGCGTCATAGGTGTGACAGCACCTTGCCGGGATTCATGAGACCCCCCGGATCTAAGGTCGCCTTGATCTGCCGCATCAGCGTCAGTGCCACAGGATCTTCATAGCGCTCCAGTTCCTTGACCTTGAGCCGTCCAATGCCATGCTCGGCGCTAAAGCTGCCACCGAGTTCGGCGACGAGGTCATGCAGAGCACGCATCAGCGGCTCCTTCCGGTCGAGAAACGCCCGTTCTTGCGCGGACCGAGGCGCGACCCCTAGGGGTGGGCTGACATTAAAGTGCAGATTGCCATCGCCGGCATGGCCGTACCCGATGCTGCGTCCGCCGGGTACGAGCGTCTCGATGAGGCTTAGACCGCGGCGTTCGAACTCTGCTAAACGGTCGAGCGGCAGCGACACGTCGTGTTTTAGTGACGCGCCCTCGCGGGTTTGCGCGGCGGGGATGTGTTCCCGTAGAAACCAAAACGCCTCCGCTTGCGCCACCGATTGGGCAACGACGGCGTCGCGGACACGTTGCGCGGCCATCTCCTCGGCCAGGAATGCCGTGAAGGTGTCTCGGAGCCCTCCCAAGGCCGAGGGCAGTGGGACGTCCACGAGGACCAGTGCCGGATGCTCTGCGCCAAAGGGGTCGGGAATTTGTGGGAAGTGACGTCTCGCCAAACCGACCGCACCGGCCGGCATGTATTCAAAGGTCTCGATCAAGTCGCCAAACGCCTGTCGCAGACGGCCGAGTAGCGTCAATGTCGCATCTAACCCGTCCACGGCGACGAGTGCTGTGAGCGAATCGGCCGCCGCGGGCCCGATCCGTAGCGCGGCTGCGGTGATGATGCCGAGCGTCCCCTCCGCGCCAATGAACAGTTGTTTGACGTCGTAGCCGGTATTGTCTTTGCGCAACTGGCGTAACTGGTCGAGAACTCGACCGTCTGGCAAGACCACCTCTAACCCGAGAGTGAGTTCTCGCATCATGCCGTGGCGCAAGACCTGCGTTCCGCCAGCGTTTGTGGACAGATTGCCGCCGATTTGGCACGTACCCTCAGACCCCAGAGAGAGTGGGAAGAGCCGACCGACGGACTGCGCGGCCTCGCGGACCTGCAGCAGTGTGCACCCGGCATCCACCACCAACGTGCCACCGACGGTATCTATGGAGCGTACGGTTTTCATCCGCTCCAGACTGATCACCACTTCGGCCCCGCTGCCATCGGGCGTGGCCCCGCCGCAGTACGACGTATTGCCGCCGTGCGGAACCATACCGACTCCGTGAGCTGCGCAGATCCGCACGACGGCGGCAACCTCTGCCGTGGAGCCGGGCCGCACAACGCAGCGATTGCGGCCCTCGTAGAGCTTGCGATGATCGACGTTGTATCGCGCGGTGTCGGCGCCCGTCAGCACCGCGGCTTCGCCCACGGCGGCGAGAAGGTCGCTCAGAATCGCAGTCGAGACCATCATGCTCCCCGAAGTGGCGACCGCCGACAGCGTGGCTTCGTGAGGAGCAATTGTACGTCGCCGATATGTCGCTCTGCGAATCCACCTTCGCAATAACAGAGGTAGAACTCCCACAGGCGCAGGAATTCCTCGCTATACCCGAGCTCACGAATGCCCTGAGTGTCGGCGAAAACATTGCGTCGCCAATCGGCTAACGTTCGAGCGTAATGCGGCCCGATATCTTCAAGGTCAAACACCTTGAGATCGGTCGCTCGCGTGAGTGAGGCCGTGATGGCGGAGACCGAGGGGATAAAACTGCCGGGGAAGACGAAACGTTGTATGAAATCGACCTGCTTCAGGGCCGCGTCATAGGACTGGTCCTGCAGCGTGATGGCTTGGAGCAGCATCATCCCGTCGGGCGACAGCCGCTGACTGCACGTGCCGAGATACGTGTCGAGAAATTGGTGACCCACGGCCTCGATCATTTCGATCGACACCAACTTATTAAACGTGCCCTTGAGATCACGATAATCATCGAAGAGCAACGTCACGCGGTCCGTCAGGCCAGCACGGGCGACCGCCTCGCGAGCAAAGTCGTGTTGTTCCTTCGAAATCGTTGTGGTCGTTACCCGGGCGCCGTAATGCTGCGCCGCGTGAATCGCCAGTCCGCCCCAGCCGGTACCGATCTCGAGCAACTCATCGCCCGGCTGCAGAGCGAGTTTTCGACAGATCGTATCGAATTTAAACAGTTGCGCCTCGTGCAGCGTCGAGGCCGGTGAAGGATAAATCGCGCTGGAGTACGCCATCGTCGGATCCAGCATGCGCTCGAAGAAGGCATTGCCCAGGTCGTAATGGGCCGCAATATTGCGACGACTGCCACTCAGGTCATTGCGATTGAACCAATGCAACACGCGGCGAGCCGGCCCCGTCAATCGGGCCAGACCGCCTTCCAGGTCCTCCAGTACGGAGGCATTGCGGGTCATCAATCGGATAAGGGCAGTGAGGTCGTTGACCGTCCAGTCCCCGTGTGTGTAGCTTTCTCCGGCACCGACGGAACCGCCGAAGGCGACGGCGCCCCAGAACCGTTCCGACAGCACCTCCAGTTCAACCGTCGGCAGGTCCTCGGCATCCCGGCCGAAAGACAGGGTCTCAGCCGGCTCGCCGGCCCTATTCGCGGCGACCTTCACCAGCAATCGACCGTCACTGAGGCGTTCCAGTCGACTGAGCAGTTGCCGGCGTGCCAATGCCGTGAAAGGCGGTGTGCGGTCGACGCGCTCGGCACGGGGTTGCGGAAGGATCAATTGACTCATGTCACGATTCCGGATGGCTGCAGAAGGGAACCCGTTTGATGAGCAAGCGTAGCGCCTGCCAATGGATCAGGGCGATGACTTTAAAGGTCATGAACGGGAATGCGCACAGTGCCGATAAGAGGCTGTGGCGGCTGATCGGTCGGCGTCGCAGC
>Ga0214201_1000656_pt1 | contig 11403 bp, 10 predicted proteins | sample TroBogEpilimnion_32_FD_153039 | JGI IMG/M metagenome (GOLD analysis project Ga0214201, IMG submission 153039) | Freshwater microbial communities from Trout Bog Lake, WI - 29MAY2009 epilimnion | ecosystem: Environmental > Aquatic > Freshwater > Lake > Epilimnion/Euphotic zone | place: Trout Bog...
TCAGGTCGCATCTTCATACTGAGGCTGACCTCGCCTTGACCAGGACCGTCAAAAGCTGCAATGGCCATTCCGCGACGAAGAATATGTTGGGCTAGGTCAAACAGCTCTTCTTTCGTGGAATCCGCGCCAGGAACCATGACGACAAGAGGTGGATTTTCCACGCCCACTGGCTTTTGAATGTAGCCATTTAAGGTGATGCCCTCAAACGGCACTTTCAGAATCTCCATCTTTGGAATCAAGAGCGGTGCGGCTTTCGCCCACGCTTCCCCCATTGCTTTTAGACCCGCTTTAAATTGTGGTTGATCGTGCGTAAACATAAAGGTAGCCCAGTGATAAACCAGCCCGGCACGGATATACGCCTCACCGGCTGTAATGGAATGACCTGCTGCCAATGCTGCATCGCCACGGGCTACGTGTTCGGCTGCTAGAGCGCTCCACTTTGTGCACCATTGTTCGTAATCCGTAATATCCTTTTTTAACTTCTCAAATTCCCATGGTGACACCGAATTAGACATGATGCGCCAAGTAAAGCGACGATACATCGATTCTAGACGTTCATCATCAATCGTTGGATCTCCTGTGGTCATCAACCATCTCCTTTTATAAGTTTTTCACCTTCGTGCAAACCAATCTTCATGGTCATCAACTCGCTAGTTCCATTCCCATGCGTCATCGTTAGAGCGTCACGCACCAATTTTTCGATTGGATAATTTTTCATAATACCTCGCCCGCCAAAGAGGAATAGCGCCTTTTGAGTTACCTCGATTGCTGCATCGGCCGCCATGACTCGTATCTGCCAACTTTCCGATTCATGAAATTCTGGATCATGGGAGTACCGCCATGCCACGTTAATCAAATGACTACGAGTTGAATCAACCAAAGTCTTCATGCGGCCTAAATCATGGGCCACCAACTGATGCTTATAAATAGCCTGGCCACCTTGAACTCTTTCGGTGCTCCATTTAAGGGCCAAGTCATATGCTTCTCTAGCAATTCCAAGACACATTCCGGCATTTGTTATATTTGCTGCAATAAGCCCGCGCTCACTCGCAGCATATCCTTCACCGACTTTTGTCATTGCGTTGGCGGCTGGCACTCGCACATTTTTAAAAGTGATATCAGCCTGGGGGGATCCGCGTTGACCCAGCTTTGGCCACAATGGGCCGCAAGTCAGCCCTGGAGTGCTCGCTGGAACCGCAAACATGGTGCAACCATCAACGACTCCCTTGCTGGGATCCGTCCGCGCTAAAACGAAATACAAAGTAGCAATGCCGCCATTTGTAATCATGAATTTTTCGCCGTTAAGAATCCAGTCATCGCCATCTTTGACGGCCGACAGCATTGCACCAGCACCTGGGGCATCAAATGGAACAGAATTGTCACTTCCTGCCGCAGATTCGGTACTAGCACTAGCTGGCACAAATTTTTCATCATGGGAGATTCCATCAACCACCATTGCTCGAATCTCAACCGGCAAGCGGGGAATCAATCGAGCGAAGCGCCAGTAATGTCGGAAAAAATAACCGACCGAAACGTCACCAGCCGCTAATTCTGCAACGACCAATGCTTGTGTAACCATGTCGGCGTCGATACCGCCAAGTTCTGTTGGCAATGGCATTGACTTGAGTCCTAATGCACTGCCTTCGCGCATTAGGTCATACGGAAACTCATCAATTTCTTGAAGACTGTCTAGCCGTGATACTGCGGGACGAATAACTCGATCCACGTAAGCTTTAGTTGCATGGATGAGTTCCTTCTGTTGCTCAGTTAGGTCAAACATCTTCCTGTTGGGTGCTCCCACCCAAGTAAAGAACCTTCATCTGTGGATTTTCCAGAATCTCTTTGCCAGTGCCGGTAAGACGGACTCTTCCTGCTTCTAAGACAACACCATGTGTTGCAAGACCCAGACCAGCGCGCACGTTCTGCTCAACGAGCAAAACGGTGCGTCCATGTTCCCGCATCTGACGGACATAGCCATACATAGAAGCCGCTGCCTTTGGTTCTAGTCCCATCGATGGTTCATCCAAAACGACGAGTGCTGGATCCAACATCAGAGCGCGCGCAAATTCGACCGTGCGTTGCTGTCCCCCGGAAAGCGAACCGGCTTTATCTTTTAGCCGATCTTTCACCATAGGGAATTGATCCATGATCTCGTCAAAGCGCTTCTGCACAAGCTTTTGATCGTTGATCAGGAATGCGCCTAGCTCGATATTTTCGCGAACAGTCAGATCAGGGAACAAGCTACGTGCCTGCATTACTTGGACTATTCCACCTTTGAGGATTGACTGGGGCGACTTACCTGCAATTGACTCACCTAAGAATGTCACTTCACCTAGGCGAGGTGTAAGCAATCCGCTAACTACCTTGAGCAAAGTGGATTTACCAGCGCCGTTTGGACCTACAACGCAGGTGATAGAACCCTTTTCAATATTAAGGTCAACGCCGCGAAGAATATCTCCACCACCATAACCTGCAAATACGCCTTTAAGGTTAAGCATTTATTCAGCCTCCGACATATCTGTACCAAGGTACGCCTCAAGAACCGCCGGATCATTTCGGACAATATCTGGCTTGCCCTCAAGAAGCGCGTGGCCTTGGTGCATGACAGATACCTGATCGCAGATTCCCATAACGAATTCCATATCGTGTTCTACGATAATAAAGGTGACTCCGGACTTATTAAGTTCCTTAATACGACCACCAAGGTGCTTCAACAAGGTTGGGTTTACGCCACCAGCAGGTTCGTCGAGCAACATAACTTTTGGTTCTGCAACCATAATGAATGCAAACTCCAGTAATTTCTGCTGACCGTAAGAGAGACTGCCTGCGGGTTCGCGTGACAACTTGGTGAGACCCACGAAATCAAGGCTTTCTAATGCGCGAGCGCGCTCATCCGGTTGTGACCATTGACGCAACTGAGCTAAGAAGCCTTGACGTTGCGCCGCAATATGAACGTTCTCAATCACTGTTAAACGTGGGAAAATTCTTGTTAACTGGAAAGTGCGCCCGATACCAGATGCAAATACTTCGTCAGGCGTCGCATTAGTAATGTCGTTTCCACGGAATGTTACCGTCCCGGAATCTGGAGTTTCGTAACCCGTCATCACGTTAAACAGAGTGGTCTTACCAGAACCGTTAGGTCCGATCAAACCATTGATGGCACCTTCTTGGAAATTCATTGTGCACTCGCGAAGTGCTTGAATTCCACCATAACTCTTGCTGATGTTATTTACGCCTAATAGTGTCATTTCTTGGCACCTCCTTCGGCCGGACCTTGGATTTCGGCATCAAGTTTTCGTTGCTCCTTGCGGACAACATGTGATCGCCATTTATCAGAGATAGCTGGAACAACGCCGCCAGGAAGCAAGCGCAGTATCACGATGAAAAGTGCACCGTAAACGATCAAGAATACGTTTGCTCCACCAAAACTGATCAAGAAGTATTGCTGGGCGGCAGAGATGATCAAAGCACCAAGTGAGGGTCCAAGGATTGTTCCTAAGCCACCAGCAAAGGCCATAATCGAAAGTTCTAAGTCAAAAGCTGGATCAAAGGAGAACTGTGGATACACAGATCCGACGAACATCGCATAGATACAACCAGCGGCGCCTAAGAAGACGGCCGAGATAATAAACGCAATCAACTTTGATCGAGTGGTGTTGATACCAAGGCTGCGAGCGCGGTCTTCGTCATCGCGAATAGCCAGAAGGCTCAGCCCGAACTTCGAGCGTCGGATCATGAATGAGGTAATAATTGCAATGATCGCAACGAAGAGACCAACATAATAATAAGGAAGGTTAAAAACGCTACCGTCCCAACCTGGTTGACCTACCTCTAAACCTTGCGATCCACCAGTCCATGAGCGAAGGTTGTAAGCAAATAATTGGAAAATAAACATCAACGCAATCGTCAACACGATAAAAGTGTGCTTACGAACACGAAGAATCATAAATCCAATAGGAATTGCGGCAACGCCAGCCAAGATCATCGAAACCGGGATTAACACAAAGGTCCACATTCCCGGGTTGATGTGCCAATAGGACGAGAGCATCGCCGTTGCATACTGTCCAATTCCAAAGAAGACCGCGTGGCCCAGAGCGATATAGCCGGTGTAACCAGAGAAAATGTTCCATCCAGTTACAGCCATCAAAAAAATCATGGCAAATACACCAATGGTAGAAATCGTTGGGTTGTTAAATACCAACGGGAAGATGACGAGTACGAAGAATCCAACGATCAAGGCGCCGTAGCGATAAACCTTTGGAACCTCGTACGAAGGTGGGGTTGGGCGCTGGGATGTAGTTATGTCGGTACTCACTGAGCGCGTACTCCCTTTTTACCAAATAGACCTTGTGGTCTAACCAATAGAACCAGAATCAAAATCATGTAGAACGTGGTTGATCCCCATACTGGCGACCAGACAACCGCAACTACATCTTGGATAACAAGCATAAAAATGGCTGAAACGAGTGCGCCGCCTACGCTGCCAAAACCACCCAGAATCACGATGACCAAGAGGCGAGAAATAATGTCATAAGAGCTAGAAGCGTTGAATGCGTTGGTAGTTCCAAAGACCATTCCACCAATAGCGGCGAGTCCGATGCCGATACCAAGTGTGATCATCGAAACTCGATCGGTGTCGATTCCCACAAGCCTAGCTGCAACCGGGTTTTGCATTGAAGCACGCAGCGAGCGTCCAAATTTGGTTCTGTATGTAATCAAGAAGAGACAGCCGAGCAAGAAAACGCTCAATAAGAAAGAGAGGACATAAATCAAAGGGAAATTGAGCTTGCCGATCTTAAGTGAGTTGTTGATATATGAGGCATGAATTTGAACAAAGCCGCTGTTGTAGCAAATATCCAGAATACCTTCGATCAAAGTTGCGACCGCAAACATCGTCAACAATGACATAACTACTCGATTGGTCTTAATAGGTTTGATCAGGAAGACATAAATAAACATGCCCAGACCTGTCATCAAAGGTGTCGTGATGAGAAGGGATAGGAATGGATCAATGTGCAGATGGTTACAAACGCTGTAACTAAGATATGCACCAAGGACGATCAGCGCACCGATCGCAAAATTAACAATATCCATCACACCGAATACCAGTGTAAGTCCTGCAGCCATTAGCGCATAGAACCCGCCAACGAGCACTCCCTCAATAATTGCCTGTAAAACTAACACGCTATTAAGCCTCCAAGTGTTGAAGTGTTTTTATTAAAAGAAGGAAGGCAGTCACCCAAGTGGCTGCCTTCCTTCTGGCAATTATTTGTTACATACCTGGTGTGGTACCCCAGTCGGGACGCATTGTCTCGATTGGTGAAACCTTGTCAGGACCGCCAAGTGGCAATACTGGAAGGTAAACGCCCTTCTGCCATTGGAAGACATAAGGAGCGGCACCAGAGTTTTGACCATCTGCTGCGAATTGAACCGGACCCTGAACACTGGTGAATGAAGCACCAGAGTGTAGATAGGCCTGCAACTTCTTGTTGTCAGTAGATCCAATTTTGTTAACAGCTTCGGCTAGAACTTGACCTGCTGCGAATGCTTCAGGAACGTCAGCATTGATTGCATTGATATCTCCGCCGTAAGCCTTGATATACGCAGCAACCATATCTTTGTTACCTGGGTAGTTAGATGTTGGAATCCAAGTATTTGGAACCATCAATCCTTCAGTGTTTGTAATTCCCACGCTCTTGGTGAAGTCAGCACCTTGGTCAGGTCCTGAAGCCATAATCAATTGCTCTGGGTTGTACTTAGCCTGAATGAAATTCTGAACCATCGCATAACCATCAGGTGGCATAGTTCCCAAGATGGCAATCTTCGCGCCTGTAGCAGCTACAGCCGAAGCGATAGGTGAGAAGTCTGTTGTCTCTGCTGGGTATACCTTGTAAACGGCTTCGGTAAAGCCCTTCTTATCAAGATAAGCACGAGCATAATCCACCATTGGTTGAATGAATGGATCATCCATTGTTGCGTATGCAATTGGCTGTGGCTTCTGTGTTGCGGCCAACCACTTTGCATAAGTAACTAACTGATACGTAGCCGATGCAGATACATCGAAGACGTTCTTCAAGCCACGTGAGAAGACGGATGGTCCGCCGCCAATTCCTTCAAGCATTACATAGTGATAACGATTTGCAATGAGTGAAGCTGGCTTGGTCAACTTAGTTGAGTAAGGTCCGAGGACAAAGTCAACTTTGTCTGCTGTCATAAATTTTTGGTAGTTAGTTACGACTTGCGTAGGGCTTGAGGCATCAGACAAGAACTTCAGGACAACTGGACGTCCAAGAATTCCGCCGTGCGCGTTCTGCCATGCAGCCCAAATTTTGTAACCTTGTTGGGTAGCGACACCGTCACCGGAGAAGTCGCCAGAAAGTGATACAGAGATACCGATCGTGATCGGCTTACCAGCTGCAATTGCATTAGGAACTGTAAGTCCCGTAACTGCTAGAGCGGCAGCGCCAAGTACAGCGCCGATTTGAACCTTACGTCGGTTGGCAACACTGCCAAGCCTTAATTTATGCATTTTCTTCCTCCCGGTTAGTCGCGATGTGCTTCCAAGTGAAGTACGCAATCGTTTGCAGAAAGGTATCCCCAAGGTCTGGTCGTGTCAATGGATTTCTGCCGTTTAAGTTATAACGATTTTGGGCTGGTTATGGACTGGTTAGAGGAGCACGATCGGGCGAATGACCTGGCGGGATTCCAGAGCCGCAAAGGCCTCGTCTATCTGATCTAGACCGAAGGTAAAAGTCGTCAGCGGTTCGGTCTTGATGGCTCCGGAGGCGATCAGGGCAATCGTCGCTGGATAACAATTGGGGCTTGAGCGAACTCCCAGGAGGTCAATCTCGTCCAATGCCAATAGATCGATTGGCAGGGTTGCGGTCTGACCGCCAGTCAAACCCAACATCGCGATCTTGCCGCCACGGCGCGTGGATCTAAAAAGCTGCTCGACAACTGCAGGATTGCCAGAGCAGTCAAATACGTAATCAACTCCACGTCCACCGGTCATGCGACGGATCTCTGCGACCGGATCAGATTTTTCATAATCTACGACAGCATCGCAGCCAAGTTCTAGCGCGGTCTCCAACCGAGCGCCACGTCCCACAACAATTACCTGTGTTGCGCCAGCAGCGCGTGCAACTTGCAACATCAAAAGTCCCAAGAGACCTGGGCCATAAACTGCAACGGTAGAACCAGGACGAATATCAGCACGGCGCCCGGCATGGACTGTTAGGGCTGCTTGGTTAACAAGGGCACCCGCAAGATCAGAAACAGAGTCAGGAATTTTATGAACCGCTACTGCTGGACGTGATGCAAATTCTGCCAATGCACCAGGAGCTGTGTGACCGTACAACTTGAAACCAGGATCTTTGACTCGATCGCATAAGTTATAACGACCTTGTCGGCACATCACGCAAGCAGAACAACCAGCATGGTTCTCCGCGACGACTCGATCTCCGACCGCAAGTCCACTCTTTTCGGTACCAGCACCCATTTTTACAATGGTTCCAGACCATTCATGTCCCAAGATGAAAGGCATGCTTGGTGGCCAGGTTCCCTTGAATCCACCGTTAACAATCTTTAGATCGGTACCGCACATCCCACATGCGTTGACTCGACACAAGACTTCGCCGTATTCAAGTTCTGGTATCACAACATCCGTAACCGATAGGGAGCCAAAGTCCGCTAAAACAGCGGCCCGCATAGTTTTTTGCTCAGTCATCAGTGAGAAACCTTTCCTAGTGCATCCCAGACTTCTTTTGCCCTACGAACAATGTGATCCGCAACTTCTTCGGCAATCTCTTCTGATCGTGCAACCGTGGCTGTTTCTGGATGTCCATACCAACCCGTGGGGGCGACATCATGAAAATCGCGCATGATTGGATACACATCACGGCGGCGGAAAAGCTCGTGTGCTTCATCCCCCGCTTCGCGATCACTCGGCGCCGCCAAGCGATCCAAATGCACTAATGATGCATCATATGCAAGAACTGCAGATGTCTCCATGGCGCCAGAATGTGTAAATTCCATCTCTTCTGGATGCAATGAATTTGTGATGATATGTGACTCGCCAACAACTACTTGTACTCCATGAACCATTTGCGCGCGGTCAGCTGCAATCCGCATCGTTGCAGAATTTCCTTCATGCCAGTTGACCACCAAAATTCGGTTTGCTCCGGCTTCTTTGAGCCCTTCGCAGATATCCACAAAGACGCTAATCATTGTCTCTGGCTTAAGAGTTAAAGAGCCGGCCCAGCCAGCGTGATAGTGCGCGATTCCAACTGAACCAAGTGTCACAACAATTGTGTTTAATCTTTCAGCAACGCGCTCTCCGATTGATAAGGCAGCAAACAAATCTGTTCCTAGGGGCAAGTGGCTTCCGTGTTGCTCGATGCTTCCAGCGACGACGACTGCTACCCCACTCTTCTTCATCAACTCTGCTGCAACAGGTTGTGAAATTCTTTCTAGTTGGCGTTCTGGGTGGCGTGGCATGGTTGTTACCCTCCGTATCCGGTCGATTGTTTCTTGGCGAGTGCAATTTTGTGGCCTGATACCGGGGTCGTCCAAGTCTCGGTAATAACATCGATCAAGCTTGGTTTCTCACTTTCTAAGAGCCGCTTTAGCGACATGGCTAACAGTGATGGATCAACCACACGTTCTGCTTCGAAGCCAAAGCCCTTTGCTACCGCACTAAAATCAATATCAGCAAAGTCAGTACCCTGATCAGATGTCCCAAAGTTGAGGTGGCTGTACCAACGGATCCAACCAAGCTGTGCATTATTTAAAACAACAACCGTGATCGGCAATTTAAGTTCTAGGATCGTTGCGAATTCGCCGATTGAATAGCCCAAAGCGCCATCACCGGTAAGAACAATGGTTCGTTTTCCCGGATTTGCAATCGCAACTCCAATGGCAGCTGGGACCGAATATCCAAGACCGGCAAGACCACGAGGCATGAAGACTTTCTTGCCCGGCAGATTTTGCTCGTAATAAACACCAGCCCAGCCACTAGACAGACTTGCGTCACAAACAATCAGATCATCCTCACGCAAGAGCGATTGCAGTTCGCCAAGTACTCGCTGAGGCAAAATTGGCCTGGCCTCACTTGTTCGTTCGGCGTGACGTGCGGCAACCCAATCTTCTTTTATTTTCGCAACTTCTGACTTCCACTCTGGGCGCAGATTGGTGCCGACCGCACTTGCAAGTGAACGTATTCCACTACGAGCATCTGCAAAGACTCCGGTCACTTTTGCAAATGAACGACCAATTTCTGCAGGATCAATATCAATCTGAATAATTTTTTGATCAGGACGTGGGCGACTCCAGCCAAATGTTGGTCCGCTACCTGCCTTTGTTCCTACAAAAAGCACTACATCGGCAGCATCAAGCACTGCTACTGCAGCCGGGGTTCCCATTTGCCCAACAACTCCGACAGCCAATGAATGGTTCTCTGCGATGACACCTTTACCGGACAAGGTTGTTGCAACCGCACACGACTGCGCATCTGCAAAATCAGTAATTTCTTTGATCGCGCCAGATATGAGTGCACCGCCACCAGCAACAATGATTGGCTTCTTAGCTGTGCCAAATATTTTTGCAGCTGCGGCAATATCCTCGATATCTGGCGCCGTCCTAAATGCAGGAAAATGTCCAAACCGAGAACGCTCTGTAGTCGCTTCTAATAAGTGACGCATCTCGTCTGGTAATTTCGAATCTAAAATATCTTGCGGCAAGAACAACACGGTTGGCCCAGGGCGCCCAGTTGTAGCTTGCTGAAAAGCCTGTCTAACTAAAGCAGGCATGGCTTGCAGGCTAGGTACGGTGGCGTACCACTTTGATACCGGAGCCAATAAATTGACTTGATCCATCGCTTGTGAAGCCGCGGAGCGATATTGATGCACAGTTAAATTTGCCGGCAATGCGCTGACCAAAGCAACAATCGGAATTGATGCTCCTAGCGCTTCGCCTAGACCTGCGGGAAGATTTGCGGCGCCTGGTCCGACGGTTGCGTCACATACCCCCACCTTTCCGGTAGCACGGGCATAACCATCTGCCGCATAAACACCGGTGCGTTCATCGCGGACTAATACATGCTTAATTTCTGAGCGATGATCAATCCCGTCGTACAAGGCATAAGTCTGACCGCCTGGTAAACCAAATACATATTCGACATCGTGCTCGATCAATAATGACGTAAGCAGCGCACCGCCATGTGCATGGTTGATCTCCAAGATTATCTGCTCCCGACTATGCAATCGTTTGCAGTAATCTTAGCCCACAGATTCAAAGAGTCAACAGTATTATTTAAAAATTCACTTCCAAGGCCAAATAATCACCCAATGAATATTTAAAAAGCCCACCCGTGGTTAAAGCAATTGGCGGCACAATCGAACCAATCAAAATAAATTCACCTTTCTTGATACCACCAGAAAAATCTCCGGCAAGGTCTGCGCAATGGGTGACTATCTCTGGAAGTTTGCCAATCAACTCTTCAAGTTCTGTAACGACCTTCTCGGAACCATCGGGCATGGTGATCCGCGCGATTAATCCATCAATTACTCCACCTCGACGTGAATCATCACGATCACCCAATATATAATGTTTCTGAAATATATCCGTACCCAATATTTTTGTCGGATCATCGGGAATAAATTCTAAATCTGCCAACTCGATTGCGGGTCCGATAGCACAAATGGACTGCAGAACAACATCCTGCGATGATCCTGGTCTGACATCACGATCAAAATAAACCACGATCTCTGCTTCACCGACTGGCTTTACCCAATCCTTGATGTCCACATGGGCGTTATTGGTTAGCGCACGTTCGGCTAAAAGGTACCCAACCAAAGGTGCTCCGAGTTTAAGGTTGGCCAATCCTGTCGGGGATCCAAATCCTAATTTCCATCCAACCTGCTTATTGCGAGCAGCTTGATCAAAAATTAATTTTGTCTTTAACGCTGCATACCCTGCTGTAAGTCGAGGATCCTTACGCCAATTATCGGTGGTGATTGTCTTGGTCCGCTTCGTATCCAGAATCTTCGAGTGATCCGGCACCGCTCCAACCCCAAGCCAAAACCGCATCGTGATTAGATGTGTTCTTGAACCCATGCCAGTGGCCACGTGGGATCAATACAAAATCCCCCTTGTGCGCTGGTCGTTCGCCGTCATTCGTGTACATAATGCCGTCGCCTTCAACCACTATCCAAAACTCTTCGCAATTAGAGTGACGATGGCGATCGTGCATGGCTCCAGGTGGCATTACCGTCCAACCCACCAACAAATTGTCAGATCCCGCCTTTGCTTTATCTATCGCAAACTGGACCTGCATATTGACCCACCCTTCATCTCGGCGCAGGCCTTCGACTACCGGGACATCTTTTAAATTAGTTACATATAGAT
>Ga0214201_1000659_pt1 | contig 11394 bp, 7 predicted proteins | sample TroBogEpilimnion_32_FD_153039 | JGI IMG/M metagenome (GOLD analysis project Ga0214201, IMG submission 153039) | Freshwater microbial communities from Trout Bog Lake, WI - 29MAY2009 epilimnion | ecosystem: Environmental > Aquatic > Freshwater > Lake > Epilimnion/Euphotic zone | place: Trout Bog...
ACACAACTGCTTTTAGGGCTGCGGTAGTAGTGCTGGGGTCAATACCGACACCCCAGAAGGTCTTGCCACCCACTTCGCACTCTAAATAGGCCGCTGCCTTAGCATCGCCACCCGCCGATAACGCGTGCTCGTAATAATCTAGTACGCGAACGTTGACATTTGCCAAGTAATTACTCAAGACCATGACAAAGGCCGCAATCGGACCATTTCCGGTCCCGTTAAGTTGCTTAGTTTCGCCATTATCGATCAGGTCAACCGTCAGATTTACATCCTCATCCAAATGGGAACTCTGTGAAAGCCCAGCTAATTTAAAGCGACCCCAATTGTGATTTGTTGCCGGTAAATACTCATCTTCAAAAATCTTCCAGAGTTGATCTGGAGTAACCTCGCCGCCTTCAGAATCGGTCTTAGCTTGGACCACTTGAGAGAACTCGATCTGTAGTCGGCGCGGAAGATCTAGTTGATGTTCATTCTTCATCAAGTATGCGACGCCACCTTTGCCAGATTGTGAATTAACTCTGATGACGGCTTCGTAGGATCGGCCGATATCTTTTGGATCGATTGGAAGATACGGGACTGCCCATGTGTGATCATCGATGTGACGGCCAGCAGTCGCTGCATCGCGTTCCATATGTTCTAAGCCCTTTTTGATTGCATCTTGATGCGAACCAGAGAAAGCGGTGAATACCAAGTCGCCACCATATGGATGACGTTCTGGCACACGTAACTGATTGCAATATTCAACCGTCCTGCGTATTTCGTCAATATTCGAGAAATCAATATGTGGATCGATCCCGTGGCTAAAGAGATTAAGGCCGAGCGTCACTAGACAAACATTGCCCGTCCGCTCACCATTGCCAAAGAGGGTGCCCTCAATCCGATCTGCCCCTGCAAGATAAGCAAGTTCTGCCGCGGCGACCCCTGTCCCACGATCATTGTGAGGATGCAATGAGAGAACTATGGAATCGCGATACTTGAGATTGCGATGCATCCACTCGATCGAGTCCGCATAAACATTTGGTGTAGCCATTTCAACCGTTGCGGGTAGGTTAATGATTGTCTTGTGCTCAGGTGTTGGCTTCCAGATATCGTTTACTGCGTCGCAGACTTCCTTTGCATATTCAAGTTCGGTCCCTGTATATGACTCTGGGCTGTACTCAAAGAAGACTGTAGTTCCTGGAACCGTCTTCACTAGATCTTGGCATATCTGAGCACCATCTGTCGCTATTTTCTTAATGCCTTCTTTATCTTGACCGAAAACAACCCTCCGTTGAAGAGTAGATGTCGAGTTGTAAAGATGAACGACGGCTTGCTTAGAACCTTTTATTGCTTCGAATGTCCGTTCAATCAACGGTTTACGGGCTTGTGTTAATACTTGAATAACAACATCATCGGGAATCAGATTTTCATCGATAATCTTGCGGACAAAATCGAAGTCCATCTGCGATGCACTCGGAAAGCCCACTTCGATCTCTTTGTAACCCATCTTCACCAGCAAGTTGAACATTGTTAATTTGCGATGAGGATCCATGGGATCGATCAGCGCCTGGTTGCCATCGCGCAGATCTACAGAACACCACTGCGGTGCTTTAGTGATTCGCTTTGTCGGCCAGGTGCGATCCGTAAGATCCACTGGAATAAAAGGCGCATATCGATGCACTGGCATAACCGAAGGCTTTTGATCTGGAAATTTCATTTCTTACTCCTTATTTATTTCGCGGATTTTTGGTGGTTAACCGGCAACACCAAACCCCGCGACAGGGGGACCGGTTAGTTGGCCCCGCCGCGGCAGCGAAGGAGGAGGCTGCGTGAATTCATGTCCCTAGGTTACTAGAGGCTGTGATCAGCGGCAACAAGCCCGAATCAGCACGAGTTGGAGTGACTTCTACTCGGATGCCGGAGTGGTAAAAAGTGCCGCACAAATCTTTGGATGCAGATCTGCCCTCATCTCAGTAAAAGCTGATGGTGGCCAGCCCGCTGTAAAAGTTCGGCGCAAAAGTTTTGCCATCTGATATTTAGGATCATCCTCAAAAGCGCGATCAAGGGCTCGCTGGGCAAGTGCTCCTTCGCCCTGTTCGTATGAAGAGGCAGCAAAGACGGTAGCGACTGGTGCAACATACCCACGGGGAGCGATTCGCAATAACCAACGCCACATATCCCAGATCATCTTGCTATTTTCAACAGTCGTCATGCCCATGGCATAGTCCCTTACTTGTAGGTCCAAGAGACGGGTCAGAACTAGCGCGATCAACTGATAGTCCTTGCTGATTCCACTCTTCTCAAATTCAGTAATTAATTTATCTACAGCATGCGCTCCTTCACGTTGTAGATCGAGCACACAATCCACGTCATAATCAATTTCGAATATTTTTTTAAGAGCCCTCGTTAAATCTTTATCCGGCACAGTCGATGCGATTGACGCACGCATCTGATCTAAATCTAAATACGGCAATGGCTTGCCCGAAGCAACGCGCTCTGCCGTGATCCGAGAATCACTTAACGGTGGAACCAATGTGCCTTCAAGGGGGCAGCAATTGAGATCGATGCACATTGTTGATCTAAAACGACCAGCCTTGACAACTATCGACTCCTTGATTGAAATTCCACGTGATTCGATTCCTTGCCGAACAAAGAGAAGTGGATCAATCTCTACATTTGTATCAGGAAGATATCCCACAACAATCACAGATTCGGCGCCCTCCCTGGTCAAATGTGAAGCCACTGTTATGGCTATATCCGAAGCGATGTCGAGAGAAGGGAAGTCTACTCGCATCGCCATTGATACTTGTCCATCGCGTAGCGCGATTACTACCAATGAATTGGCGGGATGGTACCCAACCATAAAAGGTACTGCGGCTAGGAGGTCGTGCGGTGATGTTAATTGAGTTGCGGTATGTGTTGTCATGGCTTAAAGATCGCGCGAAGTAGTGTCACAATGATGACTGCTGTCAGAGAAATGTGCATAACTTTAGTGTGTGTAATTCGTTGGCCCAGGAGCGACCAAAATGGTGGTTGTCACTGTCTGCACGATGGCGCCGCCCAGTACTGGCAGTACTTGTCCTTGCGCAGCCCAGCTACCTGCCCAAGAAATTGTAAGTCGAACAGAATAGTTCCCCGGTGTTTTATAGATATGAGTAACAGTTGCATTTGGAAATGGCCCGCCAGCGTTACTGGTTGTAAAAGTTGCACCATCACCAAAATCCCAGACAAAAGTTGGTTGCAATGCGACAGAAACACCAATTCCCAAGATGGCTGTCACGACTTGGAAAACAGGATTGGAATCGCTCCAAAAATATATTGGGATGCCAGAGACAGGATTATTTGTGGGTTGGTAAAGCAACTGACTACCCGGCAAAAGCTTGGTGATCTGATCGGAGAGAGAGATCGCCGCACTAGCCACTTTTGTGACCGTTGACGGCTTTTTCTTAACCGGGGCTCGATAGGTACTGTGAATTGTTGGTCTTGGCTTGTACGGAATCCACGTGGTCGGCTTCGGTTTAGGTCTAGGAACGTATATGCGTTTGGGTCGTGGCTTAGGGGCAACAATCGTTCCCGGTGCGTGCTGATTAGCGGTAATGATCAATTGGTTTGTAAGTGGATCGGTATAAACCTGCAGACATGGACCGGTCGCACAGTTGACCGCCATTAAGAGTCCGACCATTAAGAACATATGGTGACATTAGAACTCGATCCCCTGTATAAAACTCCCTCGACATCACATCTGTGGATAGTTTAAAAGTGTGGAAAGTAGTGCCACGCTACGGGTATGGCACATAAGGATGGCGATGGTTGGCTCGAATGCACATGTGGAAGTAAGCACTGGGGTCTCAACGGCGCCGCGGGTTTATTGTTGGTCCGAGACGGAACAATATTGCTTCAGCATCGTGCACCGTGGGTACACAACGGCGATACATGGGGAATTCCTGGCGGTGCCCGCGATTCTCATGAATCTGTACTGCAGGCTGCCAAGCGAGAGGCACACGAAGAGATAGGGATAGATACCGATTTACTTGATCCGGTTCATACCTTTACGGATGATCATGGGCCATGGCGTTATGACACAATTATTTCGAAGGCTTCAGCGGATCTAATCGCTCACGAGATGAACGATGAATCTCAGCAAATTGAGTGGATTCCCTTTGTCGATGTAGTAAAAAAGAACCTGCACCCATCATTTGCGCGCAGTTGGCCAGAATTACACACCTTGCTCAGTGAACTGTTTATCTAAGCGCTTTAAAGATTCTTTAACCACTACCCCATCACTTGTCCGATAAAATGGCGGCATCGAATTCAAGAGGATAGATCCATAACGTTTTGTCACAATCCGAGAATCAAGAATTGCGACTACGCCACGATCATCAATGGATCTAATTAAACGTCCCGTACCCTGTGCCAATAATAATGCTGCCCGGGGTAAGGAAACCTGCATAAAACCACTTCCACCTGCTTCATCTGCTTCGGCAGAGCGCGCACTCATGACTGGTTCGTCAGGACGCGGAAATGGAATTCGATCGATCGCTACCAAGGTGCACGAGGGTCCAGGTACATCGATTCCTTGCCACAAAGAAATAGTGCCCAGCAGTATCGATCGTGGATCCTTTGCAAATTTTTCAACAAGCGGTCCCACTGAATCACCACGACGTTGAGTAATAACCGGCAACTTTAGGTCAGCTAATACTCGGCGCAAGTGCTCGTCGGCCATCTCTACTCCACGCCAAGAAGAGAAGAGAGCCAATGTACGACCACCAGCGGCTTCGATAAGTTCGCCAAGTTCAGTCAGGGCATCCTTCGCCGGTCCGTCTCTTCCTGGTTCTGCTAGGTGACGAGGCAGATACAACATTCCTTGTGACGCAAAATCAAAGGGTGATCCAACATCTAACATCTGCACATTAGCTGGATCTATAGCGCCTTTACCTTCGTCTTCATCTTCAGCGATATCCTGTCCAACGACAAAACCAATGGATTTGGCGATTGCATCGAAGGATTTGCCGATAGTCAGTGTTGCAGATGTAGCGATAACTGGTGATTCCGTCAATAAATTCCTTCGTAACACATCGGACACTTCAAGTGGTGCCAGATAAAGTGTCGAAAAGATTGGTTCGAACCACATTACTTGATGAGAGCCAGGTCGCAACATCTTGCTTGCGATTGTCTGCACCTCGTTCGTGGCACCTTTTACTCGCGCCCGCTGTGCCATCGAATCTGGATCAATTACTTCCGAATCCGCGTTTATGAGCGCAATTATCGCGGCCGAGGACTCCTTTACTTTGCGGATTGGAGATTCTAATTGTTTAGGAAGTTCTGGAAGTCTGCCAGCCTTTGTCGAATCGTTTCTAACATCCGATGCAAAATCTGCGAGCGCCTCGGCAAATTCATCTGCAGCCTTGCCAAAGGCTATTGATGCCTTACCCGGTAAATGTTTCGCGGCCATCTTTGCAGCACGCTCGACCCCAGCAGCTGTTAGTTCTTGGGTAACAGCCTGGGTCGTACGGTCCATAAATTCGTGCGCCTCATCCAAGATCACCGCGTCACGTTCGGGCAATATCTGATGCGAATCCACAATTTCGATGGCCAGGAGCGTGTGGTTAGTGACAACCACATCGGCAGTCTGCGCCTTTGCCTTTGCGGCAATCGCAAAGCATTGACTCCCAAAAGCACAATCATCTTTGCCAATGCATTCACGGCCAGAGACCGAATTTGCTTGCCAAACGCGACGGTCGACATCCGGGGCATCATCCCTATCCCCGGATGCACCAGGACTAACAGCCCATGCTTTTAGCCGTTTTTGATCCTTCTCTAATGTTCCTATCTCCATTAATACATCACCATCTGGATCTTGCTCTGCGCCATTCATCTTCTGCAGACATAAGTAATTACCCACACCTTTATAAACAGCAAAGGACAACTCACGTTTTAGTACTTTTTCTAACGCCGGTTTAATCTTTGGTAAATCGCGTTCGACGAGCTGCCGTTGCAATGCAAGAGTCGCTGTTGCAACAAGTACTTTCTTGCCATGAACTAACGCTGGCACGAGATATGCCAAAGATTTTCCGGTACCCGTACCCGCCTGCACCAAAAGATGGTGCCTATCCGTCAAGGCGTTGGCCACCGCTTCAGCCATCTGAATCTGGCCTTCGCGAGGTTCGCCACCAATGGCTTTAACAGCAGCATCCAAGGCTTCGCCAACCAATTTCATCTGTTGGTTCTTCTTCGCGCTCATGTGGCGACCCTATCGGTTGCTGCTCGCATTCCTTTGCTTTCCACAAGATACTTATGATTAAAGCACGGATAGGCCAGTAGAGTTATGGTTTACGAGGCGGGATGAAAATGGACATAACTAGCGCAGGTGATTTGTCAGCGCCATTGGCTGTCCGACTCCGTCCTGCCAATATCCAAGAACTTCTTGGTCAGCAACATTTACTTCAATCTGGTTCTCCCCTGGCACGGTTAATAACTGGTGAAGAGAAACACATCACCAGCGTGCTGCTCTACGGACCTCCGGGAAGCGGAAAAACAACTCTCGCCAAAATGATTGCGCGCTCTGAATCACGCATTTTTGTCGAACTCTCTGCCGTAAGTTCTGGAGTTGCCCAAGTCCGAGAAGTCTTGAGTGAAGCAGAAGACCGTATGGCCAAGGAAGGACGGGAGACCGTCCTTTTTATAGACGAAGTCCATCGCTTTTCTAAAGCTCAGCAGGATGCGCTGCTTCCCGGAGTAGAGCACAGGTGGGTCACGCTAGTAGCTGCAACTACCGAAAACCCATCATTCTCAATCATTTCTCCCCTGCTTTCACGATCGATCGTTTTAACGTTGCGTCGTATATCTGACGCTGACATCGCCACCCTGATCAATCGAGCTATTAGCGACGCACGTGGCCTTAATAATGAATTCACCATTACGCCAGAAGCATCTGACTCTTTAGTCCGACTAGCGGCCGGTGATGCGCGTCGCGCGCTTACATATCTTGAAGCGGCAGCCGGAGCTTCCAGCGGTGATATCACTCCAGATGTTTTAAGTCATGCAGTTGATCGAGTAATCGAAAATTATGACCGTGGTGGCGATAATCATTATGACGTTGCAAGTGCATTTATTAAAAGCATTAGAGGCTCTGATGTCGATGCAGCATTGCACTATTTGGCACGAATGTTAGAAGCAGGAGAGGATCCACGATTCATTGCACGACGAGTAATGATCAGCGCGAGTGAAGATGTCGGCCTGGCAGATCCAAGCGCGCTAACAGTGGCGGTGGCTGCCGCCCAAGCTGTTGCACTTGTGGGAATGCCAGAAGCAAGAATCATTCTTGCCGAAGCCGTGACCTACCTGGCGTGCGCACCGAAATCGAATGCTGCATACCTTGCGATTGAAGCCGCCATTACCGACCTGCGGGCATCCAAGGGTGGACCGGTGCCGCCACATATGCGAGACGAGCATTCAGGCGCTCTCCGGGACCGGAAAGAGAGCGCTGAAAGAGAATCACACTCATACATCTACCCACACGATTTATCTTCAGGCGTAGCGGAACAACAGTATTTACCTGACTCGCTTGTGGGTACCGAGTATTACCATCCAACAACTCGCGGTTATGAAGCGCGAGTTAAGACAGCGTTGGAATTAATCCGAAAAGCACTAAGGAAAAATTAGTACTTTTTAGATCATGAACAACCAGAGGTATTGCCACAACCTTCACAGACGAAGCAAGAACCAGCCATACGCATTTTGACACCACAGGTCATGCAGAGTGGTGCATCAGAGGATTGTCCGCTCATCTTTTCGAAGAGCTCCATCGAGGATCCAACTCCACTAAGTCCACTATCTGCAGGTTTTGCTTCGATCTTCACAGTTGTTGGCTTACTTACTGGAGCAACTGCTGCTTGAGGAGCAACTGCTACAGGAGTATCTGGTGTGTAATCACCAGATTCCAAGGCGCGTGCGCGCTCTGATGATGTGTACAAGCCCATCGCTGAACGAGTCTCGAATGGCAAATAATCGAGCGCCAAGCGACGGAAGATGTAATCCATCATCGATTGTGCGATACGAATATCAGCATCATCTGTCATGCCTGCAGGTTCGAAACGTAAATTGGTGAATTTCTCAACGAAGGTCTCTAGTGGTACTCCGTATTGAAGACCGATCGATACCGCGATGGAGAATGCGTCCATTACGCCAGCAAGAGTTGAACCTTGCTTGCCGAGCTTTAAGAAGACTTCGCCAAGAGCACCATCTGCATATGCACCAGCAGTCATGTAACCCTCAGCACCACCGACAGCGAAGCTAGTTGTGATTGATGGACGTGACTTTGGTAGACGCTTCCGTTCTGGATGTACTGGGCTCGCAGAGATGTTGGAATCTGTACCCTTATTTTCGCCCTTGCCATCTGATAATGGTTGTCCGACCTTGCAGTTATCGCGATAGACGGCGAGAGCCTTAAGTCCAAGCTTCCATCCTTCGTAGTAAACCTCTTCGATCTCTTCTACGGTCGCGTCAGAAGGCAGGTTAACTGTCTTAGAGATAGCACCAGACAAGAATGGCTGACAGGCAGCCATCATATGGACGTGGCCCATAGCGCTGATCGAGCGGATACCCATCGCGCAATCAAAGATGTCATAGTGCTCGGTCTTTAGGCCAGGAGCATCAATAACATTTCCGTTTGCTGAAATGTATTCAACGATTGCTTCTACAGTCTCTTCTGCATAGCCAAGCTTACGAAGAGCCATTGGAATTGTCTGATTGACGATCTGCATTGAGCCACCGCCAACAAGCTTCTTAAACTTAACTAGAGCAAGGTCTGGCTCGATACCTGTTGTATCGCAATCCATCATCAAGCCGATAGTTCCGGTTGGGGCAAGAACCGATGCCTGCGCGTTGCGCCAGCCATTCTTTGCACCAATCTCAAGGCACTTTGTCCACTCTGAATTTGCAACGGCCCAGACATCTGAATCTAGAGTTGTGACAGAGCGAGCAGATGCTGATGCATTGGTGTGCTTCTGCATAACGCGGGTGTGAGCCGCTGCGTTGCGGGCAAAACCGGCATAAGGTCCAACTATCCCTGCAAGCTCTGCTGAACGACGGTAGGAAGTACCAGTCATCAAAGATGTAATTGCACCAGCAAGCTGACGGCCACCATCTGAATCATAGGCAAGACCAGATGCCATCAAAAGCGCACCAAGATTTGCATAGCCGATTCCTAGTTGACGGTAATCGCGAGTTGTTACTCCAATTGGCTCTGTTGGGAAATCAGCGAAGCAGATAGAAATATCCATCGCAGTGATGATCAACTCTGTTGCCTTCACAAATGTCTTAGCATCAAAGGAGCCATTCCCCTGCAAGAACTTGAGCAAATTAAGCGATGCCAAGTTACATGAAGAGTTATCTAGCGACATATATTCAGAGCAAGGGTTAGACGCATTAATGCGACCTGTCTCTGGGTTTGTATGCCATTCATTGATGGTGTCGTCATATTGAATTCCTGGATCGGCGCAAGCCCATGCGGCTTCTGCCATCTTACGGAACAACTTACGAGCTTCGACGGTTTCGATAACTTCACCTGATGCGCGACCGACTAAACCAAAATCTTCGTTGTTCTCGTATGCCCGCATGAACTTATCTGATACTCGAACCGAGTTGTTTGCGTTCTGATATTGAACCGAAATGATGTCCTTGCCACCAAGATCCATATCGAATCCAGCATCCCGAAGTGCACGGATCTTGTCCTCTTCACGGACCTTGGTTTCGATGAATTCTTCGATATCTGGATGATCAACATCAAGCACGACCATCTTGGCCGCGCGACGTGTAGCACCGCCTGACTTGATAGTTCCTGCAGATGCATCCGCGCCGCGCATAAATGAGACAGGGCCCGATGCGGTTCCGCCGGATTTGAGCAATTCCTTTGACGAACGGATGCGAGACAAGTTTAGTCCAGCACCAGATCCGCCCTTGAAAATCATTCCCTCTTCGCGGTACCAGTTGAGAATGGAATCCATGGTGTCATCAACAGACAAAATAAAACATGCACTTACTTGTTGAGGTGCATTAGTTCCAACGTTGAACCAGACTGGTGAGTTAAATGAGAAAACTTGGTGCAAAAGCATCCAGGTAAGTTCGTGTTCAAATACTTCTGCATCAGCATCAGTTGCAAAGTATCCAAATTCTTTACCGGCTTTGGTGTAGGTCAATACGACGCGATCGATGACCTGCTTAAGAGACCACTCTCGGTTTTCGTATCCCACAGCCCCGCGAAAGTACTTTGTTGTAACGATGGTGGATGCATTGACTGACCAGAAGTCTGCATACTCAACGCCTTTTTGTTCGAAGATCACTTCGCCGGATTTCCAGTTGGTCTGGACAACATCGCGGCGCTCCCATGTCACTTCGTCGTAGGGATGAACGCCTGCCGTTGTATAGATGCGTTCGATAGTTAAACCCTTACCCAAAGACTTCTTTGTAGATTCGGAAGCCTTAGATGGGCGGTCGACAATTGACATGCGTAGTTCTCCTTATTTAGATGCTGATGTAAGTGCTGCGTCGTTTTTTGTTGCACCAACTGGGGCGGTTGGGTATTTCATTGTGTGGCTTGAAGGTGCCGCGCGGAGAAGTGCGATCTCACCTTCGAAATCTTCTAAGGAAGCGAAGTTACGGTATACAGAGGCATATCTCAGGTAGGCGACCTCGTCGAGTTCTCGGAGTGGCGCGAGGATTGCCATCCCGACTTCTTGAGCTTCTACTTCTGCTTGGCCATCTGCTCGAAGAGCTTCCTCTACTCGCTGGGCCAAAAGAGCTAAATCATCGTCATCCACCGGACGGCCCTGGCATGCCTTGCGGACGCCATTGATGACTTTTTCGCGGCTAAATGGCTCTGTTGCACCTGAACGCTTGATGATCAATAAGACCGATGTCTCAGAGGTCGTAAAACGACGACCACACTCCGTACATTCGCGGCGGCGGCGGATAAGTGTGCCTTCTTCTGCTGGCCGAGAATCGACGACTCGAGAGTCATCGTGGCGACAGAATGGGCAGATCATTGGGTATTGCTCCTCATGTAGTTCAGTTTGTGGTTATAACGGCATTTCTACCGTGAAGGGCTGACATTAGTGGAAAACCACAACTTATGGAACTTAAATCGCAGTTGACCCCTAGATGTTGTGCCAACCGTACACCCACACTTTAGGGTTCTGAGGAGGTCTATCGGCGTGTCTTGATGAATTCCGAGAATTGCCTTAAAAGTCCTGCTCAGGCTCCGGTCGCTATTGGAGCGTTCTCTAAAATCGCCCATTCCTGGTCCGTGAATAGACGCGAGCGAATCAAGAATCGTTTACCTTCGGGGCTTTCAATCGAGAAGCCTCCGCCCCGGCCGTTAACAACATCAACGGTTAAATGCGTGTGTTTCCAATATTC
>Ga0214201_1000665_pt1 | contig 11342 bp, 8 predicted proteins | sample TroBogEpilimnion_32_FD_153039 | JGI IMG/M metagenome (GOLD analysis project Ga0214201, IMG submission 153039) | Freshwater microbial communities from Trout Bog Lake, WI - 29MAY2009 epilimnion | ecosystem: Environmental > Aquatic > Freshwater > Lake > Epilimnion/Euphotic zone | place: Trout Bog...
AACATTTCGGTGATCGTGTTAAAGATTTCTCACCCATCAACGAACCGTGGGTAGTCGCATGGTTGGGCTATGGAATTGGTATTCATGCACCTGGTCACAAGAGTCGTCAAGAAGCATTTGCTGCGGCTCATCACACAGTTATTGCGCATGCGGTAGCCACGAATGCCATGCGGGCAGTGCGTAGCGATCTTAAGATTGGTCCAGTTCTTAACCAAGGCAACTATGTGCCCGATGATGCAACAGATCCAGTCTTAGCTCATGCAGCAGATATGTTCGACGCTTATCACAACCGATTCTGGATCGATGCCTTCTTCCATGGAACATATCCAGAGATCCTTATGAAAGAATTCTCCGCCGACCTAAACGCGGTAATCAAGCCTGGAGATATGCAATTAGCGCAGGTAAAGAATGATTTTATCGGAATCAATTTCTACAATGACACGCGCATAGGGTTACCTATCGCCAATTCTTCAATCGATCCTGATTCGCGCGAATTAGAAACCGCTGGCGTTTTTCTTCCTGGGCTCCTTGGTTTAGACGTAGATACCGAACCTCATGGCGAACTAACAGAAATGGGTTGGCCGCTTACTCCAGATGGAATCCGTAACTTGTTAGTTCGTTGGAAGACAGAGCTGGGTAATCGTTGCCCAGATTTATACATTACGGAAAATGGTTGTGCCTACGGAAACGAGCCTGGCCCAGATGGCGCAGTGCACGACGATAAGCGGATTGAGTATCTGAAGAATCATATTGGTGCTGTTGGTCGAGCAATTGCCGAAGGTGCACCAGTCAAGGGTTATTACCAATGGTCGCTCATGGACAACTTTGAGTGGGCGCTGGGATATGCAAAGCGTTTTGGTATCGTGCATGTGGATTATCAAACTCAAAAGCGTACTCCGAAGGATTCGGCTCACTGGTATTCCAATGTGATAAAGACAAATGGAATTGAACTATAAGTGAAAGTCTTATTCCTTGGCGGCACGGGGACGATTTCGACTTCCTGTGTCGCGGAAGCTATCGAGCAAGGCCTTGATGTTTATGTTTTAAATCGAGGACAGTCTAAACGTAGGCCTATCGCTGCTGGAGCGAAGGTTATTCTGGGGGATGCCTATAGCGACGAGGATTTACTTAACGCCATTTCTGGTCATGGAATCGAAGTAGTAGCTGATTTTCTCTGTTTTGATGGGCAGGCTGCAAAGAGAATGGTCCGGTTGCTCGCGGGCAAAGTGAAGCAATATGTGTTTATTGGTACCGCCTCCTCATATCAAAAACCTATTCACAAGCATCCGATTACAGAGTCAAGCCCGCTCTCTCCCACCGGCCTTTCGCATTATTCTCAACTAAAGATTGATGCAGAAGGAGTATTTAACAGCGCCTATGTGAATGATCAATTTCCGGTTACAACGGTCAGACCGTCACATACATATGACGATGCGAGCCCACCCTTAATTGGAGATTGGACAAATTGGGACCGAGTACTAAAAGGTAAGCCGGTATTTATTTCAGGTGATGGCACGAATCTTTGGACTGTGACACATGCCGAAGACTTCGCAGTCGGATTTGTTGGGCTCTTAGGTAATTGGCCGGCCATCGGTGAAGATTTTCATATTACTTCTCAAGAATCCCCAACATGGGAGGAGATATACGCAAATATTGGTATGGCTACCGGAGTGACGCCAAAAGTATTAAAACTTACAGGAGAGCAAATCAAGAAGATAATGCCTGACTGGTTCTGGGCTGATCAAATTCTCGGCGACCTTAGCCACACTGCCATTTTTGACAATACCAAGATCAAGAAGTTTGTACCTAGATTTAATCCCAAGATTACTTGGGTCGAAGGTGCTCGTAGATTGCACTCCTGGCATCAAAAGAATCATTCTCAATTAGTGATTGACGCAGAAGTTAGCGGTATTTTTGATCGTGTTTCTGAAGCACATGCGAGAATCGCGCAGAGCCTGGAGAGCTTCTAATCAATTAACTGCATGTTAGGTTTCTGCTATGGAAAAAGTGAGTAGTCGTGTAAATGGTGCTGATGGCTTTCGAGCGATCGCCTGCCTTCTGGTTATGTATCACCATGCAATCCAAAGAATGAGTATCGCTTTGGCGCCGCGTTGGGTGCAGTGGCTTTTTTATGTCGGATGGCGCGGCGAAGTCGGTGTAAGCATCTTCTTCGTCTTATCTGGCTGCTTACTTTCAGTTCCTTTTTGGAACTCCTTTATTAATGGAGGTCCCAAGCCCAAGTTAGTGAATTATGCCCGCAATCGTATCGCCAGAATTGTTCCAGGCACTTGGCTGGCAATGATTGTAACAACCTACGTGGGCTACCGAGTTATTCATTATCCGATCAACTGGGCTCGATTCTTCTCAGGCATGAGTTTTACATATGCATTCAACTACAAGACATTTTTCCCAAGCGAATTCGATGGACCGCTATGGACCGTCGGATTAGAGGCTTTTTGTTATGTAGTTCTGCCATTTATTCTCTTTTCTACCTTCAAATTTGGAAAGTCAACCCGAGGTGCTGCGATTGGACTCTTCCTTTGGGTCGTATTCCTCCAAGCGCTTCAACCTTTTATCATTTCTCATTTCATGACGGGCTTAGATGGAAAGGGATGGCAATATGGAATGACAGGAGGTGCAAAACTGTGGATGCCATATTGGAATCCCATCTCCTTCTTGAGCCAATTCCTCATTGGCTCCGGTGCTGCTCTACTTATTTGCGTTGAGCGAAAGCACCATTATCTGAAGAGTTGGCATTGGGACGCTATCTGCTTTGTCACAGGAATTGGTGCTTTTATTCTTATTTGCGAGCGTGAAATACCAGGTACCCCGGACGCGTTCACAAAGCAGGCTTACCTAACGCCGTTCTATCCGACCTTAATTGCGATTTCACTTGCTTCGGCCGCATCAGGCGGATATTTGTACAAAATTTTAGATAACAGATTCTTTAAGCATGTGGCACAAATCTCTTTTGGGTTGTACCTATGGCATTGGTTCATCATCACGATGATGCAGGCAACTATTACTAAGGACTTTACGGTCAATGGGGTAGATGACTTATATCGTTGGCTCGGGCTAACAGTGTTCGCATATAGCTTGGCATGGGGTGTAGCAATTCTGAGTTGGCGCTTCATGGAAAAGCCTATTTTGAATTTTAACCGATCACGAATTCAGCAGAAATTTGAAATCCCGAAGGTCAGTTAGCGATATTGACCATCCGTTAAACCCTTCTGCCAGCTCTTCTGCACCACGAAGAATGCAAGAATTGCTGGCAGCATCGCAATGAAGATTCCTACAACTTCGAAATGTCCGCCGTATGAGTTGCTCAAACCAACAGTTACCGGATATAGGTGGATATCAGACAACATTACTTGAGGTAAAAAGTAGGTGTTTGAATTTGCAATGAAGGCGATGAGAAAAACTGTCCCAAGCATCGGCTTTAATATTGGCAGTGCAATCAACCGATAAATTTGCAGTTCGCTAGCTTGGTCCAATCGTGCCGCCTGAATCAACTCATCGTTGATATTTCGGTCCGAGTAGTACTTGATTAAGAAGAGCCCGAGTGGACTAGGTAAGGTCGGTAATATCACCGACCAGATAGTTCCGACCATATGAATCTTTGCAAAAAGCAAAAATATCGGGATTACCAATGCGTTTGCAGGGACCATCACCATTCCTAAAGTAATGGCGCTCAAAGTTGAGGCACCTCTACCGATGAGCTTGGACAGGGCATACCCACCTAGACCTGAAACAATAACCACTCCCAAAGCTCCGCTACCTGCGTAGAGAATAGAATTTGCGAGCCATCTTAGATAGATGTGGTTATTAGCTTGAAATAATGTTTGGATATTTTGGATGAGACGAAAAGAATGCCCAAACCAGAGCGCCGGTGTCGAAGTGAAATCTTCAGGGCTCTTGGTCGCTGACAATACAATCCACAAAATCGGGAAGCCAAAATATATGGTTCCGATTATGAAGAGTCCACTTGCCCATATCCGCGCGTTACGAGATATAGAAATTCTTTGCAAATGATCCATGCCCACAACTTACTGGCAAAAGGTATAGGTTTCTGTCATGGTGAAACGGCAATCTAAGTCACTTTTTGATGTAGCTGCAAAAGCAGGGGTATCTCACCAAACCGTCTCTAGAGTGCTTAACAATCATAAAAATGTCAGTGCGAAGACCCGTGAAAGCGTCGAAAAAGCTCTCAAAGAGCTCAATTATCGGCCTAATTCTGCTGCGAGAGCCTTGGTTACCGGAGTGACATCAACAATTGGGGTTTTATGTTTTGATACTACCTTCTATGGACCGGCATCGATGCTGCACGGTGTGCAAGTTGCGGCCTTAGAAAATTCTTATGACGTTAAATTTTACGGCGTCCAAGAAAGTATTTTTGAGAATTTGATTGATGGAATCAAGAATCTAACTTCAAATGGTATCGATGGTTTAATCATTATGGTTCCCGAACTTGATGAGAAGATATTGAAGTCGAAGTTTCTTGCTGGAATTCCCTTGGTACTAGTGGGTGGGAATGAATCCGTTAATGTAAGCAGTGTTGCAATTGATCAGTATTTGGGTGCACGCCTTGCGACCAAGCATCTGATACAACTCGGACACAAGAATATTTCCCATCTCCATGGCCCCCTCAATTGGTCGGATGCAAAGCAACGAAATGATGGGTGGCAGGCAGAAATGGAGAAAAACAATTTGTCGGTCACATCCGTTGCGGCTGGTGATTGGACTGCAAAATCCGGATATCTAGCTGGGTTGAAGTTGCTAACTCATCAGAAGATTACGGCGGTCTTTGCGGCAAACGATGCCATGGCGCTGGGGCTCTACCAGGCTGCGGAAGAGCTCGGGTTGAACGTACCGGCTGACATAAGCATTGTTGGTTTCGATAATTCTCCCGAATCAGAATATTTTCGGCCCGCTTTAACTACAGTCAACCAAGATTTTTCGGCGACAGGTCAGCAAGGATTAGAACTTCTCATTCAACGAATTAATGGAAATTCCCGTGCTCGGGAGCATCGTCTGATCGCACCTGAACTTTTGGTGCGTGGGAGTACGGCGCCAAGAAGTGCCAAGAAAAGGGGCTAATTTAGATTTATAACGTTCTGGTAACAATCAATTGCAACCGCTTGACTCTTGCGGCTGGAGTTATAGATTGTCTCTAATCGAAATGCACAAGCGCTCTTGGCGCTTGTTTTTTTGGGAATAATTGTTAACGTTAACAATTGTAATCTCATCAACAATAACTGAAGGGGAAAAATGAAGATACGGTCTGCAGGAGAAGCGTCGCGCAAGCGCGTCGTTGTCGCATCCTTATCAGCAGTGCTGATGCTTGGTACAACTTTGGTTGCAGCCACAGCATCACACGCTGCGACAGTCACTCACGTCAAGCTTTGGAGCTGGTACCCAAACCAAGCTGACGTAGTTAAAGTATTCAACGCCACTCACAAGGATATTCAGATTGACTGGACCAATGCTGGTGCAGGTGGAGCTGAATATACAAAGCTTAAGGCTTGCATCAAGGCTGGGTCAGGTTGCCCAGATGTAGCCATGATCGAATTCCAAGAGCTACCTACCTTTGCAATTTTGAAGCCTTTTGTGGATATGAGCAAATATGGTGCCAATAACACTGGTGGAAAATATGCTGGTTGGGCTTGGGGTCAAGCAACATCAGGAACAAAGGTAAATGCAATTCCTATCGATGGCGGTCCAATGGGATTGATGTATCGCAAGGATCTCTTTACACAGGCAAACTTGCCAGTTCCAACGACTTGGGCAGAGTACGCAAGTGATGCGGCTGCAATTCATGCAGCTAATCCAACTCAATACATCGCAACATTTGGAAATGACTCAGGTTGGGCTCATGGACTTATGTGGCAAGGTGGCTGTGTACCTTATAAGTACAACGCGGCAGCATCGCTCACAAAAGTTTCAATCCATTTGAACACTGCTGCTTGCAAGAATGTCATCAATTTCTGGGGCGGACTTGTTGACAAAGGTCTCGTTGACACAAAGCCTTTCTTTAGCACAGATGCCGGAACTGACTTTGACTCAGGTAAGTACTGGACATGGGAAGCCGCTGGTTGGTCTCCTGGTTACATGGCTGGTTTGATCAAGACCTCATTGGGTAACTGGGCACTTGCTCCAAGTCCTCAATACACAGCTGGTACAGATATTCAATCTGACTGGGGTGGATCGACGTTCACAGTTATTAACCAAACAAAGGTTCCTGCCGCAGCTACCTTTGTAGCTATCAACACCTATCCAGCCAAAGATACATTGGCTTCGGGAACTGCATGGGATATCGGCCTCAATAAGGCATTCCTATATCCGCTTCCTTCCAATATCTCTGGTAACAAGAAGTGGCTAACACAGACTTATCCAATCTTTGGAACCGAACAAACAAATCAGATCCTCCTTCACGCTTCAAAGACGGCAGATCTGAATTACCAATGGACTCCTTTCCAGGATTTCATTTTCCAAACGATGCATGATGAGTTTGCGCTCGCGCTATCTAAGAAAGAGGCTTGGTCTGTAACGCTTGATAACATTCAAGCCAAGTCTGTTGCTTATGCAAAAGCTCAAGGCTTTACCGTTAGCTAGTACCTACATCTAGAAAATGAGTACCTCGCCTTTTGAGGAGGTGAGGTACTCATTCAAGAAAAATCAACAATTTTCGAGCGTTAAAAACCGATAAGGAAAATTTTTATGAAGCTAAAGACCAAGCAATCTGTAGTTGGCTGGACCTTCATAATTCCATTTTTGATCGTAGTTCTTTGCATGCTCTTTATCCCACTTGCCTACGCCTATTATTTGAGTAGCCACCAAAACACTTTAGTAGGAGGCAACAAGTTCGTCTGGTTCTCTAATTATAAAACTGTATTCACGGATCCACTCTTTTTGGAGGGATTGAAGCGAGTCGCTCTTTTTGGATTAATCCAGATACCTTTGATGCTCGGCATTGCACTTATAGCTGCACTGGTTTTAGATACAGTAAATAGTAAAATGGCAAAAGTATTTCGCTTAATCGCCTTCCTGCCTTATGCGGTACCTGCTGTCGTTGGTGCATTAATGTGGGGATTCCTAGATAGCAACACTTTTGGACCCTTTGGAAAAATACTCTTGCACTTAGGATTTAAATCTGTTGATCTCTTTGCGCCATCAGCTTTTATTTACACAATTGGCAATATCGTGACTTGGGCTTGGACCGGCTATAACATGATTGTTATATATTCTGCCCTCCGTGGTTTGCCTCGGGATGCCTATGAATCTGCGCTCATCGATGGTGCCTCGCAGGTACAGATTGCTCGCTATATAAAGATTCCTGCCATTAAAAATGCACTTATTCTCACCTTCATTTTCTGCGTAATTGGAACTATGCAGATATATACCGAACCGTCGATTCTCTCGAGATACACGCAAGCGGTAAGTTTGGGATACACACCAAACATTTATGCCTATAGCTTGGCATTCTCGCAATCACAATTTAACTATTCGGCAGCCGTTTCATTTGCCCTTGCTCTTGTTGTCTTTATAGCCTCGTACGGATTTTTCGCGTATAACCGGAGAAGAGAGTCACAGTCATGACACTACTTGAAACCAACGAAAATCAAAGCAATGTTCAGGACAATCGCCGTAAATCGGGCTACCTCAATCCGAAAAGTAAATTTGCCGATGTTGTTATGTTCTTTGGTGTGATCTATTTTATGATTCCACTTGTTTGGATCGTAGTGGCATCGACAAAGACAAAAAATGATCTGTTTCAGACTTTTTCTCTTGGCTTCGGTCATTCGAATTCATTCTTCACCAATATTGCCGCGACCTTTAGGCAAGATAACGGAGCCTTTGGTCACTGGTTATTTAATACGCTTTTCTATGCAGTGACTGCGGCATTTCTTTCCACTGTAACAGCAACAATGGCTGGCTATTCACTGGCGCATTTCAAATATCGAGGATCTCGTCTTGTTGAATCTTTGATCTTGGGGATGGTTATGGTCCCAGGTACCGCCCTAGTAATGCCTCTTTATCTGCTATTTGCCAAGATTCACCTGGTCAACACAATTTGGTCCGTAATATTGCCCTCCGTTCTAAATCCATTTGGAGCGTTTTTGATGCGTGTTTACATTACGAACAGCGTCCCGGAGGAGATGTTGCAAGCGGCGCGTATCGATCGTGCTAGCGAATTCAAGATTTTTTTCAGAATCGTTCTGCCAATTTTGAAGCCTGCCCTTTTGACCGTATTCCTGTTCTCGCTCGTTGCAAGTTGGAATAACTACTTCCTGCCGTTGGTGATGTTGAGTTCCGAGAAACTTTATCCACTCGCAGTTGGGTTAAATACCTGGTTTGGGCAAGCTAGCCAATATACGGCCGACCAGACACTCTATAATTGCGTCATCGATGGGGCACTGATTGCCATCGTCCCTCTTATTATTTCATTTATCTTCTTGCAAAAGTACTGGCGCGGCGGCTTAACTGCAGGAGCGGTTAAGTAGTTCACTCAATCGACTAACTAGATTTCATTCAACTACACAAGGGGATAAACCATGGGAAAAGCCAACATATACGTCAATCGTCATTTTTCAATTTCAGATATTGACAAGAGAGTGTATGGCTCATTTACCGAGCATATGGGACGGTGCATTTACGAAGGAATTTATGAGCCCGATTCTGAGTTCGCGGATGAGGATGGATTTCGTAAGGATGTTATCGAACTCGTGAAAGAACTCGGGGTCACGATGGTTCGTTATCCAGGCGGTAACTTCCTCTCTGGCTACGACTGGAAAGATGGTATTGGAGCAAAGGAAGAGCGTCCAACTCGTCTTGATCTTGCATGGCATTCCCTAGAAAGCAATCAGTTCGGCATGGATGATTTTATGAAGTGGTCGAAGAAGGCTGATGTTGAGCCGATGATGGCGATGAACTTGGGTTCAGCCGGGTTGCGTGAGGCCCTTGATTTATTGGAGTACACAAATATAGATGCTGATTCAAAGTGGGCTCAGGAGCGTGTAGCAAATGGCCACAAGGATCCATATGCTGTTCAGGTTTGGTGTCTCGGTAATGAGATGGATGGACCTTGGCAATTAGGGCATAAGAATGCATTGGATTATTCAAAATTAGCTGGTGATGTTGCACGAGGCATGCGTCAAATGGATCGAAACTTGGAACTCGTAGTCTGTGGTAGTTCTAATCGCAATATGCCAACCTTTGGGCATTGGGAAGAAGAAGTTCTCGAAAATACATATGATCTAGTTGATCATATCTCGCTGCATACCTATTACGAGTCATATGGAAATAACCAAGAGTTCCTCCTATGTTCAACCGATCTCGATTACTTCATTAATGAAGTGTGTAATATCGCAGATGCCGTCAAGGCGAAGTTGCGTAGTGACAAGACAATTACTTTGTCGCTTGATGAGTGGAATGTCTGGGAAATTTCCAAGTATCACGCTCAGGAGTTCGAAAAATGGGAATTAGCTCCTCGTGTTATTGAGGATGAGTACAACGTTGCCGACTCTGTTGTGGTCGGAAACCTACTTATCAGCATTTTACGTCGCAGTGATCGCGTCAAGATGGCGTGCCTTGCCCAACTGGTCAACGTGATCGCACCAATTCGAGCAGAGGTAGGACATCCTGCCTGGCGCCAAACTACTTTCTACCCTTTCTCTTACACCGCCAAGTATGGACGTGGTAAGACCTTGGTCACTCGCATCGAGTCGGATGACATAACAACAGAACGTTATGGAAAGGCTAAATTGGTGGATGCGATCACCACATATGACGCAGAGAGTAAGACTGCCTCAATTTTCGTGGTAAACCGCTCTCTCACCGAATCTCAAGAGCTATCAGTGGTTTTAGATGGATTTACAGGAATAGGTTTATTGGATCAAGCTTCAATTGGAAACTCTGATCTTTCCTTGACAAATAATCTAGAGAATCCAAATCGCATCACGCCAGATATAACCAAGAGTGCAAAGATAGATGGCAATGTTGTGAGTGTGAATTTGCCACCTGCCTCGTGGCAAGTCATCCACTTATCTGTAAGCGAAGGATAAATCGTGAGTACTGTCAGGATTGGTTGAGTCTTTATGTCCAGCGCTGAGAAATATGTAGTTGGAGTCGACTACGGTACTTTATCTGGGCGCGCACTTTTGGTTCGGGTATCTGATGGTAAAGAAATGTGCACCAGCGTCTTCGAGTACCCACACGCTGTCCTTGAAGAGAGGCTTCCCGACAGTCAGAGGCGTCTACCAGCTGACTGGGCGCTGCAGGTTCCCCAAGATTACGTTGATGTATTAAAAAATACTGTTCCCGATGTCTTAAAGCGCAGCGGTGTGAACGTTGCAGATGTCATTGGTATCACGACCGATTTCACCGCATGCACAGTTCTGCCAATCCTCAAAGACGGAACACCGATCTGCGAACTTCCAGGATTCACTGACCGACCACATGCGTATGTAAAACTGTGGAAGCATCATTCTGCGCAACCACATGCTGATCGAATCAATGATTTAGCCCATGCCCGCAATGAAAAATGGATTGCCAAGTATGGTGGAAAGATTTCTTCTGAATGGGAATTTGCCAAAGCACTACAACTTCTTGAAGAGGATCCAGAGATTTACCTGAAGATGGACCATTGGATTGAAGCTGCAGATTGGATCATCTGGCAGCTGACTGGTAAGTACACAAAAAATATTTGCACAGCTGGTTACAAGGCCATCTACCAAGATGGTGACTATCCTTCGAAGGATTTCTTAGCCGCGCTAAACCCTGGATTCGCCAATTTTGTTGAAGAGAAAGTTCGTCATCCGCTCTCACAGCTGGGAGATCTGGCTGGATCACTAACCGTAGAAGCTGCTTCATGGACTGGGCTTAATGCAGGTATTGCCGTTGCCGTCGGCAATGTCGATGCTCACGTAACTTCTGCAGCTGCCAATGCCACCCATCCGGGACAGATGGTTGCGATCATGGGTACGTCAACGTGTCACGTAATGGTCTCTGATCAGCTGGCAGAAGTCCCCGGTATGTGCGGGGTTGTCATGGGTGGAATTGTTCCTGGACAACTTGGATACGAAGCTGGGCAAAGTGGCGTTGGAGATATTTTTGGGTGGTTTTCCAATAATTTTGTTAATGAAGAGTATGCGAAGGCTGCTCGATCTGCCGGTCAAGATCTTCATACATATCTTTCGGAGCTTGCTTCGCGCAAACCTGTTGGTTCACACGGACTCGTGGCCTTAGACTGGGAGAGCGGAAATCGTTCGACCTTGGTCGATCACCATCTATCTGGATTAATTGTCGGAATGACTCTAGCTACTCGCCCGGAAGATATTTACCAG
>Ga0214201_1000672_pt1 | contig 11315 bp, 10 predicted proteins | sample TroBogEpilimnion_32_FD_153039 | JGI IMG/M metagenome (GOLD analysis project Ga0214201, IMG submission 153039) | Freshwater microbial communities from Trout Bog Lake, WI - 29MAY2009 epilimnion | ecosystem: Environmental > Aquatic > Freshwater > Lake > Epilimnion/Euphotic zone | place: Trout Bog...
CGAGAGATGCCAATACCTCATCGCTCTTGGGACCTTGGACAGCCAATACCCCGTACTTTCGGTGCGCATTGACAATTGAAAGTCCTAAGTCGTTAGCTGCAACAAGAACATCGAAAACCGCTTTGCAATTAGCCGCGTTTGGGATGATGAAAAATCGTTCATCGTCATATCGGTACACAATGAGATCATCAATCACTCCACCCGTCTCGCTGCAGAGGAGATTGTATTGCGCGCTGCCATGACCTATTCGGTTGAGATCATTTGTGAAAATCTTGTTGAGAAATTCGAGTGCGCCTATCCCCCGAACTTCAATTTTTCCTAAATGCGAAACGTCAAATATTCCCACCGACTCACGCACAGATTGGTGTTCAGATAAAACACCTCCTGTCGGAATCTGCTCTCCGCTCACCGAGGAAATCGCTCCAGGGTATTCAATAGGCATCTGCCAGCCACCAAAGTCAGCCATCTTTGCGCCAACCTGAACATGCCAATCAAAGAGCGGTGACTCCATATTTTCCATACCGACAACTTATCCCAAGTTCACAATTATGCGTCGGAAGTGAGAGGATGAGGATATGGCTACAGTGAAAATCAGTGAAAAGCAGAGTGCAACTTCCCTCGTACTTGGACTTTCGCACGCAGATGGAAAGCTCACCATTGAAACCTCTCTCGCCGAATATAAAACCAAAGAGCTCTTGGGGATCCTTGAAGATGTAGGGGCTAGCGCAAAGGCTGGCGCCATTACCAAAGTGCCATTTGCACATCCAAAACTCCTGATCTTTGTTGGACTTGGAGATCGCCAGAAGAGCTATGACCACGAAGCCCTCCGCCGTGCGGCAGGTAGCGCAGCTCGGGCGCTTGCTGGTCAAGCATCCGCCGATGTCGCTCTCCCCCATGGCTCCACGACAGAGCTAGCAGCAATTGCGGAGGGTATAACTCTTGGCGCCTACGCATTCACAGAATTTCGTTCATCCACAAAGGGTGAACATAAAGCGCCTCTCAAAAGCGCAACGATAATTTCTCCCCTCTCCAATAGCGCAGAAATAAAAGCGCTACTCAAGCGAGCAGAGATAGTTGGCAAAGCAACCGCACTTACACGCGACTTGATCAACACACCACCGAGTCATCTGACCCCGGCTTCATTTAGTGATCGCCTCAAGAAGATCGCGATCGCCTCTGGTCTTAAAGTCGAAATTCTTAACGAAACACAACTAAGAGCCAAAGGCTATGGCGGAATCTCATCGGTTGGCCAAGGCTCTGCTAACCCACCTCGACTTCTGCACGTCTCATACAATCCTCCCAAAGCAAAGAAAAGATTCGCATTGGTTGGCAAAGGAATCACATTCGATTCTGGCGGATATGCGCTCAAGCCTGCAGCCGGCATGGAAGAGATGAAGACAGATATGAGTGGCGCAGCAGCCGTCATCGCAAGCGCTCTTGCAATTGCTGAATTAAAAATTCCCGTCGCCATTGAGGCTTATGCCTGCCTGGCAGAAAACATGATCAGCGACCATGCAACAAGGCCGAGTGATGTCATCACCATTTACGGTGGCAAGACAGTTGAAGTACTCAACCCTGACGCAGAGGGTCGCCTGGTTCTTGCCGATGGATTGGTGCGCGCAGCCGAGGATGGCGCACGACTTGGCCGACTCGATGGAATCATCGACGTTGCTACCCTGACTGGTGCCCAGTTGATTGCCCTTGGAACCCGCACAAGTGCCGTAATGACGAATGACGCCTTACTCCAAGAAGACTTCCTCACTGCAGCGGAGATCGCAGGAGAGGCTTTTTGGCCAATGCCGCTCCCGGAAGAGCTTCGCTCAGCGATTGATTCACCTATCGCTGACCTTGCAAATATTGGTCCAAGCCCCTACGGCAAGATGTTGGTCGCTGGACTCTTTCTGAAGGAGTTTGTAGCCCCAGATCAGCCTTGGGTCCATCTGGATATTGCAGGTCCAGCCAATAACCATGGTGAGGCTTACGGATACACCCCAGTCGGTGGCACCGGAGTCGCCGTTCGCTCCCTCATCTCCTTGGCCGAGTTGGCAGGATCACAGGCCTAAATCCAAGATTTGCCACCCTCAGAATCGTGGCAGGATTACCCTCTGGCACGAGAGGTATCCGGCGACTGTCCGGCTCATCTTGACCCGACTTTTTGATGTCCCGTAGATGTAATGAGAGAGGCTGATCAGTGAACGACTTTGATGTAGTAATCCTTGGCGGCGGCAGCGGCGGATATGCAACCGCACTTCGTAGCGCTCAGCTAGGCCTATCCGTCGCACTGATCGAACAAGACAAACTTGGCGGAACATGTCTGCACCGCGGATGTATTCCAACGAAAGCCCTTTTGCACGCCGGAGAGATCGCAGAAAACACAAAGCACGCAGCCGAGTTCGGCGTTAATGCACAATTTATTTCGATGGACATGCTCGCCGTCAATGCATACAAGGATGGCGTCATTTCCAAACTTCACAAAGGACTCCAAGGTCTTGTTAAGTCTCGCAACATCACATACATTGAAGGTCACGGAAAGCTTGTCTCAAAGAATCAAGTAGAAGTAAACGGTGTGGTCTATACCGGTAAGAATGTTGTGCTCGCTACCGGGTCTTACCCTCGCACATTGCCTGGCCTTGAGATCGATGGAAAGCAGATCGTCACTAGCGAAGAAGCAATGAAGTTTGAGTATGTTCCAAAATCTGTCATCGTGCTCGGTGGCGGAGTTATTGGTTGTGAATTTGCATCTGTATGGAGTTCGTTTGGTGCCGATGTAACAATCATCGAAGGACTTCCTCGACTTGTTGCGCTTGAAGATGAATCTTCAAGCAAGCAACTTGAGCGTGCTTTCCGTAAGCGTGGAATCAAGTTTGAAACCGGAATTAAATTCCAGTCAGCCACCAAGGGACCAGAGGGCGTCACCGTTACTCTAGAAAATGGCGCAACACACACGGCCGAGGTTCTCCTTGTTGCTGTTGGACGTGGACCAGTGACCGCAAACATCGGTTACGAAGAACAAGGTCTCACAATGGACCGCGGATATCTCATCGTTGATAACAAATGTCGCACCAACGTCCCTGGCATCTGGGCCGTAGGAGACATCATTCCTACACTTCAACTTGCACACGTCGGTTTCGCTGAAGGCATCTTGGTTGCTGAAGAAATCGCAGGTCTTAACCCTCGACCTATTAATTACGATGGAGTTCCACGCGTCACCTACTCCGATCCTGAAGTTGCGTCAGTTGGCCTCTCTACGGCAACCGCGAAAGAACGTGGTTACGACGTCGTTGAAACCACGTACGACTTAGCCGGAAATGGCAAGGCTCATATTCTTAAGACATCCGGCTCAATTAAGTTGGTCGCTGCAAAGAATGGTCCAGTCCTTGGAATTCACATGGTGGGAGCTCGAGTAGGCGAACTTCTCGCCGAAGCTCAATTGATTTACAACTGGGAAGCTGAAGCGAATGATGTTGCACCACTCATTCATGCTCACCCAACGCTTTCAGAAGCAATGGGCGAAGCACACATGGCTCTTGCTGGTAAACCACTACACGCTCACGGGTAATAGGAGAAATCACAATGTCATTTTCAGTCACAATGCCTGCACTCGGAGAGAGCGTTACCGAAGGCACCGTTACTCGTTGGCTTAAATCCGAAGGCGACCTCGTTAAAGTCGATGAGCCACTTCTAGAAGTATCTACCGACAAAGTCGATACTGAAATCCCTTCACCTGCAGAAGGAATCCTCACACGCATCGTTGTGCCAGTGGATTCAACTGTTGCTGTCGGTGCAGAGCTTGCAGTTATCGGCGATGGCGGCAGTGCAGCTGCACCTGCTCCAGTAGCAACTCCGGTTGAAGCTCCAGTAGCAGCACCTGTTGCTCCAGTTACTCCTGTTGTAGAAACTCCAGCTCCCGTAGCGGCTCAAGTTGCACCCGCTACCACAGGCTCAGCTGCAGGCGTTGTTGTCACTATGCCTGCTCTAGGCGAGAGCGTCACGGAAGGAACCGTCACGCGTTGGCTTAAGAACGTTGGCGACACAATCAATGTTGATGAACCTCTCCTTGAAGTATCCACTGACAAAGTTGATACCGAGATCCCATCCCCCGCTTCAGGAACGATCCTTGCTATTGATGTCGCTGTAGATTCAACAGTGGCCGTCGGTGCGCGTCTTGCTCTTATCGGCGCAGCAGGAGCTGCTCCGGTTGCCGCGGCTCCTGCTCCAGTGGCACCCGTCGCACCTGTCGTTTCTACTCCAGCGCCAGTTGTAGCAGCACCCGTCGCACCTGTCGTTTCTACTCCAGCTCCAGCTGCTCCAGCACCTACATCGGTACCAGCGCTGGATGATTCATATGTCACCCCAATCGTTCGCAAGCTCGCTCACGAACTCGGAGTTGAACTCTCTTCCGTCAAGGGCACAGGAATTGGTGGTCGTATCCGCAAGGAAGATGTGCAGGCCGCTGCAAAACCTGTAGCCAGTGCAGCAAGTGTTGTAGCTCCAGCCAGCAATTCCTCTGCCCCTAAGGCTGCGCCGGTTGCAGTATCTCCACTTCGCGGTACTACAGTGACAATGTCTCGACTTCGCAAGGTTATTGCTGCGCGCATGGTCGAATCTCTTCAGATCAGCGCACAACTCACAACTGTCATCGAAGTTGATGTTACGAAGATTGCACGTCTTCGTGGCGCGGCAAAGGCTTCATTCCAAGAACGTGAAGGCGTCAATCTCACCTTCCTTCCATTCTTCGCAGTCGCAGTGTGCGAAGCACTTAAGCAGCATCCAGTAGTCAATGCATCGATCGATGGCGACCAAGTCACATATCACGGAGCAGAACACCTCGGCATTGCGGTGGATACGGAGCGCGGTCTTCTCGTTCCAGTAATTCGTGATGCGGGCGATCTCAACATCGGTGGAGTCGCGCGCAAGATTTCTGATGTTGCAGCTCGTACTCGTGACAACAAAATTTCACCGGATGAACTGGGTGGCGGAACCTTCACAATCACCAACACCGGTAGTCGTGGAGCGCTCTTTGATACACCGATCATTAATCAGCCTCAGGTAGCAATCCTTGGCATTGGCGCGGTTGTTAAGCGTCCAATGGTCATGAAGGGAACTGACGGTGGAGAAACCATCGCTGTTCGCTCAATGGTCTATCTCGCTCTCTCATACGATCACCGAATTGTTGATGGAGCCGATGCATCACGCTTCCTTGTCACACTCAAGGAGCGCCTAGAAGAAGGTCGCTTCGAATCTGATTTAGGGCTTTAATTCATGTCCACTCTTCAACGCGTTGCCGTTACTGGTTCATCTGGTTTAGTAGGTAGCGCGTTGGTGAGTCACCTCAAAAGTGAGGGTTACACGGTGCAGCGACTCGTACGTCGCAAACCGGTCTCACCGGATGAGGTTTCCTGGGATCCCAAAGCTGGGACGATCGACCTTGCAGCACTAGAAGGTATCGATGCGATTATCCATCTCGCCGGCGCCGGTGTAGGAGATAAACGATGGACCTCCAAATATCGGGCCGAAATTCTCAACTCCAGATTACTTGGAACTACGACTATTGCACACGCGGCTACAACACTTAAACCTTCGGTATTCATCTCCGCATCAGCAATTGGCTATTACGGCGAAACTGGCAATCGCGCTGTGAACGAAGACGATAGAAGTGGTGATGACTTCCTCGCAGCAGTGTGTCGAGAATGGGAAGCAGCAGCTGACCTTGCAACCGGAGTGCGCACAGTAAAAGTTCGCACCGGCCTTGTTCTTGATCCAACGGGAGGTGCACTGGGTCGCATGCTCCCCCTCTTTCGACTCGGTCTCGGTGGCAAACTCGGATCTGGATCGCAGTGGTGGTCATGGATAACTCTTCATGATGAAGTTAAAGCGCTTACCCATCTACTCAATAGCGATATTGAAGGTGCGGTAAATCTGACGTCACCCAATCCCGTCACCAATCAAGAGTTCACTGGCACTCTAGCTCGCGCGCTCCATCGCCCTGCCCTTTTTCCAGTGCCTGGCTTCATTCTTAAGGCTGCGCTTGGTGGATTTTCAACCGAAATTCTCGGCTCCAAAAAAGTTGTACCCGCCAAGCTTCTTCATAGCGGATTTGTATTCGATTATCCACATCTCACGCGTGCGTTGGAAGAACTCTGTAAGGAGTAGTTTCTAGCGAACACTACTGGCGCGAGCTTGATCAAGGATTCTTGCAACGCTAAGAGCATCGCTGAGTTGGACTGGCCAAGGCGCACCACATCGAATGCCATCTGCGACTTGTAGGTAAAAACTTCCGTAATTGCCAGGCTCTCCTTGCAACTCCACGATCTCATCGCCACGATGGATAAAGGCTTTACTTCTTACGGGCTCAGACCAGATGCCATTGTTGGGATATCGACCTGAACGTAACAACTCTTCCTGACCATCGAGTTCATCAATGATTAAAGTTCCCTGCGTTCCTGACAAGCGAATTCGTGGGCCAGGTGCTCCGATGATGGCGCTTGCCGAGAGGTAGGAATCAACACCTCGTGAATGAGAAAGCACAAGCACAACGTCATCATCGCTCATTCCGCGAATATTTCGGACAGAAGAATATTTAAGCTCAGCGTCGCCAAACCAATCTAAGGCTGTTGAGATCAGGTGGGGATGAAGGTCTAGGAGTAGCCCGCCGCCCTGATCAGCGCCTTTGCTTTCACGCCAATTACGAGGAGTCGTCCCTGGCCGATACCTTTCAAAGCGTGAATCAAGACGAAAAACTTCTCCTATCACTCCTTCAGCGATGACTTTCTTGATAGTTAACGCATCACTATCCCAGCGCCTATTAAAATACGGAATGACTCCAACGTCGTTCGTGTCCGATGCATCAATAATGCGTTGAACTTCTGCTTCGGTAATACCCAATGGCTTATCAATAACCACAGGAATACCTGCTGCGATGGCACTAAGGGCGTCGCTCACATGCGCCAGATTCGCCGATGCGACCACAACCAAGTCCAGTTCCATCTGGACCATCTGCTCTATGGAGCTACAAATCTGCGCCTCTGGAAAATCTTGAGCCACCTGAGCCATACGCTCGGGATTGCGGGTTACTACTGCCGCAACGTCAAACCCTGCCCCCTTGAGAAATGGAGCATGAAATACGCGCCCAGCGAGCCCATATCCCGATATTCCCACTCGCAAACGATCTGCGCCGACTTCCTGAAATGTCATGACTCCAAAGCTACATTAGGCTAGGGTCATGAGCGATCTGATGGGCCATTCGCCGCAGGAACAGATTGTGCAGGCCGTGAATGTGCGCTCCCTAGGTGTGATCGAATATGCCCAGGCACTTTCGCTGCAGCGAGAAATTCACTCGGGTGTTGCAGATGGAACCACCTCACCGACTCTTCTCCTGCTCGAGCATCCATCCGTATATACGGCAGGCCGCATGACGAAGGATTTTGAACGTCCAGTAGATGGCACCCCTGTTGTCGATGTCGACCGTGGTGGAAAAATCACGTGGCATGGTCGCGGTCAGCTCGTGGGTTACCCCATTGTGCCCCTTCGCAAACGAAATGAAGTTGTGGGTTATGTGCGTGAAATTGAAAGCGCACTCATCGAAGTCTGCGAAAGTTTCAACATTCCGGCCGAACGATTCTGCGAGCGATCAGGTGTTTGGATAAGAGATTCCCGTGGAGACCGAAAAGTTGCCGCTATCGGAATTCGAGTTGCACGCGGGGTGACCATGCACGGATTTGCTCTCAACGTTAACCCCGATCTTGCCGCATTCAGTAAGATCGTGCCGTGCGGAATCTCAGATGCGGACGTTACGTCAATGAGCCAAGAAACCTCACACAAGTTAACGATTGCTGAGATAGCGCCAATTGTTGAAGATCGCATTCTGCGTGCACTAGAGAGGATTATGTAAATGACTATCGCACCCGAAGGTCGCAAGCTACTACGCATCGAAGCGAGAAATGCCGCAGTCCCCATTGAGCGTAAGCCTGAATGGATTAAGACACGAGCGAACATGGGTCCGGAGTACACAAAACTCCGCTCACTCGTGCAGACCGAAGGTCTTCATACGGTGTGCCAAGAAGCAGCTTGCCCAAATATTTTTGAGTGCTGGGAAGATAAAGAAGCGACCTTCCTAATTGGTGGAGAACGTTGTACTCGCCGATGCGATTTTTGCAACATTGATACTGGTAAGCCAGAACCTATTGACCGGGACGAACCACGCCGCGTTGCCGAGTCTGTTAAATCTATGGGACTTCGCTACGCAACTATCACTGGCGTAACTCGTGATGACCTAGAAGATGAAGGCGCCTGGCTCTACGCCGAAACAATTCGGATGGTTCATCTAGCCAATCCTGGTACTGGTGTTGAAATGCTTGCTCCAGATTTCAGCGGAATCCCTGACCTACTTAACCAAGTCTTTGAGACTCGTCCAGAAGTATTTGCTCATAATCTAGAGACAGTTCCACGCATTTTCAAAGAGATTCGTCCTGCTTTTCGCTACGACCGTTCACTCGATGTCATTACCCAAGCGCAAAATTTTGGACTCGTAACAAAATCAAATCTCATTCTAGGAATGGGTGAGACGCGTGAAGAGGTTTCTCAAGCGCTGGTCGACTTGCGAGCTGCTGGTTGTGATCTTGTGACCATTACTCAATATTTACGTCCAACCTCTAACCACCACCCTGTCGTTCGCTGGGTTAAACCTGAAGAATTTGTTGAGTTAGCAGATGAGGCTAACGAGATTGGTTTTCTAGGAGTAATGAGTGGACCACTTGTTCGCTCTAGTTATCGTGCCGGACGTCTCTATAAGCAAGCTCTTGAAAAGAAATCAGGATTGCTTAATGGCTGATTACGTTTATCCGCCCGTAATTATCACAATCAAGAGTGTCTGGAAGTATCTAGGTCTTAAATTCGACTTCAAGGGCATAGAAAATTTGCCACAAGTTGGTGGCGCAGTCATCTGCATGAACCATGTTGGCTACCTTGATTTTGCGCTCGTTGGAACAGCCGCTCTCCCAGCTAAACGATATATACGTTTCATGGCCAAGAAGGAGATCTTCAATCACAAGATCGCTGGACCATTGATGCGCGGCATGCATCACATCTCTGTTGATCGCGAGAGTGGCTCTTCATCATTCGTCGCCGCACTTCGAGCTCTTCGGGCGGGCGAGCTTCTCGGAATTTTCCCCGAGGGCACTATTTCGAGAAGCTTCGAGATAGATGAGCTCAAGAGTGGAGCGGTTCGACTCTCTATGGGAGCTGGCGTTCCAATCATTCCTGCGGCCGTTTGGGGCAGTCAGCGGATCATGACCAAGAAGCGTAAGCCTGATTTCAAGCGCAATAAATTCCCTATTCATGTGGCATTTGGCGAGCCATATCGCGTCGAAAAGGGCAGCGATATAGCGCAGGCCGAGGCAGACCTCAAACTTCGAATGCAGAAACTTTTAGATTCGGTACAAGCCAATTATCCTGACTCCCATACCGGACAATGGTGGGCACCCGTTCGATTGGGCGGGCACGCACCGACAATTGACCAGGTGCGGCAAGAAAGTAATTCCAATACCAGCAGCGAAAACAAGGAGAGCAACTAAATGGCCGAAGCCGTACAACCAGAAAAACAAGGCCAGATGGCAGTCCTTAAAGATGCATTCGCTCTCACTCGAAAGGAGAAGCCACTCTCCCTCGTTTACTGTGCCTTGCTCTTTGTCATTGTTCTCATTGGCAGCATCTTCGCCGGAAAAGGTTTACATCACCCGGTTTACTTTGGAATTCTCGGAATTCCGCTCGCACTTCTTGCGGCATTCTTTCTATTCACGCGCTTTGCTAATAACGCGGCGTTCTCATCCATTGAAAACCAGATGGGTGCAGGGGCCAGCGTCTTGATGTCGATTCGCAAAGGGTTCACAACAACTCCAGCGGTGGCTGTCTCTCGCAACCAAGATATGGTCCACCGGGTAGTAGGTCGTCCAGGAATTATTCTTGTTGGTGAAGGAACGACCGCTGTTCGACAATTGCTGATTGATGAGAAGCGCAAGATGGAGAGATTCATTCCGGGAATTACCGTGGTTGATCTCATTGTTGGTGACGAAACTGGACAGATAAAACTGCGTAAGCTGCAGAAGACCATCAAGAAATTGCCAAACACATTGACGAAGAATCAAATGCGCGAAGTCCGTAATCGAGTTAAGGCTATCGGTGGCTTGAATATGCCGATTCCACAAGGGCCACTACCAAAGGGCGCAAAAGTTCCGCGCCGATAACCCGTCGTTACTTGGGCTACTAACTGCCCGGGCGTAATACCCGCGTAACAACCGTAGAGCTTAACCAGTCGTGATAACCCCGGCCATCCTTGGTAAGCAGAGCTGGAAAAACCATGCATAGCAAGATCGTCCGCCCCAAGACTCGATAAGCCGGTACACGCAAAGAGCCGTCAACGCCGACCACACGGAGACCACAAACTCGCTGGCCAGCGCTAGAACCAGTGAGGGTGGTCAGCAAGAGAACCTCAACAAAGAAGACCGCCAAGGGGACAAATGTGGCTCCCCCCACATGTCTGCGAGAGATCAGACCCGCGATTCCCAGGCACATGAACCAGTCGATGGCTACGGCGAGCAGGCGGCGTCCAAACGAGGCTTGCATAGGCATAGCCGAAGGGTAACATTGGCTCCGTAACGCGGCCCATCGATGCGCCTCGCGCGAGATACAGTTAATCGAGATGATTAATCTCTAACCAAATCGGGAGAAGAATGTTTAAAAACTCAAGTGAGATTTTTGCTTTCATTAAAAAAGAAGATGTAAAGCTGATTGATATCCGCTTCATCGACCTTCCAGGTATTCAGCAGCACTTTAACGTGCCGGCCGATTCCTTTGACGAGGCTGTATTCACAGATGGCTTGATGTTCGATGGTTCTTCGATCCGCGGATTCCAGGCGATCCATGAATCAGATATGAAGTTGCTTCCAATTCCAGGTAGCGCCTTCATCGATCCATTCCGCAAAGTAAAAACATTGATCATCAACTTCTCAGTGCACAACCCAATTGATGACTCCCCTTATAGCCGCGATCCACGTGGAGTCGTTGCCAAGGCTGTTGAGTATCTCAAGTCAACCGGAATCGCGGATACAGCATTCTTCGCACCAGAAGCAGAGTTCTACCTCTTTGACGAAGTGAACTTCTCAACTTCACAAAATGCTTCACACCACTTCATCGATTCAATCGAAGGTGCATGGAACACCGGTGCTTCTCTAGAAGCAGATGGCACACCTAACCGCGGTTACAAGACTCGCTTCAAGGGTGGCTACTTCCCTGTATCTCCAACCGACCAACTCGCTGAT
>Ga0214201_1000673_pt1 | contig 11312 bp, 10 predicted proteins | sample TroBogEpilimnion_32_FD_153039 | JGI IMG/M metagenome (GOLD analysis project Ga0214201, IMG submission 153039) | Freshwater microbial communities from Trout Bog Lake, WI - 29MAY2009 epilimnion | ecosystem: Environmental > Aquatic > Freshwater > Lake > Epilimnion/Euphotic zone | place: Trout Bog...
CACGCTCCATGCGTGATGGCAACATCCTGATCGGCTGGGGTTTCGCCACCAGCACATATCCAACCAACCGCATGCCGTCGGCGGTGAAAATTCGCATGGAAAGAGACGCCCGCGTTGTCCTTCAGTGTGGCACACAGGATATCGGCACGGGCACCTACACCGTGATGACTCAGGTCGCGGCGGATGCACTGGGTATTCCCATCCACCGCATTCGTTTTGAACTGGGTGATTCGAATATGCCGCCCGGTCCGGTTTCCGGCGGTTCCATGACTGTCGCCAGTGTCTCGCCCAGTGTTCAGGCGGCCTGTCGCGCCTTGCTGGACAAGATCAAGGATCGTGCGGTGGCGCAACCCGGTTGGGGCGGTCAGTCACGCGATGGACTGCAACTGCGCGATGGGCAGGTTGTCGGCATCGGTCAACAGGTTTCGCTGGCAACGTTGTTGGAACACGGCCCCATCGAAGCCGAGGCGAAAACGCAGCCAGGCGATGAGAAAAAAGAATTCTCAATGCACGCTTTCGGCGCCCAGTTCGCCGAGGTTCGCGTCGATCCCGACCTGGGCGAAAACCGCGCGCAGCCAGCTTATCGGCGGCATCACCTACGGCATCGGCATGGCGCTGCACGAAGAAACCCTGGTGGACCAGGAAACCGGGCGCATCGTCAATACCAACGTCGCCGAATACCTGATGCCGGTAAACGCAGACATCCCTGATATTCAGACGATCATTGTCCCCAACGACGATAAGCACTCCAACCCGCTCGGTGTGAAGGGGATTGGAGAACTGCCGATGGTCGGGGTCGCGGCGGCCATCGCCAACGCGGTGTATCACGCCACGGGGGTCCGGGTCCGCAAGGTGCCGATCCGGATTGAGGATGTTCTGGTGTAGCGATCCAGGATGAGCCGGTTCGTGATAATAGGCGGCCGGCCGCAACGCGAACCCGCCAGGCATCTCCAGCAGGTGCTTCATCCCGGGACGGGTAAACCGAACGCTTGACTTGGCCTCGCCACCAAGGCTTCTGTCCCGCCCCTGACAGAGTCGCTCGGTAAGCGGCCGAATTTCCACGGGATACCCTGACCATGCACGCCTACCGCACCCATACATGTGGCGCTCTGCGCGCCGCTGATGCCGCCAACGAAGCTCGCCTCTCGGGCTGGGTGCATGCCAAGCGCGACCACGGCGGGTTGCTGTTCATCGACCTGCGCGACCATTACGGCCTGACCCAGTGCGTGTTCGCCGCCGGCTCCCCGGCGTTCGAGGCGATCGACGCGGTGCGGCCGGAATCGGTGATCACCGTCACCGGCAAGGTCGTCATGCGCGAGGCCGGCACCATCAACCCGCGCCTGCCCACCGGTGAGATCGAGTTGCAGGTCGCCGACATGACCGTGCAGTCCTTCGCCGAGGTCTTGCCCATGCAGGTCGCTGGCGACGAAAAATTCCCGGAAGACATCCGCCTCAAATACCGTTTTATCGATTTGCGCCGCGAGAAGCTGCACAAGAACATGATGCTGCGGTCGCAGGTCATCACCTCGGTCCGGCAGCGGATGATCGACCAGGGCTTCCTGGAATACCAAACCCCGATTCTGACCGCGTCCTCGCCGGAAGGTGCTCGCGACTTCCTGGTGCCGTCGCGCATGCATCCCGGCAAATTCTACGCCCTGCCCCAGGCGCCGCAGCAGTTCAAGCAACTCCTGATGGTCGCCGGCTTCGATAAGTATTTTCAGATCGCGCCCTGCTTCCGCGACGAAGCCTCCCGCGCCGACCGCTCGCCCGGCGAGTTCTATCAGCTCGATTTTGAGATGAGCTACGTCACCCAGGAAGACGTGTTCAACACGATCGAACCCGTCATCGCCGGTGTGTTCGAACAGTTCGCCGACGGCCGCACGGTGACCAAGCCGCCGTTCCCGCGCATCCCGTATGATCAATCGATGCTGGAATTCGGATCGGACAAGCCGGACCTGCGCAATCCGCTCCGGATCACCGACGTCACCGCCCACTATGCCGGCTCGGGGTTTGGCCTGTTTGCCCGGATCGCCGCGGCCGGCGGCGTGGTGCGCGCCATTCCCGCCCCCGGCGCGGGCGCCAATCCCCGCAGCTTCTTCGACAAGCTCAACGATTGGGCGAAAGCCGAGGGCCAGGGCGGCCTGGGCTACATCACGTTCGATGCGGAAGGCCCGAAAGGCCCGATCGCGCGAAACCTGGAAGCCGACCGCGCCGAGGCGATTCGCGTCGCCTGCGGCTTGAAGGCCGGCGATGCCGTATTCTTCGTCGGCGGCAAGAAGGACGTCGCCCCGAAGTTCGCCGGGGCGGTTCGCACGCGGTTGTGCGACGACCTCGGGCTGCTGGAAAAGGGCACCTTCCGCTTTTGCTGGGTGGTCGATTTCCCGATGTTCGAACTGAACGAGGAAACCGGGCTGGTCGATTTCAGCCACAACCCGTTCAGCATGCCGCAGGGTGAACTGGAAGCGCTGAACAGCCAGGACCCGCTGACCATCAAGGCCTACCAGTACGACATCGTGTGTAACGGCATCGAGCTGTCCTCCGGCGCCATCCGCAACCATCGCCCGGACATCATGATCCGGGCATTCGAGATCGCCGGCTACACGGCGGAGCATGTGGAGGAACATTTCGGCGGCATGTTGAACGCGTTCCGCTACGGCGCCCCGCCGCACGGCGGATCGGCGCCCGGAATCGACCGCATGGTCATGCTGCTGGCCGATGAGCCGAACATCCGTGAGGTCATTTTGTTCCCGCTCAACCAGCAGGGCCAGGACCTCATGATGGGCGCCCCCGCCGAAATTCCACCCTCCCGGCTGAAGGAATTGTCACTGAAGATTGAACTTCCCCCGGCGAAGCCCAAAGTCACGGGTAGCTGAGGCGGCAGTCCACCGGTCTTAAGCGATGGCGCGGGCGGGTCGCGTTGCCTATCCTGCCTCGCCATGCGACCAATCACGCCAGATGTTTCAGCGGAGTTTTTCATGCGCCTTCCCGCCGTCCTCGGCGCGCTTTTCCTGACCGCTTCGGTCGCGGTTCACGCCGCGTCGGCGGCCAATGCTCCGGCACCCGCGGCGCAGGCGCCGACAGCCATGCTGGCGCACAAGGCGCTGTATAACCTGACGATGGACACCGCGAAGGGCAATGACGTCGTCGCTGCGCGGGGCACCATGGGGTACGAGGTGACCGACGCCTGCGACGGCTGGGCGGTGCGACAGCGGCTGCGCATGACCATCACCAACGCTGATGGCCAGGACATCGAGATGGCCTCGGATTATACGACCTGGGAGTCCAAGGACGGATTGAAGTTCCGTTTCCATATGCGCCAGACCACCGACACGGCCGTGACCAGTCAAACCGACGGAGAGGCGGTGTTGCAGAAAGCGGGCGGCGCGGGGTCCGCGCACTACACCACGCCGCATGATACCGTCAGCAATTTGCCGGCCGGGACCGTCTTCCCGATGGCCCACACCTCGGCGATCATCGCTGCCGCCCGCGACAAGAAGCATTTCGTGTCACTGCCATTGTTCGACGGCACCGACGAAAACGGCGTCGAGGACAGCTTTATCGTCGTTCTGGACTGGAAAACACCGGCCGCCAACAAATGGCCGGTCCTGGCCAGCCTACCGAGTACGCGGGTGCATATCTCCTTCTTCGACCATGCGCCGACAGCGATCACGCCGACCTATGAGGTCGGCATGCGCTACTGGGAAAACGGCGTGGCGGACGACATGAAGATGAATTTTGGCGACTTCATCATGGACGCCAAAATGAAGGATTTTGCGCCGCAACCCCGCCATTGCTAGCGGGATCGCCTCGCCGGATCAGGCCAGACGGCCGGAGTATTTCTCCAGTATGGCCCAGGTCTCGTCGCCCATCTTTGTCTTCAGGGCTGCATAATACCCGGTCTTGCGCAAAACTTCGCGGAAGGTCTTAGGGTCAATGCTGTTGAAGGTCATTCCGGCAGCCTCCAGGTCCGTACGCAGACTAATGTCGCCTGACGCGGTGTCCTGGCGTTGATGCAACCCGCTTTCATCGAATGCCGCGGCCACGATATCTTTCAGTTTCGCTGGGAGCTTGGTCCAGGACGCCGGGCTGATACAGATCCATTGGCCGTCCCAAACGTGGTTGGTCAGCGCGCAGTGCGATTGAGTGTCCGGTAGCGATGCGGCCTTGACCAATCCCAGCACGCTCTCCTGGCCATCGATGACATGGTCTTTGATCGCCTGGTCCATCGAACTGAGCGGCATGGCCAGGGGAAGTGCGTTCAGTGCCTGAAACAGCTTTATGAATTCGGCTTCGGGTGGCACACGCAGTCGCAATCCGTCGATATCCGCCGCGGTATTGATGGGTTTCCTGGTGGTGGTGATCTGGCGGAAGCCGAAATCCCAAGCGCGGTTCATCGGGACCAGGCCGACCCGTTGCTGCACCTGGTCCTTAAGAAATTGACCGAGGTCGCCATCCATCGCCGGCCAGAGCTGATCGTAGCCACCGAATGCAAATCCAACCATCGGCAATGCCGCGACCGCGAGGTTGGCCGACAGCAATTGGTTCGACAGCGGCACGCCATCGATCGTTCCCGCGCGCGTCTGGGCCATCACGCCGACCAGACTGCCGAGTTCGCTATTGGGATGAATCTCGATCGCCATTTTGCCTTGGGACTTCGCGGCAACCGTCGCGGCCGCTTCCAGCAGGCGCACGTGAAGGGGAAACTCTGTCGGCGCACTGTGCCCGATGCGCCACACAGTCTCAGCCGCACGCGCCATGCGGGGCAGGAACGGCGCGGCGAGCCCGGCCAGCGCAACCCGCCTTGGCAGTTTCAGCGGTCGGGCGGGAACGCCCCCTTTGGCGAAATGCATTGAATCGAGCCTCCTTGGTCGGATGCTTATTCACACACATTCCGCTTTAAAATCCATCCGAGAGTCAGCTCTATCGGACTCGCGGGTTACGATTTCAGTCGTTTGCGGAGGTTTCTTTGTTTTCGGGGTGATGCGCGGTTTCCGTGCCGTGCCGGTCGGAGGTTGGTGTTCCGGTCGGTATCGGCTCGACGGGGCGATGATGCGGAGGCTGGTCCGGACGGCCGGTGCCGGTCACGCCCGAACGGGCCGGCGCATCGCTGGCCGGAAAACTATCCTTCAAAGTGTCGTCGCGGTCGTCGTCGAATGACCTGCCGGCGCCAGCTTTGTCTGTCATCGGGACCTCCTTTCCATGCTGTTGGCGTTCCGGGACCGGTGCCCGTGAGACCCCAACGCCCGGGACGACAGCGGGTTCGCTTAACGGTTGCGCTCATTTGTCGTGCCCGAACGGTCAAACCTCGATCGTCCGCGTTAGCCAGAGCCCCGGGCCGCATCGAGCAAACGCATCAAATCCCGGTTGCGATGAAACAATAGTAATATTTTGAAATATATTATCCGCCTTGATTGCGGACGCGGCCACTGAGTGACAAAGACATAAAATAAAATAAATGTCTGGTAACAAAAATTTGACTCTAACCCAAAATATCTCTATCTAGTGCGATATTATATACTATCTAAAATAACCCACAGGTTCAGATCGTTCGCATATTCTGGGGCATGGCTGATCCGAACCGGCGCCTCTCGGAACGCTGCCCCGGCACGTCAATCGACCCTCCCGCCACTGCTGTCAGCCTGTCATTCCCATGAATCGCCTGCCCTGAGGTGTCCACCCGATGTCGCTCTATAAATCGTTGTTAAAGCGCTACCGCCCCGAAGCCTTGACGGTCTCGCGCCGCGGATTGGTGGGCGGCGCTCTTGCGAGTCTGGCGGTTGGCACGGACGCCCGGGCGCTCATGCCAGCGGCAGGGGCACCCAATGGCCGCCGGATTCTGGTGGTCGGCGCCGGATTTGCCGGGCTGAGCTGCGCGTATGAGCTGAAGAAAGCAGGCTACGACGTGCAGATCCTGGAGGCCCGGGGTCGCGTCGGCGGCCGCGTTCTGACGCATCGGACCTGGATTCCCGGCAAAGTCGCCGAAGGCGGAGCCGAACTGATCGGCAGCAACCACAAACTCTGGCTCCACTACGCGCACCAATTCGGCCTCGGCATGCGCCCGGTGTCGGAATCGGCCGAAGAACTCCGGCCGATCATTGTCAACGGACGCCGGTTGCCGGAAAAGGACATCAAGGCGCTGTTCGAAGCGGTCGATGCTATCTAAACTGGCATGGTCGAGGCCGCGCGCCCGGTCAATGCCGAGACGCCCTGGAATACCGAGAACGTTGCCGCGCTCGACGCGCGCAGCCTGCTGGACTTTGTCCGCGATCACAACCCGTCCGCGGACACGGTCAGCGTCATCACGGCCCATCTGGGTGGGGATAACGGCGCTCCACTCGAAAAACAGGGCCTGCTCGGCATGCTCGCCATGATCAAGGGCGGCGGGCTTGAAAAATTCTGGACGGAAACGGAAGTTTATCGTTGCCGCGAGGGCAATGACCGGCTTGCGACCGAGTTGGCCCGCGCCTTCGGGTCCGATCGCATCCATCTGAACACGCCTGTGGCGAACCTGCGCACCATGGCAGACGGCGTGGAGGTGACGGACATCACGGGCCGCGTGTGGACCGCGGAACGCGTCGTGATGACCGCGCCGCCGACGACATGGCCGAAAATCCAGTTTCAACCGGCGCTGCCGGACGGGATCGCACCGCAGATGGGGGTGAACGTTAAGTTCCTGTCCCGCCTGCGCGGTGACGCCTGGAAGCCGGCCGGGGCAGACGCGATGACCGACGGGTTTATTTCCCAGACCTGGGAAGGCACGGATAATCAAAAGGGACCCGGCGTATGCATGGTCTCGTTCTCCGGCGGAGATCAGGCCCGCGCGGCGATCGCGCACTACAGGACCGACGGACGCAAACCGCATGTGGATGAGATGCAGTCGATCTACCCGCGATTTGGCGAAAATTTTGTCGATTCGCGCTTCATGGATTGGCCCAATGACCCCTGGACGATGGCCGGCTACTCCTGCCCGGCTCCGGGTGACATCACACGGGTCGGACCCACGCTCTATAACGGCATTGGCCGGCTGACGTTCGCGGGCGAATACTCCTGCTACACCTTCCCTGGCTACATGGAGGGCGGGCTGCAATCGGGCGTCCGTGCTGCCCGGCAGATCGCCAAGTCGGCCATCACGGCCTGACCGAGCGGTGGAAACCAAGCGGTTCCATCGCGATAGCCGGACGGATGCCTCCGTCCGGCTTTCAACCGGTGGCATAAGATGATGGGCTGGCTTGCAGCCTCGGACGGTCAGGCGGCCGGATTGGCACCTTACGGCGCCGGCCCCGCCCGGCCCGTTCTGCGTTGCGTCCAGCGGATCCGCATGTCCCGCGCATGGACCTGCCTGGTCGGGGTTGCGATCCTCGCCAATTCAATCACTCTCGGCATCCTGACATCGGTTTCGATCGACCACCCGCTCTGGAACTGGTGCGAAACCATCGATCGGCTGACTCTCGTGGTCCTGGTTGTCGATGTTCTGCTGACGATCATGGTCAAACGGGCGGGCGTGCTGCGAAGCGGCTGGGACCTGTTCGACATTACGGTGACCGCCGTCTCGGTCGTTCCGGTTTTGCAGGCATTCGCGGCGCTGCGGGCATTTCGCGCCGTCCGGCTGCTGCGGCTGCTGTCGTTCATACCAAATGGACGCGCGACGATCGACGGGCTGTTCGTCGCGATGCGCAGCATGACCACGACGATGATCATTATTGGCGTGGTGTTCTATATCTTCGTCATTCTGTTCACGTCCCTGTATCGAGACATCGATCCGGTTCATTTCGGGACCCTCGGATCCACGACCATCAGCCTTTACGAGGTGATGGTCTATTACGGTGCCGACCCCGAGGTGATGAGCAAGGTGACCGCCGAACTGCCATCCAGTTGGCTGCTCTTCATTCCATTCGTCTTTGTCACAAGCTACGCGCTGCTCAACATGTTCATCGGCATCATCGCGGCCGCTTTGGAAATGGAAATGATGAAAGACGACGAGGGCGCCGCGGCTCTGGTCCGTCTGGAAGCAAAAGTCGACACCCTTACGACACGGCTGGACGAGGCGCTGGCCCGCCTGAATTGACCACGCATCGAATGCCGAATGGGCGCCCGGGCAACTGCCGCGGCGCCAGTTAACCAGGAACATGACCATGCTCGATACCACGACCAAGACCACCTCTGTCGCACACCCGGGGATGCGGGCCACCGCCTTCGTTATTTTCGCGTCTCGGTGGCTTCAATTACCGCTCTACATCGGACTGATCGTCGCCCAGGGCGTCTATGTCTTTCAGTTCGTGAAGGAGTTATGGGAACTCGTCCTCAATGCGTCGAGCTTCGGCGAGCAGGAGATCATGTTGGCGGTGCTGGGCCTGATCGACGTGGTGATGATCTCCAATCTGCTGATTATGGTCATCGTCGGCGGCTACGAGACGTTCGTGTCGCGTCTGAACCTGGCCGAACATCCGGACGTTCCGGAGTGGCTGAGTCATGTCAACGCGGGTGTGCTGAAAGTAAAGCTGGCCATGGCCATCATCGGCATTTCGTCCATCAGCTTGCTCCGCACCTTTATCGAAGCGGGCGCCCTTGGAACGGACCATGCGAAATTTACCGTCCAGGGCGTGATGTGGCAGGCTATCATTCACCTTCTGTTCATCATCTCCGCCATTGGCATTGCTTACGTCGATCGAATGAGCCAGCCCGCCCACCACTAAGCCGAAAGTCACCGGCGAGCGCCGCGCCCGATGAGGAAACGAGATAGAATCCGAGCTAGTGGCGGCGCTCCGCACGCTCAGCCATCGACATCGCCATTTGGCCCAGCAACGCTGATCCCAACAGGACAGACGCCACAGGATACACCGCCCCCGGATGCCAGGTTTCGACCACGACGGTGCAGAGCATGCCGTAGCCCATCTGGATAAATCCATACATCCCGGAGGCCGCCCCGATCGCCTGCGGATTGACGCTGACTGACCCGGCCAGGGCAAACGGGCTCGCCATGCCGGCACCCACCATGAACAGGCTCACCGGAGCCACCACCGTCGCCACCGACAGGGCGTCAGTAACATCCGCCAGCGCGAACAGCGCCGCGCCCAGAATGCAAAGGCCATTGGCGATGCGCAGCGCAGTGCGGATCGGCAGCCTCCCGGCGATACGGTTGGCTCCCAAACTGCCGGCCGCGACGCCCAGCATCAGCAACAGGTAATACAAGCCGACCCGTTGCGGCGGCTGATGCAACTGCGCCTCAAAGATGAAGGGCGAGGCCGACATGAACCCGTAAAACGCGGTCGTCGAACAGGCGCCGCCCACCGCGTAGCCCAGAAAGCGCGGTGAGCGCAGCAGACGTGCATAGGCTGTCACCATCGACCGTCGCGGCGCCAGCGATTCGGTCAGCGTCTCGGGCATCAGCAGAAAACAGGCCGTCAACGTCACAGCGCCGAACAGCGCGAGCAGGACGTAGCTGGCTCGCCAATGGATATAGGCGGTGAGATAGCCGCCAACCGCCGGGGCGATGGAGGGCACCAGGACCATGACCAACGTTAGCAAGGCTAGCTGACCGGCCGCCTTGTCCGCTGTGGCGCCATCGCGCACCGCCGCTCGACCGAGGACCAGGCCGGCGCAGCCGCCGAGGGATTGGAGGATGCGGGCGCCGATCAGGATGGCGGGGTTGGGGGCGAGCGCGGTCGCGACACTGGCGACGGTGAACAGCGACAGTCCGGCCAGCAGGACCGGCCGCCGGCCGAACCGGTCCGATACCGGGCCGTAGAGCAACTGGCCGATGGCGAGGCCGATCAGATACAGCGTGATGGTCAACTGCGCGGTGCCGATCGACATGCCCAGCGCCCGCGCCGTGGCGGGCAGCGCGGGGATGATGATGTGCATCCCCAGCGTGCCGCAGGCGGTCACGGCGACGAGCAACAGAAACGGAGCCCGCGCGCGGCCGCGTTGCTTAGGGTTGGTCGAAAATCGCATCATGGGTCCCGCTGTTCCACCGGGAACCATGCCGGTCTGCACCATATGCGGCAAGCAGGTATCAGTTGCTGACTACCTGGCGGCCAGACATGCCTGTATCGTCCGCGGATCCAGGAGGTCTCGGGCATGCCGCTTTGGCTTGGACATGGCCGGCCGAAGCTTATTCGTCGGGACTGACATCAGCAGTTCCTATCCGCCGAAACCACCCTATCAAATTGCGCTGGGAAAAAAAGACTCCGGAGGAACGCGCCTACCTAATGCAGCGTCACCCCGGCCGGCACGGCCATGGCGATGCAGAATGCCAGGCGCGGACGCAACGCGGAAACGACGCCGCAAAGCGAGCTGAACACACCGACCTCGGTCATCGTATCCCAATGCACCTGATCCAGGCGGAAACCGTAACTCTCTCGGCTGATAACGAAACTGGGGCCGTTGGTATCGTCACCGTCTTCGGGCAGCAGGACCAGCGAGGCCTCCTCAGCGCAAATGCCCTGTAGTTCCACCGACCATTCCGGCGCGATTTCACCCAGCACGAACTGCATCGACGCGAGATCAGCATCGCCCAACGCACGCGCACGCATAGTAAACGCGAGATCGAGGCTGCTTTGAGTTTCGGGCCGTTTGGTGGACATCGCAATCTCCAGGTGTGGTCGAAGCGAGAACGTCCGGTTTTGTCGCATGTCGATTGAGAGAAGGCAAGTTTATTTAATCGTAATTTGCCTCAATTAAAACACGAACAATCCCAATCTGCCGCTATCGTCGCGCTGCACGAGACGCTGCCGCCGCGCGCCGAGCCAGTGTCAGCACCGCATTGCGGCACAACGCATCATCCGGCCAGCCGGTGCGCTTGCAACCGCGTTCCGCCTCGGCCAATGCCGCCATCGCGGCGGTCAGCGTTGCGGCCGGCCACAAGCTCAATGACCGGGTGAAGGCGCCGACCTTCTGATAAAACACCGGCGGCCGAACGCCTTTCACGGCATCGCCAGCGGTCATCCCGCCTTCCTCCATCGCCAGACGCGCGCGATGCAACTTCTGCAGATGACCGAGCGCCGAACGCAGGACCTGGACGGGGGCGGCGCCTTCGGCGATCGCGGCCTCCAATGCCCGGTCGGCGGTGGCGACATCGCCCGTGGTCGCGGCATACAGCGCGTCGTCCATGGACAGCCCGGCCAGATCGCCGACGCAGGTCATCGCGGCATCGAGATCCACCCGGTTGCCCGGCCCGACATACAGCGCCAGCTTCTCCAGTTCCGCTCGGGTTGACGCCCGGTCCGCCCCGAGTTGCTGCGTCAGCCACGTCAGCGCATCCGGCTCGATCCCGGCGCCGTTGGTTCGGAGCGTTTCCCGGATCGTCTCCTCCA
>Ga0214201_1000676_pt1 | contig 11301 bp, 10 predicted proteins | sample TroBogEpilimnion_32_FD_153039 | JGI IMG/M metagenome (GOLD analysis project Ga0214201, IMG submission 153039) | Freshwater microbial communities from Trout Bog Lake, WI - 29MAY2009 epilimnion | ecosystem: Environmental > Aquatic > Freshwater > Lake > Epilimnion/Euphotic zone | place: Trout Bog...
GATCGCCGATGCGTGAATAGCTTTTCATAGCGATATTACAGCTTTTGCCATTCCTAAAACCTTTACCTCACTGCACATCGCAACTATCTCGAGTCGAGCAATATCTGAATCAACATCTACAACGGTTGCACTTACAATTAGTTGCACATCAATACCAGCAGGGACGACAACTGGTTTGGTAAATCTCGCCGAAAATTCTCTAACCTTCGCGCTGCTTCCTGCAATTTGGCTAATGTATTGACCCGCAAGGCCCATCGTGAACATGCCATGGGCAATAACGTTCTCCAGGCCAACCGACTTTGCAAATTCTTCATTTTGGTGGATTGGGTTTTGATCTCCGCTGGCATTCGCATATTGAATCAATCGTGCTCGATTGATCGTAAATACCTTGGGGGCCAACTCTTGGCCAGCGATAAATGTTGTCATGCTCGAAACACCAAAGTTGACCAGGTGGATACGGCTTTCTTGGTTTCAATAATTAAATCTGCACGGACGGTCACAATTTCATTCCCTGCAACAACGCGAGCACTTTCGATTGTGCAATCACACCGAACCTGCATGCCTGCAATTAGCGGGGTGAAAATTTCGAATCGTTGGTCACCATGAACTACACGTGACCAATCAAGCCCTGAATCTTGTAACAAGGTTTGCGACTGTTCTAATGAAATCGTAATCCCAAAAGTTGGAGGAGCTACCGTGGTTTCTGATTCGCCTAGTGCATCAGCAAAAGATGCAATCGATTCTGGAGAAATAGTTGTTTTGGTAGTACCCACAAAGGTACGCCCGACTAGGTCGGGGTTAAGCATTAATTAACGAGTTTCGCGATGAACCGTTGATAGCTTGCAACGTGGACAGAACTTCTTAAGTTCCATGCGGTCTGGGTCGTTGCGACGATTCTTCTTTGTAATGTAATTACGCTCTTTGCACTCAACACAGGCCATAGTGATCTTAGGGCGGACATCCGCGCTCTTGCTTGCCATGGTCGTGCTCCTTTTGTGTCGTTCAGTTATCTTTCAGCTATTAACCTTCTGAGGGTGTGAAGGTTACTTCATCTGCTTGTATTCGTCTAAATCACGCTCAATTCGAGCGTGAAGTACTGGTAGCGGAGGCCGGACTTGAACCGGCGACACTGCGATTATGAGCCGCATGCTCTACCAAGCTGAGCTACCCCGCCAAGAGTGAACTTCGTTTCGAGCCCCCCAACGGAATCGAACCGTTGACCTTTTCCTTACCATGGAAACGCTCTACCGACTGAGCTAGGGGGGCGAACACTGATCCTGCAGTCCGCAAGGCTACAGGTAGAATCGATGGACAATGAAATTCCCCATTTCTCGCCCACTCGCTGCGCTGATTTCTGCCATAACTATCGGGGCGCTCGTGCTTGGGACCGGCTTGGGTTATTTCTTATTTGCAAGAAATTCTGCCCCCGAGAAATTCTCCGCTCTCATAACTCACGCAGACATTCCGTATCGAGCCATGGAGACTTACCAACAATCCCTTTTGACCACTTTACCCATCGATAGCGGTCCAGTTGTGAATTCAACTTGCCCGGCTCTTTCTCCCACCTGGGTCCAGGATGAAAATCAAAAAGCAGGACTTCCTAACATGCAGATTGCTGACTGGAAGAAGCTTGATTTATCCGCGGCAACTGGAAGTGCACTATGGCTCAATCAAAGTTCGGTCTCATGCGGCGATACTGTTGATATTCATGCCGCGTTGTATCAGTCATACCCAGATCAACAAACTTCAGGTCCAAGAACCTTTGCTGCCTGGCGTATTGGTTATTACGGTGGTGCTGGCGCCCGCGAAATCTGGCGATCTAACCCGATTGATTTACAAAGCAGAAAAGCTATAACTAGCAGTCAGGCAACGCGCTTTACAGAAGCACTCTGGCCGGTTAGCACAAAATTTACGATTGGCAATGATTGGACACCTGGTTTTTATCTGATCGTCTCACTATCCCCTTTTGGGAAAATTGAAAATGCTGCGCCACTGGTCGTACGCAGTCCCGTAGGAACTTCGAAACTAGTCATGATGCATTCATTCTTAACGTGGAATGCATACAACAGTTTTGGTGGACGATCAACTTACAACGGCCCAGGAGAAAACGCTACTGCTGATCTGGCACAACGAAGTCGTATTGGATCTTTTGATCGCCCAATCGTCGGTAGTGGCGCATTTAGCATTCAACGCGATGCCATACCTTTTGTTCAATTTTCAGAAGAGCATGGTCTCAATATCGATCAGATTTCTGATTTAGATCTTGATAAAAATCCTTCACTCGCATTGCATTACAACGGATTTATTCTTGGCGGTCACGCCGAATACTTTACGCATCGCATGTTCCAAACAATGATTGCGCTCCGAAATTCAGGTACAAACTTGGCATTTCTCGGCGCCAACACTGCAAATTGGCAGATTCGAATGGAACCTTCGAAAGTCGGTCCAAATCGCCACATGGTTATTTATAGATTAGCGACACAAGATCCAGATACCAATATTGACCAAGTCACGATCGAATTCGCAGACAATAGAATAAACACGCCACCAAATTTATTCACCGGTGAATCAACCGTTGGCGTACATGTTTTTGGAACTCTTAAATCCGTCACGATTCCGCAATGGCTGACATTGCCCTCGAATTCATCCATCTCTGAAATCAGCAGTGATACCGAAGGTGAAGCAGTGCAAAATAATGTTGCTTCACCTCCAAATATTCATATTCTTTTTTCGGGCACACTTAACCTGCGTCGACCTCTTTCTAGAGGAGCGAGGGCGCTCAATCCAGTGGTTGAAACGAGTTGGTATACAACTCCTTCGGGTTCGGCGATATTCGATGCAGGTATGACTACATGGTCGTGCAACCTCATGGAATCTTGCATCGATAGCGAATACTCGCCATCTTCTCAGGCGATCGTTCAATCAACTACTCTTCAAATCCTTACCCTCTGGCAACAATCGCATATTGGAGCGACCCTTAAATGAAGCGACCAGAATTTCATCTCCCAGATGTTCCCCATTGGTTCAAACCACATATGGGTGAGCATCGATGGCCAGTCTCGTTCGTCGTTGGCGTTGTAATTCTTCTCCAATTTCTCTTACCGAATTCGCTCTCCTTAAAAATTCAGCCCGAAATTTGTATTCTGGAATTAATACTCACTCTCGTTTTGTTCGCGATGAGTCCCGGAAGAATCGCATCGCATCGCAGGTCGACGTGGTGGACTGGCGTTGCTCTTACTGGAGTAATGACCGCAAGCAATATTGCATCGGCAGTTCAATTGGTTCAACGATTGCTTGATGGCACCATCAAGAGCCCCAATAATCTCTTGGCTTTCGGTGGATCTATCTGGCTAACCAATATGGTCGTCTTTAGCCTTTGGTATTGGGAATTTGATCGTGGCGGACCTGGTGCGCGCGCCGAAGCTCTGGATCCCTATCCTGATTTCCTATTTCCCCAGATGACTGATCCTAAATATGCGCCCCAAAATTGGGCTCCAACCTACTTTGATTATCTCTTTACTTCGTATACAAATGCCAGTGCTTTTAGTCCGACAGATGTAATGCCACTCACTCGTTGGGCAAAGATGTTGATGTTAATGCAGAGCGCAACTTCTTTGGTCACAGTCGGTTTGGTTATCGCACGCGCAGTAAATATTCTTCACTAACTTAAATCGAACCACCCACGATTAAATCTTGCAATGGAATCCGAGTACGATCTGCAATTTCTCGCTCCACCAAAGTAGGATCCTGAAGGCTATCTGCTGGAGCTTGCTTTCCGATAGCCAAAATCACAATTGGTGCTATCCCCTCTTGTAATTCAAAAGCCGTAACAGCTGCTGCGCGATCAAAACCACCCATCTGGCGCACAACAAACCCACGGTGATGCGCTTCTACTGTTAATAATGAAGCTGCTAAACCCGCGTCATACAAGGCCGATCCACGATTTGATCCATCTTCATTCGTCGTCTTAGTTGCAACCATGATCAATGCAACAGCTTTTGGAGTCCAGATTTGATTAAAACCTGCCAAGAGGTCGATCATCTTGGAAAATTCGTATTCACCACGCTTAGCTACAACAAAACGCCAAGGTTGGCCGTTATTTGACGACGGGGCCCAACGAGCCGCCTCCAACATCGCGGTCAGATCTACCGTTGAAATAGTTGAATTACCATCAAAAGAACGCGGGCTCCATCGTTCTGCCAGGATCGGATGAAGGTCTACTGAAGTCTCTGCTTTTTTTCTCATGGGTCCAGTTTACATATCACTGCTAGTTACCGCAGAAGTAAATCGTAATCAACCTTTAAGCATCGATTCTGAACTACATTTAATCCATTTTTCACACCACGATTTGCGGTCACCTGATCTGATAGTCCTAACTGCATCCACATAGTTTTAGCTCGAATCGCAATCGCTTCATCCAACACAACTGGCATATCTGCAATATTTCTAAAGACATCCACGATATCAATCCATTCAGGTACTTCTGCTAGGGATCGATAGACGGGATGACCAAATAAGGTATTTATTCTTGGATTCACAAAAAATAGGTTGTAATGCGAATGATCAAGTAGCCACTCACTCACGCCATAAACAGGGCGCTCTTTATTATCAGAAGCACCAACTATCGCGACGTTCTTGGAATCTTTGAGAATCTTAGTGATCTCTTCATCGCTGGGTGGAACCCATAAAATTGTCATTAATTTATGGCTGACATCTCTAATGTGACATATTTTTCGAAGGCCAGTACCTGGCGCTTTATCTCTGCTTTATTCCATCCCAGAACAGGAGCAATTAATTCGGCGCATTCTTGAGAAATATCAAGGCCATGATTCTTTGATTCCATCGCTACTCGTAGGCGGCGAACAAGTACATCAACGAGAGACCGTGCCCCTTCATGAGTTGCTGCGTAAAGTACTTCAGCTCGGACATAGTAAGAGCCAGGGAGTAATTCCTTGGAAAGATCCGAATCTTTATAAATCAAGTTTAAAATGTCACTAATTGCGGTGCCATACCGATTTAGCAGATGTTCGATAGTTGCAGTAGACATTGAATACGATTCGGCAAGGCTTGTAACACTCTTCTTTAAGGAGTCATACCCCACTGCGCCCAATAGCGGAATCTTAGAAGTTTTGGATTTTGAGACATTAAATCCAAGATCCTTAACCGCAGCATCCACTGCATCTTGGGCCATGATTCGATACGTCGTGTACTTTCCACCGGCGATACTGACAAAGCCATCAATGGGGTGATCGACCGTGTGTTCTCTGGAAATCTTGGTAGTCGACGAATCTTTCGTGGGTGATACCAACGGGCGTATCCCGGCATAGGTACTCAATACCTGCTCGCGACTGATTTTAGGGATCAAAACTTTATTTGCCTGATCGATGATGTAATCGACATCTTCTGGTTCAGCAACCGGCCGCTCGCGATCCCCGGTATACGGAGTATCGGTGGTGCCAAGTAACCATTCATTGGCCCAGGGAATGATGAATAGAACTGAGACCGGTGTCCTAAGAATTACTCCAGTCTTTAAATCAATGGCATCTTTTGGCAAGGTGATATGCACACCTTTACTCATCATTATTTTGTAGCCAGGGGTGATCCCGCATTGCTCATAAATAGCTTCGTTCCAAATACCAGCAGCGGCGATAACTACTTTGGCTTTTACTTTAAAACTCTCATTATCAATATTTACGGTTGCGCCGATGATCTTTTTGTTGCTACGAATAACTTGTGAAACTTTGGCACCTGTAACCATTGTTGCACCATGCGCTTTTGCAGTACGAGCAACCATCATTGTGTGCCTAGCGTCATCAACTTGTGCATCGTAATAAAGCAACCCTCCAATAACAATTTCTGGGTTTAAAGATCTGGCCGCCGTACTCATTTCTGAAACGGCAATATGTGAATGCCATGGAACGGCTCGTTGCATCCCACGTAACATGTCATATAGAAGTAATCCAGCACCAACATAAATACGATCAATATATTTTCTGTGGAGTGGATATAAAAATGAAAGAGGTTTAACTAAGTGCGGTGCTTGATGAGTTATCATCAATTCACGTTCGTGCAATGCTTCGCGGACCAGGCGAAAATCAAATTGCTCTAAATAGCGCAAGCCACCGTGAATCAACTTACTTGAACGAGATGAAGTACCTGCCGCATAGTCATCACTTTCAACGAGTGCAACCGATAGCCCGCGCGAAGCAGCGTCTAGGGCAATACCGCTTCCTACAACTCCCCCACCAATTACAAGGATGTCGAAATCCGTGTTCTTGAGTTTGGCTATATCGGCCTCACGTTGCGCAGGATTGAGTACTGACGATTCGTTGGCCACAGACGTAGAATACGGGTATGTCATTCATTGGTGCGATCGACCAGGGAACTACGAGTACCCGATTCATGATCTTCGATGAATCAGGCAAGGTCATTGCTTCCGCCCAGAAAGAACACACTCAGATTTTGCCAAAGATGGGGTGGGTAGAACACGATGCCACCGAAATCTGGATTGCGGTTCAAGAAGTAATAACAACAGCGCTCCGGGAAGCGAATCTGACGGGTCGGCAGCTAAGTGGGATCGGAATCACAAATCAACGTGAGACCACCGTGGTCTGGGATAGACAGACTGGGGAACCACTTCACAACGCCATCGTCTGGCAAGACACTCGCAGCCAAGATATTTTGGATGCAATACCTAATGAAAAAGTTGCAAGGATTACCTACAAAACGGGATTACCACTTGCTCCGTATTTTTCGGCCAGCAAGATGAGTTGGATGATCCAAAATTTGCCCAAGGTAAGCGCGGCGTTGCAATCTGGACGAGCCCTTTTTGGAACGGTTGATGCTTGGCTCGTCTGGAATCTGACCAAAGATCACAACCATGTCACAGATGTATCAAATGCCGCTCGTACGCTCTTAATGAATCTAGAGACTTTAGCGTGGGATTCAGAGTTATTAGAAATATTTGGGATTCCAGAGGCAGCGCTCCCTACAATCAAAAGTTCTTCCGAAATTTATGCCGTTACTTCAAGTGATGGGCCATTGAAAGCGGAAATTCCAATTGCGGGCATCCTGGGAGATCAGCATGCTGCCTTGCTTGGTCAATTGTGTTTAGAAAAGGGTGAATCCAAGACAACATATGGCACTGGTAATTTTGCGTTACTAAATACTGGAACAGAAATTGTACGTTCCAAAAACGGATTACTGACGACTCTTGCTTTCAAATTGGGTGATCAACCAGCACATTATGCCTTAGAGGGATCCGTAGCGGTAACAGGTTCTGCGGTTCAATGGTTAAGAGATCAATTAGGACTTATCACTTCTTCATCAGAAATTGAATCACTGGCCGAATCAGTTCCTGATAATGGTGGCGTTTACTTTGTGCCAGCTTTCTCCGGACTTTTTGCCCCCTATTGGCGAAACGATGCGCGCGGAGTACTTGTTGGTTTAACTCGCGCCGCGACAAAGGCACACATTGCGCGCGCAACACTAGAAGCCATCTGCTTCCAGACTCTAGATGTCATTCGGGCTATGGAAAGTGAGACCGGCGTTAGTCTCAAGCAAATGCAAGTAGATGGTGGAATTACTCAAAATTCACTCTGCATGCAGATGCAGGCAGATATTTTGCAGATTGATGTATCTAGGCCTGTTATTGCGGAGACAACTGCACTTGGCGCTGCTTATGCTGCCGGATTAGCAGTCGGGGTATGGAAAAGCACTGACGAATTAAAGGACCAGTGGCAAGAGAGTAAACGTTGGAAACCAAATCCAGAATCACAATTACCAACCGTTGGATTAATCCAGTGGAAGAAAGCGATCGAACGCACTCTCAACTGGCTATAACTTGAGCACCATCTCCTGGTACAGATGTAAAAAATCGCGGAGCCTTGAAATGTTCAGCATCAAAAGCGCTAGCAATTGCTGATTGGATTGCATCTATGTGATCCGCTTTGATTAATGCAATCGCACTACCACCAAATCCACCACCCACCATACGTGCACCGAGCGCTCCATGTTCCAAAGCGATATCTACCGCAAGATTTAGTTCAGGGCACGATACGTTGTAATCATCGCGTAAAGATTTATGTGATTCATTTAGTAAGTTGCCCAACTTCGAAAAATTATTCTCTTTGAGTGCTTGGACCGCATCAAGTACACGTTGCATCTCGGTTACCGCATGAAATCCACGAATGTATGTTGTTGGATCTAATTCGGATTTCCGCGCAACATAATCAGATACCGAAATATCTCGAAGTGAGGTAATTCCCAACACTTTAACTGCAAGTTCGCACGACGCTCTGCGTTCTGCGTAGCCACCATCAACTAACTTGTGGTGTGCCTGTGTATCGATAATCAGGAGTTCGAGTCCTTGTGGCGCGATATCAAAAGGAATATTTGTGGTTGATAGATCCCGGCAATCGAGCAATAAAGCAGACCCGGCTTTGGCCATCAACGAGACAGACTGATCCATGATTCCACATGGCATCCCGACATAGTCATTCTCTGCCTTTTGGGCAGCAAGTGCTAGCTGTGCTTGATCTAAATTCTTTTCGAAGAGGTGATCAACTGCAATTGCCACAGCGCATTCGAGTGCAGCGCTCGATGAAAGGCCAGCGCCGAGTGGAACTCGGCCATCGATCAGAATATCTAAACCTCGATCTACTTTAAGGACCCAGAGGACTCCCAATACATACCTGGTCCAACTTTCACCGACTTGAGGAGCCAGGGATGTCAGGTCGATTGACACGACTTCCCCTGCTTTTTGTAAAGAAGAAATTCGGATCATATTGTCGTTCCGGCGGGCCATCGCAACGGTAGTTACATTTTTAATCGCAAAAGGCAGAACAAAGCCATCACTGTAATCAATGTGCTCCCCGATCAGGTTTACCCGACCTGGAGCAGTGGTGATGACCTCAGGATTGCCACCAAAAAGATTCGTAAAGCGCTTGCCAACATCATCCATGAAACTTGCTCCAAAAAACTTTCCTAGTAGTATGAAGGAATTAGCGCGATTCGCACTGGCTCACTCTAAAACCCTTGTCCCGCTTAGTAAAGGATGATCGTGGAAAATAGTCATTTGGTCCATCTTTCATCCCCCACTTCTTCAATTGCCTTTGATACTTCTAACAATAAATTGGTAATCCGGTACTGGGGCAGAGAAATAAAAACGTTCAGTGAGGGATTACTAGCTTCTACCGCAAAGTCAATTGCAAACAGTAGTTGGGACCAACCGCTCGAATCTGGAGTTTTACGCGAGCATTCTCGTGGCTTTTTGGGGCATCCCTCAATAAGTGGCCACCGCAATGGCAAAAATTGGTCAACTCAATTTACACTTTCCAGTATTGACCATGACAAGCAGTCTCTTACCGCTCACTTTGCAGATTCTTCGGCACACCTGAAACTTGAATTAAAATATTCACTAAACTCATTTGGAGTGCTAAGCATCGCCGCAGTTCTGACAAATGCTGGAACTGAACCATACAATCTCGAAGAATTTACGTACTGGCTTCCTCTTCCCGATCGGGCAACAGATGTTATGGACTTCACGGGTAGGTGGTCCCACGAACGCCATCCACAACATCACACGATTCAATATGGACTGTCTACACGCGAAATTCGTGAAGGCCGCACGGGGCACGATTACACAGTTGCACAGTTAGCAATGAGCAGTGACACTAATTTTCAGAACGGCGAAGTCTGGGCTTTATCTGTTGCATGGAGTGGTAATTCATCACATCATGTAGAGAAATTAGCCATTGGTGATGTTTCAATTGGTGCTGGCGAACTTTTGCTCCCAGGAGAGATCATCATCGCGCCAGGAGCATCACACTCTGTGCCATCCGTTATAGCTAATTACTCAAGGGAAGGCCTCGATGGACTCAGCCACAATTACTATCGTTGGCTACGTTCGCGTCCCATTCATCCAACAAATATTCGTCCGCGTCCCATCACGCTCAACGTTTGGGAAGCTGTTTACTTTGACCATGATCTCCAAAAGATCAAGGCACTTGCTGATCGCGCTGCCGACGTCGGAATCGAACGCATGGTTTTGGATGATGGCTGGTTTAATTTGCGCCGTCATGATCGTGCGGGGCTAGGCGACTGGTTTGTAGATAAAGAGGTCTGGCCAGATGGCTTAGGCCCCATCATCAAGTACATCAATGATAAAGGTATGGAATTTGGACTTTGGTTTGAAGGAGAGATGGTCAATCCTGACTCTGACTTATACAGAGCTCATCCAGAGTGGATATTGCACGAAGCCGGTCGCACTCCACCACTCTGGCGAAATCAATTGGTTTTAGATCTGACTCACCCGGGTGCATATGAGCACGTTCTTAACCAAGTAGATGCCATTTTGGTTGAGTACAACATTGCTTACATCAAATGGGATCACAATCGAGTTCTTGTAGATGCTGGGCATCTTGGACAAGCAGCTGTTCATAACCAAACAGCTGCCATTTATCGGCTCTTTGCAGAGATCAAGCGGCGTCACCCAAAGTTAGAGATCGAAAGTTGTGCTTCAGGTGGCGGCAGAATTGATTTAGGTGTTATCAACTATGTAGATCGTTTCTGGACGAGTGATAATAATGATGCGCTCGAACGTCAGACAATTCAGAGGTGGACTGGTCTAGTTATTCCGCCAGAGCTCTTGGGTTCTCACATAGGTCCACATCGGGGCCACCAAACTAAACGTACAACGTCGATCAATTTCCGAGCAATCAATGCATTCTTCGGGCACGCCGGAATCGAATGGAATATAACTGAAGCTGCTCAAGAAGATTTAGCAATACTCAAGAGTTGGGCAAAACTCTATAAAGAGAAGCGTCAACTTCTTCATTCAGGCAAAGTAGTCCGAGTTGATCACGCAGATCCTGCTGCCTTTATTTATGGAGTTGTTGCACAAGATCGGTCCGAGGCAATCTTTGCTTATATGCAGCATGCGATGTCTCAATCAACATTCCCCGCGATGGCCATATTCCCGGGGTTAGACGAAAATAAGCTATATCAAGTCACTATTTTGAACGAAGTTGGCGCTGCAGAGAGAATGCAAGTCATGGATCCCCCTTGGGTTCAGGCCAAGGGTGGGATTCTTTTAAGTGGTGCAGAGCTAGCTTCGGTTGGGTTACGGCCCCCAATTCTCTCTCCAGAAAATGGGCTACTTATTTCGATAAAAGAACTCTAAGAGCCAAAATGCAAGATTTCCTATGACGCAAGAAGTTCTACAACAGAAAACGATTCGAACACTTAGCGCTGCGCAAATATTAAATGGAGTAGGCACATCCGGAACTGTGGCGGCAGGAT
>Ga0214201_1000679_pt1 | contig 11287 bp, 9 predicted proteins | sample TroBogEpilimnion_32_FD_153039 | JGI IMG/M metagenome (GOLD analysis project Ga0214201, IMG submission 153039) | Freshwater microbial communities from Trout Bog Lake, WI - 29MAY2009 epilimnion | ecosystem: Environmental > Aquatic > Freshwater > Lake > Epilimnion/Euphotic zone | place: Trout Bog...
TATCAAAATAAATTCACTTGATTAAAATCCTACATCAAAAGCTTTTTCAGAGTAAAAAAATTAAAAACTTTTTTATTTATGGATTTGGTCAAGCTATTAATTTAATAAGCCCATTGTTGGTTATACCTTATATTGTATCTATATGTGCAAAAGATGGGTTGGGTAAAATAGGAGTAGGATTTTCATTTGCTTTAATATTTAATGTGCTAATAGATTATGGCTCCTACATCAATGGAACAAAAGAAATTTCTATAAATCGAGATAATTCTGAGATTTTAAGAAAAAAAATAGCCTCAATTTATGTGATGAAATTTTTTCTTTTGTTGTTTTTTGCAATGGTTGCTTTTCTTATTGTTCAATTTGTGCCTTTTTTTAATAAAGAAGCTGCTGTATTCTACTTTAGCTTTCTGTGTGTAGTTGGACAGTTTATCAACCCAACATGGATATTTCAGGGGACTGAAAGTTATAAGTGGATTTCATTCGTAAACATACTTTCTAAATTTATTTATGTAGTTTGCATTTTTGTTTTTATTAAAAAGAGCAATGATTACATATATGCCAATGCCTATTTAGGATTGGGCTTGATAATTGCTAGTTTGGTTGGATTACTAGTGATTATTAATCAATATAAATTAAAATTTTATTCTGGTATTTCTAGTGATGCAATCTTGCTAATTAAAGAAGAATTTTCATTGACTTTTTCACAATTATTTTTATCATTTTATCAATATCTCCCCATCATTTTGATTAGTGCAATTGGAGGCAATACAATGGCGGGCCAATATAGAATCATTGATCAAATACTAACTGTTTTTAGAACCTATTTGCAAATGTTTTTTAATTTTGTTTACGCTGATGTTTGTTTGCAATTTCATCGTAGTTTAAAAGACGGTTTTAAACCCTGGCTAAAATATAATGGATTGAATTATATTTTAATTGTTGTGTTGGCATCAACAGTATTTATTTTTACAAATAAAATATTATTGTTTTTTAAATTGCATGCTTCAGAATTAGATATAATGGGAGGATATTTGAAAATAGGACTACTAATTCCAATATTTATGGGAATTACTTTTGCATTAAAACAATTAATTTTAGCACTTAATAAAAACAAAGAATATATAAGAATTACTATCGGCACTACTTTTTTAAGTTTAGGTCTCCTTTATTTTTTAGTAAATAGAATTGGACTTGAAGGGGCTTTTATAACAACAATTTGTATAGAAATAATTGTTATAATTTTATACTACTTTGTATTAAAACCTATTTTTAGTTTTAATAAATAATTATGGCAATTACTATCTCAAAAAACCTTCCTTATCAATTGCTTTTTGCATTGTGTATTGCTATTCCCTATTTAAACATTTATGAGCTTACTTTTGCTATTTGGATTCTAACATTGTTGGTAACAATTAGAAAAACATATTCTATAAATATTCTTAAAATAGTTTCTTGCTTTGTTGCCATTTTGACTATTGCTTTTATTAGTGGGCTTTTTAGAAAATACCCTCTATATGTAATTATTAGAGACATTACTTATTTATTAAAACCAATAATCGGAATGTTAGCTGGGTATCAGTTGTGTAAATACAATTCACAAAGGGCATTTAAAACAATTGTTTATACAGGATTATTTATTGCGCTGATTCATATTTTTATTGTTTTCACAGTATTTCTGAAGTACCATACATTAACAGTAGTTTTGGTTAGAGAATATGGAGGTTATTTTAGCGATTATGAAATATTTGTAGTAATAATTTTGATGTTCTCTAAGAAATTTGAACTAAATTTTTCAAAAAAAAATAGAATAGCATTACTAACTATTGTTGGTTTATCATGTTTTTTATATTTAGCAAGAACCAATATGATTCAGTTTGTAATACTTTTTATTGCAATGAAAGGATATTTCAAAATCAATAAAAAATCAATTTATGTAATTACTTCTGTAATAATTGCTGTTCTGGTTGGTTACACAGCCGTTTTATATATAAATCCAAGAAGGAATGGTAAAGGATTAGAAGCCTTTCTATATAAAGTAAAAATTGCTCCTATTGAACCATTTAAAACTAAAATTAATAAAGAAGATTGGAAAGATTTTAATGATAATTACCGTTCTTTTGAAAGTATTACAACTGTAAAACAAGTAACCGAGGATGGAAATTCAGCTGTCTTTTTTGGAAAAGGATTAGGTGGTACAATTAATCTAGGACGAAGAGTTTTGTCAAACGACGGGACTTATGTACAAGAAATAGCGATAGTTCATAATGGCTATATGACTGTTTTCTTAAAATCGGGATTATTGGGTGTATTGTTTCTTTTTCTGTCCATTTATTATTTATCAAAAACTAAGAGTTCAGAAATTGATTTGTCAAACAACATTAATCTCATTTTAATAGGAACCGCTATTTTTATGATTTTTTCATATTTTGTTTTTTTAGGATTCTATTTTAAATTTGATTGCAAATCAGTTCTTGTTGGTTTTATTATTGCGATTCAAGAAAGAATAAACAAAGAGAATAAAATGAACCTTTTACAAGATTAATTTCAATTAACTAATGCCAAAAAAAATAAACCTTTTTGTAGATTGTCACATCTTCGACAAAAATTTTCAAGGAACAACCACCTATATAAAAGGGATATACCTTGAAATGATTGCCGATAAAAACATTCACTTTTTTTTTGCGGCCAACAATATCGAGCCTATTCAACAAATTTTTGGAGAACAGGAAAACGTTCATTATTTAAAATACAAAACCAAAAATAAAGTATATCGTCTCTTAGTGGATATCCCAAAATTAATTAAAAAGCACAAAATTGATTTCGCTCATTTTCAATATATAGTGCCGCCGATTAAGTATTGCAAATATATTGTCACCATTCATGACCTTTTGTTTTTAGACTATCCAGACTACTTCCCGCTTTCATACAGAATTCAAAATAAATTTCTTTTTAAATGGAGTGCTAACTATTCGGATGTAGTGCTTACGGTTTCTGAATTTTCTAAAAAACACATTCAAAAACTTTTTAAAATTCAAGAGATATTCATTACACCCAATGCAGTTGATCCAATTTATTTTGAATCGTATGATAAATCAATTTTAAAACAAGAAGTCAAACAAAAATACAATCTCGATGAATATTGGATTTACATCAGTCGCTGGGAACCAAGAAAAAACCATCATACATTATTGCAAGTTTTTGTAGAGAATCAATTCTATAAAGACTACTCCCTAGTATTTGTTGGTGACAAAGACATCTACAATAAAGAATATGAAGATTATTTTGAAACTTTATCCGAAGATATTAAAAGCAAAATAATAACCTTCAATAAAGTAGAATTTCCCATTTTGCTTCAATTGCTTCGAGGGGCCAATTTATCAATTTATCCCTCGTTTGCCGAAGGTTTTGGCATACCACCACTAGAAGCTTTGGCGGCTAAAATACCTTCTATTTGTTCCAATACCACTGCCATGGCAGATTTTACTTTTATGAAAGAGAGCACTTTTAATCCTTATGATAAAAAAGACATGCTGAAAATCATAAATAAAACGATAGCGGAAGAATTTGATGCCTCCAAAGTTGAACTTTTAAAAGCCAACTATAATTGGAAGACTTCTGCCGCAATTATTAAAAATAAAATTTTAGGAAAATAAATTAGTTTTTGCTTTTCAAATCTTATTTAATACAACACCACCTTTCCCAATCGTTGTAATCTTCTTCAGTGCATAGTTTTACTAAAAATCTTCACCATTGTAACTTATTTTAAGCTTACACAATCTAATGACTACTCTCATAAAAGAATAAATTTTTATATTTTAAGAGTCATTTTATATACTTTAAGTGTCTTTTTTGATGCTTTAAGTATCTTTTTATATACTTAAAGGGTGGTTTTTGATGTTTAAAGCATCATTTATGATATTAAAAGGGTGGTTTTGTATATTAAAAGCATCAAATTTGATACTTTTAGGGTGGTGTTAGATACTTTTAGGGTGAAAATTAACCCTAAAAGGGTGAAATTTCACATTATATCCTTTGTGATTTTAGGAGCAATGGTTAAAATAGCTACGGTTGCATTAATTTTGATTTTGCTCAATCTTAGAAATTTGATAAAGCAAAAGGGATTCTTTCATTTTACTTAACAATCGGGAGTTCTATTTATAATTCCAATGAAAATTACCTACTTTTGCAAACTATTTAGAATTTTATTGCATGAAAATAGCCATTCTAGGAACTCGCGGTGTACCCAATTTTTATGGTGGCTTTGAGCAATTTGCAGAATTCTTTTCGGTATTTCTAACTGAAAAAGGGCATGAGGTCTATGTGTATAATTCTCACAATCATCCCCATCAAGAGAAAACCTTTAAAGGGGTGAATATTCTTCATCAATACGACCCAGAACACAAGATAGGAACCGCCGGACAATTTATTTATGATTTGAATTGTATACTAGATTCTCGTAAAAGAAATTTCGATATTATTCTTCAATTGGGATATACTAGTAGTTCTGTTTGGTATTTTTTATTACCAAAAAAAGCAATCATTATTACTAATATGGATGGCTTGGAATGGAAAAGAACCAAATATTCTAAGGCCGTTCAAAAAGTATTATTGTTTGCCGAAAAATTAGCGGTGAAGAGTAGCGACTATTTGGTGTCTGATTCTATAGGAATTCAAAATTATATTCAAAAAAAATATAATAAAAACTCCACTTATATTGCTTACGGAGCCAATCAGTTTACGCATCCAGCGGAGGTAATACTTTCTGAATACCAAGTTGAGTCCTACCATTTCAATATGATTTTGGCACGGTTAGAACCCGAAAATAATATTGAAACTATTCTTGACGGCGTAGTTTTAAGTAGGGACAAAACGATTATGTTGGTTATTGGGAATCACAATACTAAATTTGGAAACTATCTTAAAGAAAAATTCCAATCCACTCCTACCATTCGTTTTGTGGGAGCGGTGTACAACCTAGAGCATTTGGACAATTTAAGATATTTTTCCAATTTATATTTTCACGGACATTCGGTAGGAGGAACCAATCCCTCCTTGTTGGAAGCCATGGCCTCTAAAGCATTGATTATAGCGCACAAGAATGAATTCAATAGTGCAATTCTAAAAGAAAACGCCTATTATTTTTCTAATGCAGAAGATGTGAAAAAAATAATCACAGAAATCAAAAAAAATGATAACTTGCGATTGATTCAAAATAACTTCGATGCAATAGCAAACGAATACAATTGGAATACAATAAATGGCAAATATGTACAATTTTTTGAAGACTGCATTACCAAAAACAAGTGATTTTTTAAAAAATCCATCGGTATTTATCTATCTTTTAGCGGCAGTTTTAATTACCATTCCTTTAGAGAACATATATGCTAGTATTGCAATTATTCTATTTGTACTAGTGTCTCTTTTTAAAATTAAACCCAATACTTTTTCGTTTAACACCTTTCTTGTTCTTCCGTTAGCGTTCTATTTATTGATGGTATTGTCATTACTTTGGTCACACAATTTCAAATGTTCCTTATCAGGATTGCAAAAGGAGCTTCCTTTTTTGGTACTGCCTTTAGTATTTGCCTTTCTTCCAAAAATGGATAAAAGCAGTGCCTATAAAGTTTATAGATTATTCAGTCTTGCCATGGTTTTTTATGGATTGTACTATCTTATAAACGCTGCGTTTCGATATGCTACAACAGGAAATACAGAAGTTTTTTTCTATCATGAATTAGTAAACAAAGACCTTAATGCTATCTATGTTTCTGTATTTGCCTCTTTTGCTGTATTTTATTTTATATCATTACAAAACAAAAAAGTAATCGATAAAATTGCTTTGTTTATTTTATCCGTATTAGTTTTTTTATTGTCATCTAAAAGCATCATAACCATTGACTTTATCCTAATTATTTGTTATTATTCTTTTTTTGCTCCCATTTCAAAAGGAGTAAAAACAACTACCATTTCCACTGTTGTTTTATTCGTACTGGGGTCCTTATTTTTTGTGAAAGAAGTAAAAGAACGATTTTTATTAGAATATGAAACTGCTTTTGTAGACAATACAGTCAATAATAAAATTGGGAATGACAATGCCAAAGTGTATAATATCAGTTTAAAACAAGCTTGGAATAATTCAAAATTTGAAAAGAATAATTTTTTTCCCGGTACGGCTTTACGGGTGTATCAAATGAGGATTTTTACAGAAATGCTGCAAGAGCAACACATCTTTTTCACCGGTTTTGGATTAGAAGCCTCACAAGAAGAGATTCAAAAGAAATGCAGGGAGCATCAATTGTATGATGGCTATGGCGATTTTAATTTTCATAATCAATATGTTCAAACGTTTTCTGAATTGGGAATCTTTGGCTTTTTGATTTTGCTTGGAATGTTGCATTTAAACTTTAAAAAATCTTGGAGAGAAAAAGATTTCCTTCATATTGCTTTTGCAATCACAATGATAATACTATTTTTGTCTGAGTCTTTTTTCTGTAGGCAACGCGGAATTGTTTTTTTTATAACAATTTATTGTATGTTTAATAGTGTAAAACCTAATTTGGATAATCCTAATCTATAAAAATTATGAAAAGAATATTAATTACTGGTGCGGCGGGATTTCTTGGATCACATCTTTGTGATCGATTTATAAAGGAAGGATATTATGTGATTGGGATGGATAATCTTATTACAGGAGATTTAAAAAACATTGAACATTTATTCAAATTAGAGCACTTTGAATTCTATCATCATGACATTACAAAATTTGTTCATGTTCCAGGGAAGATAGATTATATCTTACATTTTGCTTCTCCAGCAAGTCCGATAGATTATTTAAAAATTCCAATACAAACATTAAAAGTAGGTTCTTTAGGAACGCACAACTTATTAGGTTTAGCCAGAGTAAAAAAGGCAAGAATACTGATTGCATCCACATCAGAAGTTTATGGAGATCCGCTAGTGCATCCACAAACCGAAGAATACTATGGAAATGTAAACACAATTGGGCCTAGAGGGGTTTATGATGAAGCGAAACGTTTTCAAGAATCGATTACAATGGCCTATCACACTTTTCATGGCGTTGAAACGAGAATTGTTAGAATATTTAATACCTACGGACCAAGAATGCGTTTGAACGACGGGCGTGTAATTCCGGCCTTTATCGGACAAGCTTTACGAGGTGAAGATTTAACTATATTTGGTGACGGTAGTCAAACACGTTCGTTTTGTTATGTTGATGACCAAGTAGAAGGAATCTTTAGATTATTACATTCCGATTATGTTTATCCAGTAAACATCGGAAATCCAGATGAGATTACTATTAAGGATTTTGCCGAAGAGATAATCAAACTTACAGGGACGAATCAAAAAGTAGTGTATCATCCTCTTCCAATTAATGACCCTTTACAACGTCAACCCGACACTACAAAAGCGAAAGCATTATTGGGTTGGGAAGCAAAGGTTTCCAGACAAGAAGGTATGAAAATTACTTATGAGTATTTCAAATCCTTATCCACAGAAGAATTATTAAAAGAAGACCATAAAGATTTTTCAAAATACATATCCTAAGTGCAAAGACATACCGGAAGATTTTCCGTATATATTAGACCCTTTTCGTATGTACTAGATTTAATAATAATTAATTTTCTAGCATATAATTTTCTAATAAATTCTCTTCACGGATTTTATTATCATTTTTTTATTTCCTTTTCGTGGGTTGTTATTTCGTGGAATGTTGGGTTTTATGAAGTATACCGTTTCACAAAAGCGTCCGAGATTATAGAAAAAATTATTAAACAATATGTTGTTTTCACCATTGTGAATTTTGCTTATATTGGTTATTTTTTAAAATTTTCGGAACCTTCCACCATACTAAAATTTGTTTCAATTTCATTGTTGTTAATTGCAACAGAAAAGCTTTTTGTCTATTATTTTCTAAGACGGTTTAGAGTTGTTTTTGGTGGAAACTTCAGAAGAGTTGTTATAGTTGGCGAAGAAAAACATACATCAGAATTAGCACATTTTTTCAATGATAATCCAAATTATGGCTATAAGCTTGTCAAGGTATTCGACTTAAAAAATTCAAAGAAACAAGAAATAAAAGAATGTCAAGAATTTGTAATTGAAAATAAAATAGACGAATTATATTGTGCTTTATCGGATTTATCCAATACAGATATTAATAATTTCATAGACTTTACCGATAATAATTTAAAGACTTTAAAATTCTTGCCCGACGAAAAAGAGCCAACCGCAAGGAATCTGCGATTGGATTATTATGGATATATTCCAGTAATCTCTCTTAGAAATATTCCATTAGACATTGTAGCAAATAAAATAATTAAGCGGACTTTTGATATTATTTTTTCAACTTTAATAATCGTTGGAGTGCTTTCTTGGTTGATACCAATACTAGCTATAATAATAAAGTTAGAATCAAACGGGCCTGTTTTTTTCAAACAAAAAAGGAATGGTTTAAATTATCATGAATTTGATTGTTATAAATTTAGATCGATGACTTTAAATGATATTGCCGATTTGGAACAAGTTTCTAAAAACGACCCGAGAATTACAAGAAGTGGAAGGTTTATTAGAAAAACAAGTATTGATGAATTGCCACAATTTTTTAATGTTTTACGCGGCGACATGTCGGTTGTTGGACCACGACCTCACATGGTAAGCCATACCGAGATGTATGCTAAAAGAATTGATAAATTTATGGTACGTCATTTTATTAAACCAGGAATTACCGGTTTAGCACAAACAAACGGCTATAGGGGAGAAGTTGAAAACGAAAAAGATATTATAAATAGAGTGAAATATGATATTTTTTATCTTGAAAATTGGTCGCTTTTACTAGATGTTAAAATAGTTTTTCTTACGGTTTCCAATGCAATTAAAGGAGATGAAAAAGCATACTAAAAAACGTTTTTATCTATTAAATCTTTTATTTGATTATCTAAATTGAAAACTGTTTGAGTTTCATTAAATAGTCTTTTTTTCATGGTGTCGATTTCTGATTTACTCATTTTAGAAATAGTCACTAGTTTTTGATTTAAATCAGTGTAATTTTCAACGGAGGCTACCCAACCTAAACGATTGTCTTTTACAATACTTTCGCCTTCACCACCTCCAAAATACAGGATAGGAAAACCAAGGGAACTGTATTCAAATATCTTTGATGGAACAGAGCCATAAATTCTTGTTTTTAGTGGAACGATAGCAATATCAAATGATTTTAACGTTTCATGTAAATCTTTGCGTTCCATCATTCCATGAAAGAATATGTTTTGTTGCTCCTCTGAAGCAATTAGCGTTTCTATTTGAGTTTTTTCTGCACCATCACCAAATATGTGCAATTCAATATTTAGGTCTTTTATATCGATTTTTTGACACAATTCTAACATGCCTTGGGCAATTCCTAAAAGACCAGCATAGAAAATTTTTATAGGTTGATGCTCTTCAGTTTTCAACTCCATTTCAGTAACTTGATGATCAGGTAAGTTTTGATAGAGATGACAATCTTTGTTTGGAATTAGGTATTGAACGTGTTTTATAATTTCGTAGGATTGACCTAAAATTAAAGTAGCCTTTTTATAAATATAGCGTTCTAAAAACAATGAAAATTTATGCGAAAATGAGTTTTCTTTCAACGCTTTTAATTCGATTGCCGCTAACGGCCATAAGTCGGAAATATTTAAAATTATTTTCTTGTTTTTAAATGAAAGAACAAAAACGGAAATAAAGGAAAGAAGCAATGGAGGTGATTGAATAACAACCTTAGAAGGTGTTTTTTTAAATAGTAAATAAAAAAACAAACTCAATGAAAAAGATAATACCGAAATAATTCTGACCAAAATGTTTTTACTTACGCTAGGGTAAATCCAAAGGCGTTTTACTGTGATATTGTCCCGATGTTCAGTAACTGAAAATTTACCTTTATATTCGGGAAATAACTCTCCTTTTGGATAATTCCCTAGCGGACATAGTACAGAAACCTTATAATTATTTTGATATAATTTAAGTGCTAATTGCTCAATTCTATTGGCAGCAGCACCTTTTTCAGGAGGATAATAATTAGATATAATTAGAATTTCTTTCATGTAGGCTGAATGGGTTTCAGTATCTCAAATTTATTTTAGTCGCAACTGCTATTTATTTAAAATAATTTCTATAATTCGTTCTGCTGCTTTTCCATCCCAAAGTTCTGGAATACTAGCCTTTTTTTGTCCTTCTTGTAGAAATTTATTATATAGTTTTTCCAAATTATCAATCGCTATTCCTACTAGAGTATTAGTTCCTATTGCAACAGTCTCTGGTCGTTCAGTAGTTGTTCTCATGGTAAAACACGGAATTCCCAAAACAGTAGTTTCTTCTGAAATTCCTCCAGAGTCTGTTATCACCGCAAAACTATTTTTTATTAAATACATAAAATTTAAGTAGCCCTGAGGTTCTACAAAAATGATGTTATTCAACTCTAAATTAGATTCCCCTAAGATCGTTTTAGTTCGTGGATGAATAGGAAAGATTATTTTTTTGTCCCCCACCATTTTATCAATGCCTTTCAGTAAATCAATTAACGATTTTTCTTCGTCTACATTCGATGGACGGTGTAAGGTGAGGATGATATAATTTCCAATTTCTAAACCAAATTCTTCCCAAAATGAAGGAGCAGAAATTCTATCTAAATTTTGATATAGGGTATCAATCATTACATTTCCAACAAAATGAATGGAAGAAGGATTGGCACCATATTTTAATAAATTCTCTCCTGCCCAAGTTGAGGTTGTAAAGAAATAATCGGTAATACTATCGGTTACAATTCGATTGATTTCTTCGGGCATTGTCATGTCTCCAGAACGAATCCCTGCTTCTACATGAGCCACTTCTACATTCATTTTTTTTGCCACAATCGCACATGCCATAGTTGAATTAACATCGCCAACCACTAAAACCAAATCACACGGATTTTCAAGTAACTCTTTTTCAAAAGCTATCATTATGGCGGCAGTTTGTTCGGCTTGTGAACCACTTTTTACTTCCAAATTGGTATTCGGATATGGAATATTCAATTCTTCAAAAAAAGTATCGCTAAGATTTTTGTCATAATGTTGCCCCGTATGAACTAGTCTAAAAGAGAGATTCGCTCCTTCAGTTTGTTTTTTTTCAATCGCTTTAATAAGGGGGGCTATTTTAATAAAATTGGGTCTAGCGCCTGCTATAAGGGTAATTTTCATATTATTTTACTAAGGAAACAAATTGTTTCAATTTTCCACTCTTACTTCTTTCC
>Ga0214201_1000683_pt1 | contig 11271 bp, 10 predicted proteins | sample TroBogEpilimnion_32_FD_153039 | JGI IMG/M metagenome (GOLD analysis project Ga0214201, IMG submission 153039) | Freshwater microbial communities from Trout Bog Lake, WI - 29MAY2009 epilimnion | ecosystem: Environmental > Aquatic > Freshwater > Lake > Epilimnion/Euphotic zone | place: Trout Bog...
GAGCCATGGCGTCCACCTCCAATGTCCTCAATGGCCACGACGGTGGCATTCGTCACATTCGATGGGAGTGGCACCGCTGAGGTGATGATGGTTTGCCCCTCGGGGAGCTCATTGACGAGCCTGCGGGAGCGATCGGGGTCGAGTTCACTGAAGACATCGTCGAGGAGGAGGACCGGTGGGGTGCCGAGGCGGGCGCTCACCCGTTGATGAATTGCGAGCCGAAGCGCGAGCGCCAGGCAGCGCTGCTCGCCTTGGGAGGCCTCAGTTCGAGCATCTCTGGTGTTGATTTCAAGGCGGAGGTCATCACGATGGGGACCTACCCCAGTCCGAATGCGACGCGCATCATCGTCACGGTGCTCAAGGAGTGCCGTACCGAGATCACCTGTGAAGGAGCGCTCGTAGTCCATTGTTGCGCGTTCATCACGAACTGGTGCGCCTGCCAGTGCCGCGTAGGCCCGTTGCACTTCGTCTCGCAGATCATCCACGAGGGCTTCTCGCAGTGCGATGAGAGAGGTGCCTGCCGCCTGCAGTCGCTCATCCCAGACCTCGAGCGTGCTGATGATCTCAGGAGTCAAGCGACCTTTGGCCTGTTTGAGCAACGCGTTGCGCTGTCGGAGTACCCGATCGACCGTCTCGAGCAGCCCGCCCGCAGTTGGTTCTAAGAGGACGAGCGCGTCGTCGAGGACGTCGCGCCGACCAGCTGGCCCTCCGCGGACCACGTTGATGTCCTCCGGCGCGAAGGTCGTCACCGCCAGGACATCCGCGAGGTCGCGACGCGTCCGAACTGGTTGCTGGTTCACCGTCATGCGCGCCGTTGCCGAGCGCGAAATTTGGGCGTTGATTGACGAGGGTCGATCATGCCGTTCAACGGTTGCGTGGAGATAGGCGTCCTCAATTCCTTGCCGGATGAGGTGGTCCCGGGTTGCGCCGCGAAAGCTCCGCGCCGTTGCCAAGTAGCCAATGGCTTCGAGGACTGAGGTCTTTCCCGTTCCATTGAAACCAACGAGCACCGTGGTGCCGTGTGGGTCAGGTTCGAGGAGTCCGCGCTCGAAGATTCGGTAGTTGATGAGTTCGAGTCGGGTGATCCCCACGGGGAACTACGACACGCGAACCGGCATGAGCAGGTAGCGGAAATCGGTGTGCTCTGCGCTTCGCACGGTTGCTGGTCGGCTGGCGTCGGTGCTCTCGATGACCACTTCGTCAGAGAGGACGGCGTCGATTCCGTCGATGAGGTACGTGGGGTTGAACGCGATGGTGAACTCATCACCGGTGTAGTCCCCATCGACGGTTTCACTGGCATCACCGTCGGTCGACTTGACCGTGAGGTCCACGCCACCTGACCGCATGGAGAGTCGAACGGGTGTGGTGTTGTCACGCACCAAGAGGCGCACGCGCCGAACGGCGTTCATGAGCGTTTCCTTCCCGACCACGAGTTGATTGGGGTAGCTCTCGGGGATGAGTTGGCGATAGTCGGGGTACGTCCCATCGAGCAAGCGTGTTGAGATGGTGACGTTGCCAACGGTGAAGGCGATCTCGTTGGTGCTGTGGGCGATGCCAACCACGTCCTCATCTCCCGAACCATTCGTGAGGCGGGCGAGCTCATTGAGCGACCGGGCGGGCACGAGGATGTCGGAATCTGCGAGACCACCACTCGCGACACCGAGATCACGAAGCGCGAGTCGGTAGGAGTCGGTGGCGACCATTCGAAGACCACCATCGTGGTTGGTGAGGAGGACACCGGTCAACAGTGGGCGAGCATCATCGCTCGAACTGGCACGCACCACTTGCTTGAGCCCTTCAGTGAGGGCTTTGGCCCCAATGTGGAACGTTGGGATGGCAGCAGTTGCTACGTTCGGAAACTCCGCCGCTGGATAGGCGTGAATTCCGAAGTGTGAGCGAGCAGCAGCAATGTCAACTCGTTCCTCAACGGCGTCGATGGTCAGTGCTCCAGGTTCGAGCGACCGAACGATGTCAGCGGCGAGCTTGGCCGGAATGACTGCAGTTCCATCGGTGATGCCGATCACTTCAAACTGGACACGAATCGCCAAATCGAGGTCGGTTCCCGTCACCGTCAGGGTGTTGCCTTCGCAGTGCAGGAGGAGTCCGGACAGGACAGCAGACGATCCCCGACTCGCGACCGCACGGCCGGCAGTAGCGAGCGCTTCGGCGAGGGCATCTCGTTCGGATCTGAACTTCATGGGAGGGGACTCCTTTAGTCAGTGTTCGGGTTCAACAGGGTGGATAGAGAAATGGTTAATCGTAGTAAGGGCTGTGGATTGTGGATGAACGAGTGAAATCCCTGATCAGAGTGTCTTTTTTCTCAACACCATGCTGTGGACAGCTGTGGACAGTTTTGATGATTCCTCGACAATTGGCGAAGAACTGGGGACAACAGTCGCTCCACCCACATCTTGTGCGACCGCAATCCGGAAGTTCTTCCCCGGCTTCTCCACAGGTTATGCACTCCTTCGGAGTTCTTGCTCGAGTTTGGTGACCTGGTCGTAGATCGGTCGACGCTCGCTCATCTGCCCTGCAATCTTGTCGTATGCGTTGATGCATGTGGTGTGATCCCGCCCTCCGAAGATTCGGCCAATGGCGGGGTAGGAGTACTCCGTCAGCGTCCGTGTCAGGTACATCGCCACATGTCGAGCAGTGACGAGGGGACGAACCCGGCGTTGTCCCACGAGGTCTTCGGTGGCGAAACCATACGCTTCGGCGACAACTTCGATGATTCGCTCGGGAGTGACGACACGAGGCTGGTTCCCTGCAGTCACATCAGCGAGGATGTGTTGGGCAAGCTCCATTGAAATTGGTGATTGATCGAGTTGTGAGAAGGCGGTCACCCTCGTGAGGGCACCTTCGAGTTCTCGGACGTTGCTCTGGACGTTCGCAGCGATGAAGTAGAGGACTTCATCGGGTACGACCTTGTGCTCGTACTCGCACTTGGTCTTCAAGATCGCCAGTCGGGTTTCGAGATCGGGGGGGTCGATCTGTACGACCATGCCCGACAACAGGCGCGAGACCAGCCGCTCTTCCAAGTCTTCAAGGGATTTTGGGTGTTGGTCTGAGGTGAAGACGATCTGCTTCCCCTTGCTCTGGAGGTCGTTGTAGGTATGGAAGAGCTCCTCTTGGAGGCCTTCCTTGTTCTCCATGAACTGGATGTCGTCAATGAGGAGCACGTCGCACTCGCGGTAGTGGCGCTTGAAGGTCATCGTCTTGCTCTGACGGATGGAATCGACGTAGTCGTTGAGGAAGGTCTCCGTCGTGACGTAGAGCACCTTGTGCGTGCGGTAGTTCTCGACCACGTAGTTCCCAATGGCGTGGAGGAGGTGGGTCTTCCCAAGGCCTGAGGCACCGTAGAGGTAGAAGGGATTGAGCTGGCGTCCCGGAGTTTCGGCGACGCTCTGGGCAACAGCGACGGCGATGTTGTTCGATCCCGCTCGCACGAAGGTATCGAAGGTGAATCGGGGATCGAGTTTGACCGCAGAGCCTTGGGTTGCATTCGATGCGCGTGGGGTGGGTTTCGGCGCGGAGGTCGGAGCAGGTTGTGGGGCAACGACTTCTTCGTCGACCAGTTGAGCTACCGAATCGTCGACAATGACGTGGATCTGGTACTCCTCGTCAGTTTCTGCAGCAACTGACTCAGTGAGGAGGGGAATGAAGCGCTCCACGATACGTTCGCGAATCACCCCATTTGGAACAGCCAAAGTGAGCGAATCTCCCTGGATGTCCACAGGGACGATGTGTGAGATGTAGACATTCCACACAGCCTCAGAAACCTGTTCGCGTACGATTTCTACGCTTCGGGCCCACATTGCTTCGACGTTCTCCACACGGTCCTCCTCCACCAACCACCGAAGTCATCCACAGGACAATCCACAGGTGTGGACTGTGCACCGTGATGGGGTGGGGAGGGCAACCTACACGCGATTTCGAGGGTCTGCTAGAGGGGTCGGAAAATTTGGCCTAAGATACGTGGGCCGTGTCGGCGGACTCCGCACGACACCGCATTCCCCATGGGTGGACGGCCCCATTCTCCGGCCCCACCACCCGCAGTGAAAGGCCGAACACGTGAAGCGCACCTTCCAACCCAACACCCGTCGCCGAGCCAAGAAGCACGGTTTCCGTGCCCGGATGTCGACGAAGGCCGGCCGTGCCGTGCTGAAGTCCCGTCGCCTCAAGGGCCGCCACCGGATCAGCGCGTAGGGCAGTTGTCTGGCCAGCCGGTCGCAAGTGTGCGCAGTCGCAAGCACTTCGACCACCTGCGACGACCTCAAGGCCGAGCAGCTCGAGGGCCGATCAGGGTGAGTTTTCACCCCGGTGACCCACGAGAACCACTCTCGCGTCCCCTCATCGCCTATGCAATTGATAAGCGTTGTGGTAATGCGGTCACGAGAAATCGTCTCCGCAGGCGCCTTCGAGCAGTGATTCAGAGCGAGCGGATGCTGGAACCTGGCGCTTACCTCGTTCGGACCGATCCTGCTGCGGCAACGTTGGAATTCGCAGAGTTGCGAACGCTGGCTCTCTCCTGTCTCCGCGATGCACCTCAAGGGGTACGTCGATGAAGAAGCCTTCAATTGCAGGGAAAATCGTCCTTGGTGGCATCCATCTCTACCAAGGTGCTCGTGCTGGCTACCCCTCGCCATGCCGCTTCACCCCCTCGTGTAGCACCTACGCCGCTGAAGCGGTAGCCACCTTCGGAGCCATCCGTGGTTCCTGGTTGGCGGTCAAGCGCCTCCTGCGGTGCCGACCATTCGCTGCCTACGGCTACGACCCCATCCCGTCTCCCAACTCGAGGAGTTCCCTGTCATGACCACCGCAGCAATCGTGGGTTCAATTTTCAGTTCGATTGGTCACTCCATCTCGGTGATCTTCCACCCGTTCTTGGTGCTCTTCGCCACGATCTTGGCGGCAATTTACGGCGTCGTTCCCAACTACGCCATCGCTATTACCTTGCTCACCTTGCTGATCATGGCGATTCTCACGCCGCTGACCATAAAATCGACTCGCTCCCAGCTTGCGATGCAACGCATCCAGCCCGAGATGAAGAAGATTCAGCTCAAGTACAAGGGTTCCACCGACCGGGTGGCTATGAACGAAGAGATGATGGCGCTCTACAAGGAGCACGGGGTCAACCCCATGTCCGGCTGCCTCCCAATGCTGGCCCAAGCACCCTTCATGAGCGTGCTCTACTTCGTGATTCGTGGACTCACCTATGAAACGCACGCCGGTTCATCGTCAACTATTGTTGCCGAGCCGAAATATATCCCTAAATCTTCACAGATGTACCACGATCTCGTTCAGAGTCATGGGCATATGGTTTCATTCGGAGTTGACCTCTCAAACCACCCATTTACTGCGGGATTAACCTTCGCCCAACGGCTTCCGCTCTTTGCTCTGATTGGTGCCGCGATCGGGCTCCAGTACGTGCTTCAGTGGCAAATTAAGCGTAATACAGGACAGGGAAATCAACCCCCTGCGCAGATGCAGACCATTCAGCGAATCATGCCACTTTTGTTCGCATACATTTACTTTATTGTCCCCGCAGCCCTAACGGTGTATTTCGTCGTTTCGAACGTGGTGCGCGTGGTGACGCAAGATCTGATGTTCCGCACCGGCGTGGTCAAGCGACCCCACGCCAAGGCCAGCGAGCGAGTGATCGCCGCGACGGCAACTGATGCCAAGGAACAACAGGGTGGTGCTGGCGCAAAGCCGGTGAAGCCACAGAACCGGTCGAAGGACAAGCGAAAGAGGAAGTAGATGGAGTGGGTTGAAGTAACCGGCACGAGTGTCGATGCCGCAAAGGAAGCAGCACTCGCCCAACTCGGCGTTGAAGCTGATGATGCAGAGATCTTGATCGTCTCAGAGCCCACGAAAGGCCTCTTCGGTCGAGTTCGTGGCGAAGCTCGGGTCAAGGCCCGCGTGAAGCCAGCAGGGCCTCGTCCCAAGCGGAACCGCAACCGTCGCGAGCGCTCCGGTGCTGGTGAAGGCGGTGGGAACCGTGAAGGACAGCAACGACCGCAGAAGGCATCTGGGGATGGCGAGCGCCAGAAGGGCACCGCACCCCAAGGAAATCGGAACAAGCCGCAACGAGAAGGGCAGCAACGCCCGAAGCAGGAGGAGCGAGAGATGGCAGATGGTATGACGCTAGAGGAGCAAGCCAAGGTTGGCCAGGAGTTCTTGAAGGGCCTCCTCGACGCCTACGGCTACCAAGCAGATGTTGCGATTCGCAACCTCGATGATGAGACGGTCGAGTTGTCGGTCACCGGTGATGAGCTCGGTCTCCTCGTCGGCCCTCGTGGCAGCACGCTCGCCGCCCTCCAAGACATCACACGCACTGTGGTGCAAGCGAAGTTCACGGCCCGCACCGACCGCATTCTCGTCGACGTGGCGCAGTATCGAGAGCGTCGTGTTGCAGCACTCACCCGCTGGGTGCAAGGAATTGCTGAAGAAGTCAAGGCTTCGGGTGAAGAGCGTCCGCTTGAGCCAATGTCCGCTGCAGACCGGAAGGTGATTCACGACACCGTAGCCACGATCGACGGTGTGGAGACTCGCTCCGAGGGTGAAGACGCACGTCGACACGTGGTCCTCGCTCCATCTGCGTAGACCATCAATCCTGCAATGTCTGAGGTCGAAGGACTCTCGCCAGCTGGCCGATCGGCCCTGACGAGGGCCTTCGACCTCGGTCTTTTGGGGCCGGGGTCAGTTGTAGCCCACATTCGCCACGCTCTCGACTACGACGCAGTGTGGCGGCAGATCGGTGCACCTCCTCGATCGAGAGTTGCCGATCTTGGGTCTGGCGGTGGCCTCCCAGGACTCGTCCTCGCCGAACAGTGGGTCGACGCATCGTTCTCGCTGATTGACGCCGCAGAGCGCCGATGTCTCTTCCTGAGCGAATCGGTTGCGGCCTGTGGTCTTGGCGACCGGGTGTCCGTCATTCGGGGTCGTGCCGAAGAACTCGGGCATGACGAATCACTTCGAGGCACCTACGACCTTGTCGTTGCCCGATCCTTCGGTGCCCCTCCAGTTTTGGCGGAGTGCGCCGCCCCCCTCCTTGCTGTCGGTGGTTGGCTGATCGTCTCTGAGCCCCCATCACTCGAGGCGACGTTGCGCCGTTGGCCGACAGAAGGTCTGGCGCTGATTGGACTGGGGCCAGTGCAACCGATTGAACTTGAGCACCACTTCGTTGCGGTACAGAAGACTGCCCCAACAGACGACCGGTACCCAAGGCGAGTCGGAATTCCAGCAAAGCGGCCACTCTTCCCTACCATTGACTGATGTTCCACGTGAAACATCAGTCGAGAGGGAGTTGGCTCGTATCGAGCAATCCTTCAAAGTCTGGGAGTGGTTGCTCAGTGAACCGCACGGCCTGAATCGTTGCGCTTCCGTTGAGGAGTGCCCGAACAATTCGGTGCATGCCATCCATGACGCGTCCGTTTGGGGCGAGAATGATGGGGAAGTCGAGATTGACCTCGTCGATCAAGCGAATGTGGTCGGCAATCTCCCTGATCGTCAACGGTGTGGGGTCACCAACATTCCAATAGGCCTCGTCGAGCTCACTGATTTCGGCGAGGGGAACCTCTTCGACGGGAAGATCCCTCGAGAGTTCAATGAGCCGGTGGATATCCCAAGCGGAGAAGCCTCCTGGTGTGGGCCAAATGGAGAACTGCTTCCGCATCGGTACCCCTCCTGGCGTTGAGAATACCCGTTCACTTGATAGCGAGGACTTGCAACCATCTCAAGGCATCGATTCCTCATCGCCTCCTGCATGGGAGCGAGCGGACTCCAACTTCATTCTGGCACTGCCACATCCTCAGTCGTGGCCATGCCATCACGATGTTTCACGTGAAACATGCTGCCGATGATCCGATCGCTTCGACTGTTCGAACTTCATGCAGCGTGGGTCGAGCGACAGGATCTAACTTCAGTGGTCATGCTCGCCCGGGGCCCACGATGTTTCACGTGAAACATCGCGGCTGCTTCCATGGGTTTCCCCAGCCTCCGGCGGTCTGGGTGGAGTTGATGGACATCGCTCCCCTACGCCTGCTCGTCGTTGATCTGAGGCTGCAGCGCTGAACTGGCGCAGCGCCAAAGCGTTCTCTCCGTTCAGCCAGGATTGCTCCTCTCGAGAGGGGAGTTACGAGAAGGTGCCGCTACGACGTCCGATTCGGTGTTCCAGCCACTTCCAAAGGTGTGGTGGGGAAGAGCATCCTCGATGGTTCACGTGAAACACTGGTGGTTGGGCCAGTCGTGAACTAAGGTTCGGTACCGAGTTGCTTGGTGGGGTGAGAGAGCGCTCAGTTCCTGAAGTAACCAGAGTGGAGTACGGAGCCAGCATGATCTTCAAGCGACGAGATCGAGACGGATCTGACCAGGGGTCGAATGCCGCATCGGTAATTCCTGAAGGCAGTGCCGTCAATGCTGATGACCGTGGCACTCCCCCATCGATTGAGGAGCCTTCCGACTCGGTTGATGACCACGACTCCCCCACGATGACTCCAACCGATCGGGATCGCTCTGACCGGTTTAGCTGGGGCGACGGAGACATCATCATCAATCCCCGCCCCGCACCCGAGGGTACGCCGTCTGGTGACGACGAGAGCGAGGATGAGGACGAGGAACTTCCGCTCCTTGAGTCAGACGCCGAGGAGGACGAGGACGAAGAGGACCTCGACGAGAGCGAGGAAGAGGCCCAGGTGGCCGCTTCCGGCGAACCGTTGCGCAAGCAGTACCCCCTGCCCCGAGTCATGGCAGTCGCGAATCAAAAGGGTGGAGTGGGCAAGACCACGACCACGGTGAACCTCAGCGCCGCGCTGGCTGATCTTGGGTACCGGGTGCTCGTGCTCGACCTTGATCCCCAAGGAAACGCAACGACTGGCCTCGGGATTGATGCCAGGAACTTTGAGTTGTCGATGTACGACGTGCTGATGCGTGACGCAGACCTCGCCGACGTCATTGAACCAACCTCGGTGGGGAACCTCTTTGTCGGACCGGCCACCATTGACCTTGCCGGCGTTGAAATCGAGCTGGTCTCTGCCTTCAGTCGTGAATTGAAGCTGAAGCGTGCGATCTCCTCGGTGATCGATGACTTCGACTACATCCTGATCGACTGCCCACCGAGCTTGGGCCTCATCACCATCAACGGCCTCGCAGCCGCCACTGAGGTCCTCGTGCCAATCCAGTGCGAGTACTACGCCCTCGAGGGCCTCGGACAACTCCTGCGCAACGTGAAGCTGGTCTCAGGGAGCCTCAATCCAGTCCTCGAGGTCTCCACCATCGTCCTCACGATGTACGACTCCCGGACCCGGCTCGCCGCCGATGTTGCCATGGAGGTGCGGAACCACTTCCCGAATGAAGTGTGTGACAGCGTGATCCCTCGAACGGTCCGATTGTCGGAGGCGCCGTCGTTTGGCCAGCCCATCACCGTGTTTGACCCAACATCTCGAGGCGCGAAGGCGTATCGGGCACTTGCGAGAGAGGTAAGCAATGGCGCGTCCAAGCGGACTGGGTAAAGGGCTCGGGGCCCTGATCCCCACAGAAGTCACCAATGACCGCACCTCGGTCCTCCGAGAGGTTCCCATTGGGGCGATTCGCCCCAATGCCTACCAACCTCGCTCCGTCTTCGACGAGGAAGCGATGGCCAACCTCGCAGCGTCGATTAAGGAACTCGGTGTGCTCCAGCCAATTTTGGTGCGCGAACTCCAAGGGGAAGCCGAAGCCTATGAGCTGGTCGCTGGCGAGCGTCGGTGGCGTGCTTCACGCCGTGCCGGTCTCCAGACGATCCCTGTGCTCGTCCGGAGCGAGACCGATGGCCGCTCAAGCCTCGAACAAGCGCTGGTGGAGAACGTCCAACGGGCCGACCTCAACGTGTTGGAAGAAGCCGCTGCCTATCAACAGTTGATCGATGAATTCTCGTTGACTCACGACCAGGTTGCCCAGCGGGTGGGTAAGAGCCGGACGGCGATTACCAACACGCTCCGCCTCCTCCAACTACCAACCGCAGTGCAGGCGCTGTTGTCCCAGGGACGCCTGAGTGCGGGCCACGGCCGCGCGCTTCTCGCCTCGAGCGATGCTGGGCTCCAAGAACTCCTCGCCGAGCGGTGCGTCGACGAGGGACTCTCGGTTCGAGCGCTCGAAGCAATTCTCCGTGGTGATGAGCCGGACATCGACGCAGGGCCGCTGCCAGGAGGGACGACGACGCCACCATCTGGCACGTCGGTGCTCCGCAAGCTCCCTGACCCCATGGTGCTCGAGCTCGAGGAGTTGCTGTCGGATCACCTCGCTACCCGGGTGAAGGTTGATCTCCGAAAGACGCGGGGCAAGTTGATGGTTGAGTTCGCGACCCTCGAGGACCTCGAGCGCATCTACCGCGCCATGTTGGGGTCGACGCCACCCTCAACCTGAGGCTTGGTCACGCCACCGTGGGAGTGATGTAGAGGTTCATACACAACCTTACCCACAGGTTGTGGATTGTCAGATACCTGTCACTCAACCGTTGAGTGATGGTCGCGACTCACCAGTTTACGACCATCTCGATGTTCACCCGAGGGGTGCACTCGCCGCCGAAGCGCGAAAGTCCAGGAATCCCTTGGAGAGATTGGCGGAGAGGGCGAGGACGTCGAGCTCGTTCAGCCCCTGGACGCCGACGTCGACGACCACCGCAGTCATTTGGGTTTCTCGCAAGATCGGTGTCGCCATTCCCTGGACGATGACACTCCCCCCACTCCCCACCGCTGGAATGGCATCAGCGAGTGCGAGTGCGAGTCGCTCTCCACTCGACGAGGCCGAAGAGTACCCCTTATAGAACGCTGTTCTATATCCATGGAGCTGTGCTGCTGCTCGTAGGCCGATGTAGCAGTGTGCTCCGAGGGCGTTGGCTTCAGCGGCTTGTGGCGATTCACCAGTGCTGCGGAGTCGGTGGACTGCCACCCCTCGGTTGGCCAACGACGCAGAGAAGGCGACGACTGCAGGCTCCATACTCCCGAGGTCACCGAGAGCCACGATGACCTCGTCGCCACGGAGCACCTCAGCCTCTCGCACCGCAGTCACCAAGGTGATGGTGTCCCGACGAGGGGTCACCCTGCTCAGTGCAGCAACGGTTGCGCTGTCGGCGACTGCCGTCGGCGCGAGACCTGAATTTCGTTGGAATTCCGCCACGGCATTGGCCGTCAGCGGGCCGTAGATCCCATCGACTCGACCGGCATCGAAACCGAGTGCGGCGAGTTGCTGTTGGAGATCGGCGACGTCGTCGCCTCGGAGCATGGGGGAGTG
>Ga0214201_1000685_pt1 | contig 11254 bp, 7 predicted proteins | sample TroBogEpilimnion_32_FD_153039 | JGI IMG/M metagenome (GOLD analysis project Ga0214201, IMG submission 153039) | Freshwater microbial communities from Trout Bog Lake, WI - 29MAY2009 epilimnion | ecosystem: Environmental > Aquatic > Freshwater > Lake > Epilimnion/Euphotic zone | place: Trout Bog...
GTTTGTCGCCGTCCGTCAAGAGGAAGAAATCTGCCGCGTCGCCTCCCCCGGTCGAGGATGCCGGAGCCGTTCGTCGTCTTGTTGAAGATGCCAATTTTCAAAATATGTTGTATTGATGATATTATGCTGAAAAAAAAATAATAACGAAACATGTTGCACACCATCTGGTTGTTTTTTATTTTCGGGTGGGCGGGTTGCGCGCAAGCGCACGGCGGGGAACGGGGAACGTTTCGGCCGTCGCGGTCGTCAGTTGTTGGACCATGTCGCTCCGAGTCGGAACGTTGGTTGCAGCTGGCGGCCGCGGCGGCCGAAAGTCAAAGAAAAAGAAAGCACGTGATGGGGAGGGGAGGGGGAAAGAGGAGGCGGAAAAGCAATTGGTTGAGCTCATGAGTTGGGTCACTGATCGAATTGATCAGGCGGGTCGCGTCCCTCGTTTGAGCGATGTCGTGGAGCAGGCGGGAAAGGGATTTGGATTTCGCGGGTTGAGTCGTCGCGCCATTTCGGCGGCTCTCAGGCGACACCCCTATTATCACTTGAGTTCTCACCAGGTGAAGGGTCCTCGTCGTCTCGGTCGTCACCGACCCATCGTTTGCAATCAGTTGGGGGTTTTGCACGCAGACATTGCGTTCTATTCTAAGCGAAGAGAGTTTGAGACGCCCAAGACTTTTCAGTCTGGTTTTCTGATTGCCAAAGATGTGTTGTCCCGTTTCGTTTACTTTGTCATCTTGAGGGGAAATCGAACGGCTAAGGAAATGGAGCGGGCCTTTCGTGTTTTGCTGCAGCAACACGAGGAAGCGTTTGGTTCCGACGGTCACAAGATTGTCAGCATTTCCTTTGACAAAGAGCCCAGCGTCATGTCGCATCGAGTGCAGTCGTTTTTTCGCGACCACTTCATTTCCTTTCACGGTTTTGAAATGAGCGACAGCAAATCTAAAATGGCCGAAAACGTGATTCGGCTTTTGAGAACTACTCTGGCTCGATTGATGGCTGCCAAGCCGCCTTCCGAAAGAAAGTGGTGGCATCACATTGGCGAGGGGATCGCCTCTCTGAATTCTCTTCCGATCGAGATTGACGGACAGCGCTTTCACCGATGGACTCCGGCTGACGTCAACAAGCGCACCCTCTCGTCCTTTCTCCGGGTCCTTCACCGAAAGGTCCCGGTCTTTTATTTCGCTCAGTTTGAAATTGCACCTCAACTGGTCAAGTTCAAATATTCCGTGGGCAGCGTGGTCAGACCGAAGCTGTTGGCGACCTCGTCGGCTCTCATCGGCACCAAGAGATCTGAGGAAAACTTGAAGAAAGATCGGTTTCGAATTGAAGAACTCGTTCCGTACGTGGCTCGAAATTATTCTGTCGGTCGGGCTTATCGCTGCGTCAATTTGCGTACTCGCCAATCGGAAGTGTTTGACGAGTGGGATTTGGCTGTCAGCAATTGAACATGTCGTCGTCGTCGTCGTTGTCGCCAAATTTCGCCATCCCCTTCCGAACTTTTCTTCCCGCCGAATCGTCCACTTTTGAGGTGCCCGTTCCTCTGCGATATTTGGACGGCCGGAAATTTCATTTCGAACATTTGTCGCTCAATCCCCAGCTTTTGAATAGGGCAGCGGCCGGCTACGGGGTGGAAGCCGAAGAAGAAGGACTGGTGTTTTACAGGTCCGACGTCCGATTGGTTTGCGATTATGTCGGCGATAAGAAAAACTTTTTCCCCTCGAGTTTCAAGCCGTCCTCGACCATCACGAAGGCTCGCAATTTCGTGCAGGAATTCAACGCCTTCTTTGAAAGCGAAAAACCCGATTTCATGAAAAGGTGTCCTCTCTTTTTCGACTGGACCGACTTGCGCATCGACGATTCCTCGACCGACTACGCCGTGGCGGCGGCCAAAGGTTACGACGCCGTTTGGTTCAACGAGACCTTTTCGTTGGAAGAGCACGGGAACGGTCTGCCCGATTCTCTCGAGACCATGCGCGGCATCAATCATCTCCAATACCCCGAAAAGGGGGCGTTCAGCGTGGCCCAAATGAACGAAGAAAAATTTAGGGTTCGCTTGTTTGTGGCTCCTTTTGTCAAGGTGACCTTTTCCGTGCTCGGTCCTTTGCAAGACTTGGGTTTCACGGCCTCCCAATTTGGAGAGCAGAGCGCTAAACGCCAAATTACCATCGTCAACTCTGAAGCGTTTTACACCGAATTCACGGCTCTCGCGGCTCCCAAAGTTGAGCTGACTTCTGCCGTCTGCACGGTCAACCTCTATCCCGCCGAGACGTCGGCCAATTCCTTTTCTCGGACCTTGGAAATTTCGGCTAAAGATTTCAAAAACAACGCAACGCTCGCTACTCTGCTCAACGCGAAAATTCAAGAGTGCGCCGAGGAGCTCAACGTCAACTTTTCGCTGAAATACGACGAAGGGGAAAAGAAGTTTCTCTTTTCCTTTCCTTCCAGCACAGATCACATCGTTTTGTCGTTGTTTTTGCAAAAGCCCGAATTGCCTTTGCGAATGGGTTACTTTCACACTAACCTCATTCAAAAAGAGTCCGAGGCTCGGGAAATGAAGGACGGCGGCGGCGGCGTCGCCAGCGAAACCGAAGCCTTCAACAAATGCAAGGCGTTGGTTTACGACACCGGCATGGTTCTGTGCACTTTGGATCAGATGAGTTCCAACACGACCTGCGGAGTCCTGGACGTTTGTCTGGCTTCGCTGTTTCCTCGCAAGAGCGGCGTCATGAAGATGGCCAAGTACTTGTCGTGTCCGCCTCCCGGGGTTGTCTTGACGTCGTTCTCGGGATCGTCGGCCATGGTGCCTTTCACATTTCGACTCTTGCGAATTTACGACAATCAAGAAATTGGCAAATTTGCCTGGAAGGAGGGGGCGTTTGTCGACGGCGTGTTGATGGGAATTCGGGACCCATCGTTTCGTTAATTTTCATTTTCGTCCAACAGAGGGCAGCTCTCGCAGGGTCCTTTTTGATTTCCGTTCCCTTTCGTTTTTGAGTCAGTATGTCGTTGACCTCGGTCGAGGACGGTGGGGAATGAATTATTCCTCTCAGCAGCGCAAACCTCCGCTAGTTCGATATTCCGCCCAGAATCGGGCCGTTCTGTTGTCTTCTTCCATGCCTCGAGCCAGAAGGGCGAGAGCGACGTCGAGACCTGGGCGAAGAAGATCTGTCGCGACTGCCAGGAAGGTGAGAATTGTCAAGGGTCGCGTGGTGCTCAATAAGGTCAGCGGACATCCGGGAACTCATCGTTTCGGTGCCGGCCAGCTGATTCGTTTCGTGCCTCTCAACAAGGTCAAGCTCGCGGCCAAGCGAATTTTGGGGTCGTCGTCGGGTCGTCGCCTTCGAGGAGTGAGTCGTCGTCGTCGCGGTCGTCGCGGTGGGCGTCGTCGTCGGCGAAAGACCAAGAAGCGGTCGAAAAGGAAGAAGGTAGCCGGCGGCAGTCGTCGTCGTCGTCGTCGTCGAGTTCGAAAGGCGTAGAGAGGAGACGATGGCACCTCCCAGTCGAAAAAGGGCCAGGGGGAACGGCAGCGGCGGTGGCGGCGGGGGAGCGTCGGACAGGCATTTGCCTTGGCTCAACGCTCGCAACCAAGATGTCTTGAGCACCGATTACGTTGAAATCGATCCCATCAACAAGGCCGATTTGGACGGAGAGAAGGCTCCTTCTCAGGTCGACTTTGAGTATTCAGCCACCAAGCCGGTTCTGTTTGGTCCCATGACTAAATTTGCCGTCAAGGGTTGTTTCTACGTCAAGAAAGATGCCGCGAGCGATTGGAAGGAGGCCGAGGCTGCGGACATTGCCGACGTTGTGCTGCAATACAATTGGTTCGAAATGCTCATCAAATCGGTGGACGTGTTTCACAACAACCAGCGCATCACCAGCTCCAACGAGCAGAGATTCATCTCGGCCTATCTGAACACGATGCTCTACGCGTACATGGATCCGGACACCAAAAAATTTCTTTGCCCGCAAGCGGCTCATCCGGCCAATTGCCTTCCGAAGGAGAAAAATAAGTGGAGCACGGCCTCCCAATCTTGGAAAGACTACGCCGCTCACGTTTTCAAGGGAGCCTCCTTCTACTTTGATTTTTTCCCCATGTTTCAATTTCCCTTCTATCTCGGCAGCAACTTTGTGAACGATCCCAACGTTCCCAGGCTCCTCCCGCTGGATCGTCTGGGCAAAATGCACGTTCGTTTCACCTTTTTCGACAAGCAAGATCACATTTTTCGAAAACCCGGCGCGGGAGTCGCCGCCGCCAACAAGATGTACCGGTTCGCCTTTGAGGAATTCAAAATGTGTCTGGAGGAAGTTCGGCTTTCTCCCGCGTTGGAGAGACAGCTGGCGACCAAATCCAGGATGGAATTTCCCGGGGTCACTCGCCTGCAACTGGTCGACACCGTGCCCGACGCGTCGCCCACTCACAAGATTGTGTTTCAAGACATTTATCTTCCCGAGGCCATTTTGATCTTTTGCCTCGACAAACAAGTGTCCTCGGGCACTTTTAATTTTGGCACCGCCACCGATCAAAACGTTTTCAAGGATCATCGCATTCGCTATCTGGACTTTAGCTTTGACAACAAAAAATTTTGTCTCAAGGAGCCCAATTTTGGAAAATTTCGAGAAGATCGTTTGGTTCTCAAGCAGCTAGCCGATTATCTCATGTTTCCCATGTTTGGAATCTATCCCGATCCGGCAAAGCTCAATCTAAGCGCCATTCAAGATGGCGGAGCCCAGTCGCCCTTCCCGCACGTTTACGTTCCTCTGTGCGGCAATTTTGCCAAAAAGGAACGTCTCGTGCCCGCCACCGACGACGGTTCGTGCATTTCCCGCAAGAGCGATTTGGAAATTGCCATTCAATTTGAATTGGCCAATTCTCAACCCAGCGCCGTTTACGTCTGCTACGCCATCTACACCGACGTGGGCAACATTTTGGATGTCAAAAGTCAATATTTTTCGTCTCCCTATCTGAGATACATGTAGGGCGTGCGCTCAATAAAATGTGCATCTGTTTCTCTCTTTTAGTCTAGTTTCAACATGTGTCTGGTAAAGACTGCTATTTGTTTCAAATGCAATAACGCTTTTCTCGTGCCGGAAAGAAAAACTTGGAAATTGAGAAGCTGTCAAAATCCATCTTGTCTGAGACGGACTCGGTCAGGAGCTGCAGCCCATTCTCTACTCTCTAGCCCGTGCAGCTCTCTCTGCGATTCTGAACCCTGCGGAAATGTTCTCTTTTATACTCATATCCCTTGTAATGCATGTTGTTTAATTAATACACAGGAATGAATGCTGAATCATTTATTGTAAAAAAGAAATGAAAAAAAAATAAAACAAAGGTTTCTCCACCAAAAAAAAATGTGTTTTTTTATTTTTAAACTTAATACTAAAGATAGGTTTGGCTTAAATCTAAAACAAGACGTAGAAAAAAAGTAAGAGAAAGGAAAAAAAGGGGGGTGCTTGCGCGCGCGCTACTAATAAGCTAAGTAAAAAAAGGGTGTTGAAAGAGGTGAAAAAAAATCATGATAAATGAAAAAAATGGGGAAAAAAAACATTTTTCGCTCGCTCTCTCTCTCTCGTCATTTCCTTTTCCGGGTCGGGTCGGGGGGGTCAGGCAGATTGCGCGTGGCGACTCAGCGAGGGATGGCGATGCATTCGCGAGCCCACGTCATGATGGTCTTTGGGTTGTCCACGTCTCGGTCCAGCTGAACGCAGCACCCCTTCGAGGGGACGAAGCCTTCGGCGTCGGGCGTGATGGTCGGACCAGTGTAGGGCGGTCTTTTGGTCGCTTGAAATTGGGGCAATTTCCTGATGGCTTCCGGCTTGCTCATCCTTTTGAAAAAGATGTACAGGCTATTTTGGAAGTAGGAAATTTCCACCACAATCTTGAAGCAATCATTTTTGCTCACCGTCTTGCAAAACAGGGTGCCTTCGTCGTATTCTTCCGCGTCTCTGAGCATGGCGTCGTACGCCTCGTAAGCTTCGGGCAAGACCTTGTTGAGCAGATTCGCCATGGCCTGGCGAAAAAGCAGAATGGGTTTTCCCAAGCTGTCGTTGAGAAATTCAAAGACGTGATCTCGAGTTTCTTCGTGGAGGCGGACTTTGATGTCTCCGTGTCGGAGGAGGAATTTCATCTGGGACAGATCCCTCGGAAATTCCGTCTGGGCGGGAGCGACGGGGCCTGGGTCTTGGCTGAGAATTCCGACTTGGACCGCTTTCGTTTCCCATTCTTCGTCTTCGGGGAACAGGGCTTGGGAGGCTTGTTGGCTGTCGCCATTCCGTTCATGGCGTTTGGGGGCGTTTTTTCTGGGCTTTTTGACGGGAGTAGCGGGGACGAGAGGGACTTTTTTTCGTTTGACGGCGGCGGCTTCGGCGGCTTCCTGGGAAGCCAAAAAGTCTTCGGCTTGTTGTTGTTGGATGGCCTCGTTGCGAGCGTCCTCGTCGTCGTCGGCGTCACTGATGTTTGGCGGAGTCAGGGGAGCCGCAAATTGTGTCTGTTGAGACATGACACTCTCGGTCGTGGAGCAGAAGAGCAGAGGTGAGATGTTGAAATCTCAATGATTTGTCTGGATTCTTGGACTGCTTCTTTTATAGTCATTTCAGTTGCGCTCGAGGCTGGCTTTTTTCAAAGACAAGCGCAGGGCAGGCTGGATGGCTGGTGGGCTAGGAGGCAGGCTTGCTTCAAGGTGATTGGTGGATCTGGCTTCTTTCTTGTTGTTGATTGGGCTGGCTCTGGCGGCGCGCGCGGAAAAGGGTGACTGGGGAGGGAGGAGTCAGTCTTGAGATTCTGTTTGAATTGAATGGTAGTCTGATGATGAGAGGAGATGTTGATGGAAGATGATGACAGCAGCAGCAGCAGCAGCAGCAGCAGCAGCAGCAATCACGAGGACAGACTTGAGCCGAGTCCGGATGTTTTAGATCAATTCAAAGTAGACATTCTTTCTCTCGAGGACGGACCCGCCGCTAGAATTGTTTTGTACAACGTCAATCTTCCTCGTCGACTCTGGCAAGACGAGTCTTCCTTGATTCGGATCCGCGATCTAGTGACGCGAGATTTTCACAATGTTTCTGGCATTTATTTTCAAATGTCGGCAACGTACACTTTGGTAAATCGCGAGAACGGCGAAATTCGTACCTGGTCGGGCAGCTTCAATCCTCGAAATCGGGTCATTAGCGAATTGACGTCTCACTCGTCTTTTCAGTCCGATTCTTTTGTTCCTTTTGTGTTGGCTCATTCTTCGCCGGATTGGGTTTTCGACAAGTTGACGACCGGAGGAGGACAGCTGACGGCCGGAAAAACGTCGGTGTGGGTTTTGGACGAGGTGAAAAGCATAGTCATTTCTTTTCAGGCTCGAGTAGGGGTTTCTCATTCTTTTTTCAGTCGTTATCCTTCCCTGAATTGGCGGACGAGACGGTCCAGTCGGAGGAGACATGGCGGCGCCGCAGCGCCCGGCGGCGGCGGAAACAAAAGAGGTTTCGGGTTTCAGCTTGACTGAGGCCCACGCTCTCGCTTTTCGAGCAGCCCGTGTTCCTCGCCGTTGGCGTCCCGAAGCAAAGTGGCCTTGGTGGAAACGTCTCGAAGGTCTTTCTTTGGTTCGATTCGTCTTGCATCATTTGGATCTCGCGCTTCAATGGCAAGCCAGCCTTCCCGTTGCTCTCCTCGTTTTGATGGATCGACAGAAAGGAAAAAAAGTTCTCTTGTTTGACGGTCGACTTTGGGCCAAAGCTGCCGGCGAAAGACCCGAACCCATCGGTTGGCTGATTTCTCGACGCAGCGAAAGATTGGTGTGCCAATACGACGACGCGTCTCAATTTCCCAGGATCACTTTGCCGTCGTCGTCGTCGTCGCCCCCTCCAACGGAGCGACCTAGTTTGCGCGAATTGCTCGGATTCGACGACGACGTTTCTTTTTCGGATCCTCAAAATCTGTCGGATTTGCAGCAATGTTTGAAAGCCCATCGCAGCGGCGGCGGCGGTTGGGACGCCCGGGACGGAGGAGTGACGGTCGTGCAAGGAGAAGACGGAGACGTTTGTTTTTCCAACGGGCGTCAATTTGTCGTGGAGGCCAAGACGGACGAAAGCTGTCGAATTTTTTATCAAGACCTCGTGAGTCGACCTGTGAAACCCCTGCGGTCGCCCGCGACGTCGAGCGAGGAGGAGGAGGAGGAGGAGGAGGACGAGAACGGCAGTGACTGTTTGAACGACCTCGAGGACGGAAGAAGGATGGCGGAAATTTTGCGAGCCAATCGATCGGCCGCCACCTCCGTTTGTCATTCGGGTCTCAATCTGGCCTTTCGTTTGGGAGTCATTTCTCTCCAAGAGTTTCATTTTCTGTCTCTGGAATTGGGAAAAACCGCCGCCAGCTTGGCCCTGCACCTGGACGAACGAGGTCATTTGAGGCACATCTTTTACAGAGACGCAGAAAGTTCGTTCGGTCAGGAAGTGACGTGTTTCGAAGAGAAATCCGAGGACAAAAAAGAAGACGAGTGTCGAGAAAAGGCTGTTTTGAACATGAACGCCTTTTGGAACGACGTTTGGAATCGTCGCCGAATCTGGGGGGTGCCAGCTCGCGCGCAAATATTGCGAGACGTGCTGGCCCGACTGGAGCGTTTGACCGTGTCCTCTCACTCTTCTCCTTTCGACAAATGTTTGCGAGACCTCAAGAGGTGCGTCAATCTCCAATGCCTCGTTTTTTTTTCTTCGCAGGAAGATCAGATTCACAGCATCAAATTCTATTTGGCTCATTACGCGTGCAAAGTGATTGGAAATCAGAGAGGTTTGCAGTTGAAGACGAGCAGCGACAACAACATTTACGCTCTCGTGGTGGCCGGTCAGGTGTCCGTCTTCAATGTGCAAGCTTACGTCAACGCCAAAGAGGACGCTGAATTTTTCGACCGAAATTCCTGGATTCCTCCTCCCGCCATTTCGCACTCTTCGCGCAATTTGCAACATCAGTCCGCGCCCCACCAAACGAGGAGATCGATGGTTTCTGCAGTCGTGTCGCGGGCTCGCGCGGTGGCGTTTGCTCACTTGGAATTTTGGACTCGTTTTGGCCGAGACTCTGTTTCTTTTTTCGGCGTCGATTTGCACGGAAACGGACAGGCTTTTCGATCCGCTTCTCTTTTGGCATTTGAAAGTGTTTGGACGCGTTTCATTCATTTGGGAGGTCCCCTCGTTCAGGGCCCGGAAAAGATGAAACCTCATTACGCCAAGATGTTGCGTTCGGCATCTCGAGGAGGATTCGCTTTCAGCGCCCGGAAATTTCTCGACGCGGGATCGCGAGGCAGTCGTCGCAGCATCATGGAATTTGATCTTTCGTCGGCCTACGGTTATTCCGCTTCGAACGCCCTGATGCCTTCGGGGTTTTGCACGGGCTTTTTTCGAAAGACGGAAGAAGAAGAAGAAGAAGAAGAAGAAGAAGAGGTCGTCGCGGCTGGTCCGTTGATCAAGACAGACGTGGTGCGACGGCATCAAACGTTTGAATTCAAGGCCGTCTATTTCACGTTGCGAAAGCTGATGTCTCAAACCGACGACGGGATTCGCACCGTTTACAGCAATTTTTCTCCGTCTGGTTTGTTTCACCTCGACCAATATCCGGCGGATTTGGTAGTCATTTTTGACAAAGGTCCGATGAAGGTGTATCAATTTGACGGTCATTTCGTTCACGGCTGCGACGTTTGCGCCTCGTCGACGACGAGGTGGAGAAAATTTTTTGCCCACGGTCAGACGCACGAGGAGGTCCGAGCCAAAACGATCCGACGAGATGGAATCTTTCGAGAGTGGGCGTCGTCATTGAATTCGTCGTCGTCGTCCGTGGTGGAATACGCGGTCATTTCAGATTGTCACTCTCCGGGCTATTCGCCTTGGAGTTTGGACAAGGCCTTTCAAACGGATCCCGTTTTAGCTCAATTGGTGACTTCTTACCAAACGGTCGGCAGATTGGAGAGGAGAAAACAGGGAGGGCGAAAGCGAAAGAGAGAAGAAGAAGAAGAAGAGAGCCGAGGTCGGCGGCGGCGGATCCTCTCTTTGTCCGAGGTGACGCTGGAATCGTGGTTGAATTTCATGAAGAAAGAAGAAGAAAACAATTCTTTCACGTGCATCGCTTGGGTCAAGGGATTTTGCCCGTCGTCGTCGTCGTCGTCGCCCAATCCAGCCGCCGACGGTTGTCTCATTTCTCATTCGTCGTCGTCGTCGTCGTCGCCTTCCGGCAGCGGCGGTTGCCGCCTGTCGACCAGCGCACTGGCCGAACCCGTCGTGTTGATTCGAGATTATTTCAGATATCTAGTGTCTCATCGCGGCTTTGTCGTCACGGACCTGGAAGCTGTGTTGTTTTTCAAAACAGAACCCATCTTCAATCAAATTTTTCGAGAATTGATTGAAAGACGTCGTTCCAGTCAAGACTTCAAAGAAAAGAATTGGATCAAACGTCTAGTCAATTTGTCTTGCGGATTTTTCGGCTTTCAGGTGAACGGCCGCAGCGGTTTTCGTCATTTTTCCATTCGTTCCCGCATCCCCCGGACGTTCAACGTTTCCCGTCACCAAATCGACTTTCGCCAAGGCGCCGTTTGTTTGGACAGCACTCAATACTACGTCGTGTCCCTGGGTCGCCGTCCTCGTCGTCGTCGTCGCTGCGGGCCTTCCAACAACGCTCTGGCTCTTTTCTTCACGGTGGTCGAAATGGGCAAGCTCCGTTTGGTGCAGGCTCTGCAGTTTTTTTCCAGACATCTTCCTCCCGCCAGTTGGTCTTTGCTCTATTCCAACGTCGACAACCTCATCATCGCCTTGGAAGGAGCCGGCAATCTCGAGGAAGCCGTTTTTTTGGCTGCCGGCAGCGACGGTTTGGCCCGATATCTCGCAGAAAAACCTCTCTACTTGGCTGCTTCCAGCCAGGAGGCTGAACCGGGACAACTCAAATTGGAATGGTTGTGCAATTCGCCCTCTTGGAGGTTCATCACTCTGGGGATCATGCACTACGTTTTGAGAGACAACGGCAATCACGACGACGACGACGACGACGACGGCGGCGGCGACCGCAGACTGCAGCGACAAAAAACGGCGGGTTTGTCCCGTCTTTCGAACCGACGGGCATTTCGTTACGCTCTCAGTCTCATGTTTGGCAAAGAGTCGTCGGTCGTCATTCCCCAAGATCGCCGCATCAGCAAGTTGCACTCGACAGCAACCGTGCGTCAAAACATGGTGTGTCGCCGTCGCGGAAGTTCTCCTCCCCCCTGATTATTTTCATTTTATTGTTGTTGGTCCCTGTTGACACGAA
>Ga0214201_1000691_pt1 | contig 11192 bp, 10 predicted proteins | sample TroBogEpilimnion_32_FD_153039 | JGI IMG/M metagenome (GOLD analysis project Ga0214201, IMG submission 153039) | Freshwater microbial communities from Trout Bog Lake, WI - 29MAY2009 epilimnion | ecosystem: Environmental > Aquatic > Freshwater > Lake > Epilimnion/Euphotic zone | place: Trout Bog...
CGGCGTATTGCTTGTGACAACGCCTTGATCGCTTGATCTTGTCCGATAACGCGACGATGTAGTTCATCTTCCATGCGAAGTAGGCGAGCAGTTTCGGCTTCGGTCAACTTGAATACTGGAATACCAGTTGCATTTGAAAGAACTTCGGCAATTAACTCTTCGGTTACTTCTGCAACCTGATCTAGATCACCAGCCTTCCAAGTCTTTTCACGTTCATTCTTCTCTGCGATTAAATTCTTTTCCTTATCGCGAAGTGAAGCTGCGCGTTCAAAATCTTGCGAATCAATTGCTGATTCCTTTTCTTTACGAGCATCTGCAATCTTGGTGTCATATTCGCGAAGCTCTGGTGGCGCAGTCATGCGACGGATGCGCAGTCTTGAGCCAGCTTCATCAATTAGGTCGATGGCCTTGTCTGGCAAGAAGCGATCAGAGATATAACGATCAGCCATTTGTGCGGCGCCAACAAGCGCTCCATCAGTGATTGAAACCTTGTGGTGTGATTCGTAGCGATCGCGAAGTCCCTTAAGGATTTCAATTGTGTGTTCAACTGTTGGTTCTGAAACTTGAATTGGTTGGAAGCGGCGTTCTAGCGCGGCATCCTTCTCAAAGTGCTTGCGATATTCATCAAGGGTAGTTGCACCGATTGTCTGTAATTCACCGCGAGCAAGCATTGGCTTCAAGATGCTGGCAGCATCAATTGCGCCTTCTGCAGCTCCAGCACCGACAAGGGTGTGAATCTCATCGATAAATAGAACGATATCGCCACGAGTGCGAATCTCTTTTAGAACTTTCTTTAGGCGCTCTTCGAAATCGCCACGGTAACGTGATCCAGCAACAAGTGCACCTAGATCAAGTGAGTAAACCTGTTTGTCCTTAAGAGTTTCTGGAACATCGCCCTTAAAGATTGCTTGCGCTAAACCTTCAACGATCGCAGTCTTACCAACACCTGGTTCACCGATAAGTACTGGGTTGTTCTTGGTACGACGAGAGAGAACCTGCATAACTCTTTCAATCTCTTTGTCGCGACCGATTACAGGATCAAGTTTTCCTTCGCGCGCTGCCTGCGTTAAGTTGCGGCCAAATTGATCAAGGACTAAAGATGTTGAAGGAGTTCCTTCTGCAGGTGCACCAGAAGTTGCAGCTTCCTTACCTTGGTAACCAGATAGCAATTGAATAACTTGATTTCGAACACGAGAAAGATCGGCGCCAAGCTTTACAAGAACTTGGGCGGCAACTCCTTCGCCTTCGCGAATTAAACCTAAAAGAATATGTTCGGTACCAATGTAATTGTGGCCGAGTTGAAGCGCTTCGCGAAGAGATAGTTCGAGAACTTTCTTTGCGCGCGGAGTAAATGGAATGTGGCCGGAAGGTGCTTGTTGTCCTTGACCGATAATCTCTTCAACTTGCGAGCGCACTGCTTCTAGCGAAATGCCAAGTGCCTCAAGCGCCTTTGCTGCAACGCCTTCACCTTCGTGGATAAGTCCTAGGAGGATGTGCTCGGTACCGATGTAGTTGTGATTGAGCATGCGTGCTTCTTCTTGCGCCAATACGACAACGCGACGAGCTCGATCTGTAAACCGCTCAAACATCGATTCAACCTTTCCTTGCTTTCCTAGGCTCTTTCCAGAGCCTCTGCACTACTCGAACCTAGTTCGAACTAGGTTAGCCATAGCCTAATGCGGATGGCCTTATTGGATCTAACCGAAAAATGGCCCAACTTATGCCCGAAATCTGAGAATTTTTCCCTATATCTAGGGCAAGTACCCCTAAAGGGTCTTGAGCATTCTGGTGTTACCCAGGGTATTTGGCTTTACGCTCTCGAGGTCAAGGAATTCGGCAACGCCGCTGTCGTAAGAGCGAAGGAGTTCTTGATAGGTCGCTTGGTCAACCGGTGTTCCTTGAATCTCTTCAAAACCGTGACGACCGAAGAATGCAGTTTCAAAAGTTAAACAAAATATCCGTTTAACGCCGATTGCTTCGGCACGAGAAATAATATTTTCTAAAATCAAATGTCCAACACCTTTGCCGCGCATCGATTGATCGACCGCCATCGTTCTAACTTCAGCCAAGTCTTCCCAAAGTACGTGAAGAGCGCCACAGCCAACGACAACGCCAGCTTCTTCTGCAACGGTAAATTCTTGAACGCTTTCATAAAGAGTTACTGTCTCTTTTTGAAGCAATCTACGGCCAGCAGAGTATTCATCGATTAACTTACGAATAACTTTGATATCGGAAGTTTTAGCTGGGCGAATCTTTACGGTCATGACTCTTCTGGCTTTACCAATGGGAAGAGGATTGTTTCGCGAATTCCAAGACCAGTTAAGGCCATCAACAAACGATCAACGCCCATGCCCATTCCACCCATTGGTGGCATCGCATATTCCATTGCGCGCAAGAAATCTTCATCGAGTTGCATCGCCTCAAGGTCGCCCTTTGCGCCGAGTGATGCTTGTTCAATCAAACGTTCGCGTTGAATAACCGGATCGATTAATTCGGAATAACCAGTTGCTAATTCGAAACCTTCAACATAAAGATCCCACTTCTCAACAACTCCTGGAATCTCGCGATGTTCGCGAACAAGTGGCGAGGTATCAACTGGATAACCCTTAACAAATACTGGGCCGCCAAGCTTGCCTTCGCATACATGTTCAAAGATTTCCTCGGCTAGCTTTCCGGTAACCCATTTTGGATCAACCTTCATGCCTAGTTTTGTGGCAATCTTCTTCAATTCATCAAGGCTCGTTTGAGGTGTAACAACTTCGCCAACGCCCTCAGAAATTAGGTCAAATAGCGAAGCTTCACGCCAAGTTCCGCCGAGATCTAATTGGCGACCATCGTGATGCGTTACAACATGGCTACCGCTTACTGCCATTGCGGCATCTTGAACTAATTGACGAGTTAAGTCAGCGATTGAATTCCAATCACCAAATGACTCGTAACTTTCAATCATGGCAAATTCTGGTGAATGCGATGAATCCGCGCCTTCATTTCGGAAGTTGCGGTTAATTTCATAGACGCGTTCTAGGCCACCAACGATGCATCGCTTCAAAAAAAGTTCTGGGGCGATACGCAGGAAGAGATCCATATCGTAGGCATTGCTAAATGTTTTAAATGGGCGAGCCGCAGCGCCGCCGTGCATTACTTGAAGCATTGGAGTTTCAACTTCGATGAATTCGCGCTTGGCAAATGTCTCGCGAAGAGATGACATTACCTTTGGGCGAAGTCGGGCATTGCTTCTAGCTTCTGGGCGAACAATTAGATCCACATAACGCATTCGAACACGCGTCTCTTCAGAGAGCGGCTTATGTTCAACTGGCAATGGTCGCAAAGATTTTGCTGCCATCTTCCAAGAAGCGGCCATGATTGAGAGTTCACCGCGCTTTGAAGTAATTACTTCACCAGTCACGCTAACTAAATCTCCTAAATCAATCTCGCTCTTCCAGAGATCAAGCACTTCAGCGCCAACTTTATCTAGCGAGAACATGGCTTGAAGTTCAGTGCCATCACCTTCGCGCAGCGTTGCAAAACAAAGTTTTCCGGTATCGCGTTTGAAAATTACGCGGCCAACAACTGATTCGGTGATTCCAGTTGCAACATCGATTGCTAAATCTTTATGTGTTTCCCGAATTGCTTTAAGAGTATTAGTTCTAGGGACGGCAACTGGGTAGGCCTCGGCACCACGTTCGATGATGGCCGCCCGCTTTTCACGGCGAATGCGAAGTTGCTCTGGGAGGTCTTCACCTTCTGGGGCTATTGGATTATTAGTTGCTTCACTCATAAGGAGTCAAACTCTACCTGTTAAGCCCGCTTAAGAATTGCGCTCATGGACTAAACGAAGTCCAATCAACGTTAAATCTGGCTCGTGGAAATCGATAGTTTCACTAACTCCGATGACCAATGGCGCTAACCCACCAGTAGCAATAACGCTAACTTCTTTGGTCTCTGGATAAAGCGCAAATAGCTCTTCCGAAATTCGATTAACTAGACCATCCACTTGCCCGGCAAAACCATAGATCGTTCCTGATTGCAACGCCTCGACGGTGTTTTTACCAATAACGTTTTTAGGTTTCACTAATTCAACTCGTCGAAGTTGCGCCGCCCTTGCAGCAAGTGCTTCAACCGAAATTTCAATTCCAGCTGCAAGTGCGCCGCCCAAGAATTCTCCTTTCGGAGAAACAACATCTAGGTTAGTCGAGGTTCCAAAATCAACGACAATACAAGGACCATTTTCGCCATAAAGTGTGTGTGCCGCGAGGGTATTAACTATTCGGTCTGCGCCAATTTCTCGTGGGTTATCCACCAAAAGTGGGACTCCAGTTTTCACACCAGGTTCGACGATGGTTGCTGGAATTTCCGAAAAATATTGCGAAACCATGGTTCGAAGTTCGCGAAGTGTCGACGGTACGGTTGAACAAATTGCAATAGAAGTAACTTCAAACTTGGCAACTAGCGCCGAATAACGGGTCCAGAGTTCATCCGCAGTATCACGCGGATCGGTCTTAACTCGCCACGATTTAATCATCGCTGAACCTTCAAAGATTCCTAAAACCGTATTTGTATTTCCAACGTCGATTGCAAGCAACATAACTACTCCATTCTCAAATCTAAACCGATATCCAAAACCGAAGCCGAATGTGTAAGCGCGCCGATTGCTAGGTAATCAACGCCGCTTTCGGCATAAGCGCGTGCTAAATCCAAAGTTATTCCGCCAGATGCTTCTAACTTTGCGCGGCCATTAACAATCGTGACTGCTTGCTTGCACTGATCTGGAGTCATATTGTCGATCAGAACTAAGTCCGCTCCCGCATCAATAACTTCAGATAATTGATCAAGGGAATCAACTTCAACTTCTAGATCAATATTTGGATACATCGCTTTAACTGCCGCAAAAGCTGGAGTAACACCACCAGCTGAAACAACATGGTTATCTTTAATCAGCGCCGCATCAGATAACGACAGTCGATGATTTACGCCCCCGCCCATTCGAACGGCAAATTTTTCAAACTCCCGCATTAACGGCGTGGTCTTTCGAGTATCGCGAATGGCACATTTAGTTCCAGAAATTGCATCTACCCAGATTCTTGTAAGGGTGGCAATGCCGCTTAATCGACCCAAGATATTTAACGCAGTACGTTCGGTTAATAGAAGTGATCTGGTATTTCCCTTGGCCTCAATTAATTTTGTTCCGACGGCCACTCGATCGCCCTCATTTACCAATATTTGATAATCCAAAATTCCAGAATTTTCCAGAACCGCCGCGGCGATATGCAAACCGGCTACTGCCCCATCTTTACGCACTCGATATTCGGCTATCGCCAATTGATCTGCTTTGATTGTTGCAACAGAAGTTACATCCTCGCCGCCTGCTAAATCCTCTGCAATGGCCAGCTCTACAAATTCTTCGACCGATTTTGGATTTAGTCCTAACTTTTCAAGTTCGGAAATTAGCTTTGTGGAGAGCGTCATTATTTAACTTCCTCGAATTTCATAGTCCAACTACCGTCTTTGTCGTAATTTTGCACAATTCGCTTATGCCATTTTTCTGAACTTTCTGGATAATCACTTCGCCAGTGCGAGCCGCGAGATTCGGTTCGAGCCAACGCCGATTTAACAATCGCCAAAGCAAGTAAGTAAAGGTTTGAAACCTCCCAAGCTTCGATTCTTGGACTTGTGGATGTGCGCTTTCCGAGTTCTTCAAGTGTGGTCAGGGTTTCGCGAAGTGAACTTTCAGATCGCATTACTCCAGCTCCTTGGCTCATAGCTAGTTGCAAAGTTAATTTGATTGCGGGATCGATCAACAGGGTTGCGTCCTTAACCTCTTCTTGATCTATCGATGTTGGTAGATTCTTAGCAATATCTGCGGCAATTCGAGTTCCAAATACAAGTCCTTCGAGTAACGAGTTCGAAGCCAATCTATTTGCACCATGTGCACCAGTACATGCAGTTTCTCCGCAGGCATATAAACCTGGAACCGAAGATCGACCCGCAAGGTCAACTAATACCCCACCCGATGCGTAGTGCGATGCCGGCGATACGGGAATTAATTGCTTAGTTGGATCAATTCCATTTTCCAAACATGATGCGTTAATCGTTGGAAATCTCTCAGCAAAATCCTTGATCGAAGTTGCATCAAGCCAAACATGCGGTGAATTACTTTCGCGCATCTGCTTGAAAATTTCTTTAGCCACAATATCTCTGGGCGCTAAATCGGCTTGCGGATGTTTATCCTTCATAAACCGCTCACCCTTGTTATTTACAAGGAAAGCTCCTTCACCGCGCACTGCTTCAGAAATTAGCGGTTGTTGTCCACCAAGGCTTTCATCTCGCCACAAAACTGTTGGGTGGAATTGAATGAATTCCACATCTGCAATTTGGGCACCAGCGCGAAGTGCGAGCGCAACTCCATCACCAGTCGATACCGAAGGATTAGTTGTTTGTGAATAAACCTGGCCTAAACCACCGGTTGCAATTACAACTGCTTTTGAAATAGCGCGACCGACACCATCAATACTTCCTGCGCCAATCACGTGCAAAGTAACGCCAAAGACTTCTCCTGTTTTATTTTTTAGCACATCAATTGCCAGAGCATTTTCAATTACTTCGATTCCAGAATCTTCGTGGACGGCTGCAAGCAGTGCGCGAGAAACTTCCGCGCCTGTCGCATCACCGCCAGCGTGAAGAATTCGATTTCGAAGATGTCCACCTTCGCGCGTTAAAGAGATCTCGCCACTCTCGGATTTATCAAATACGGCGCCGCGCGCAATTAATTTACGAACGGCTTCTGGTCCTTCAGTAACTAAAACATCAACGGCTTTTGTATCGCAAAGTCCGGCACCAGCAATCAAAGTATCTTTCTTATGTTGATCCGGTGTATCACCAGGGCCAAGAGCTGCGGCAATTCCACCTTGTGCCCACTTGGTTGAGCCTTCATCAATCTTTGCTTTTGTAACGAGTAAAACCGAGAGACCACTTGCTCGTAAATTTAGCGCCGTAGTTAATCCAGCAACGCCCGATCCAATTACAACTACATCGGCATTTACCGTCCAGCCTGGAACTCCAGAAAGTAACTTCACTTCGAGCTCCGCATCGGCATATTGTCTATCAACCGAACCCCACTTAGCCAACCGGCAATAATCGCTCGGGTATTAATACTTGAATCGCTTGCCACCTGAAATGATTCTTCATCAATCATTTCAGCGTAATCCACGATGAAATCTGGTTCGCTAGCTAAAACTTTGGCCAAGGTAGCTCGCTGAGCTTCTATTCCATTCTTTAGCGTTGCTTCACCAAGCGCTTTGGAGATTACTGCGGCCTTGCTTCGGTCTGATTCAGATAGGCGAATATTTCTAGATGACATGGCCAGACCATCGCTTTCACGAATGATCGGTGCAGCAATTATTTGAACTGGAAGTTCTAAATCCGCAACCATCTTCCTTATCAAGAAAAGTTGTTGGAAATCCTTCTCGCCAAATATCGCGTATTCGGGTTTTACTAAATCGAATAATCGCTTTACAACGGTTAAAACTCCATCAAAGTGTCCAAAGCGATGAACGCCTTCAAAAGTATTACCAATCTCGCCGGCTGGAATTATCGTGGGATCGCTTGGATAAATTTCTTCAAAGGTTGGGGCCCAAACGTAGGATGCCCCCGCGCCTTCAGCCAATTTAATATCGAGCTCTAATGGACGTGGATATTTTGCTAGATCTTCAGAATTTTCAAATTGCAGCGGATTTACAAAAATACTTATTACAACTTCCGGGCTAAGTGACTTAGCGATCTCAATCAATGAAAGATGACCCGCATGCAGCGCCCCCATTGTCGGAACGAATGCAAGTGGATGCTTCAGATCTAGATAAACATCATTTGCCATGCTCCAGTCCTTTCAACGGTACCGGGCTCGTGCTTAAAGATTACTCGTCTTGATCGTTTTGCGCTAACAGAGCAAGTAGCGATGCGACGCTTCCTCTTCCAGGAATATGTGCATCAGGTTCGATCTCTAGCCACGGCTCCAGAACAAAGGCCCGCTCATGTGCGCGCGGATGCGGCAATTGAAGTTTGGGAGTGTCCGATAGAAAATCGCCTGCAACTATCAAATCGATATCTATCGTTCTTGGACCAAAGCGAATATCTCTCACGCGACCTAAGCCACTTTCGATTTCTAAAGCCTCATCTAACAACTCTTCGGGCGCTAAATCAGATTCACCAATCAAGACTGCATTTAAATAATCAGGTTGATCTGGCCCACCTACAGGTTCGGTTTCATAGAACGTCGATAGGTGCGTAATTGTGATGATCTTATTTAATTCAATTACTGCACTTTCAATGTTTTCTTCCCGGTCACCTAAATTTGATCCGAGGGCAATAACTACCTTCAACGGTGTCGCTCGATCGAAACCGAAACATCACCAAAATTTACTTCGATCGGAGCGCTTGGTTTATGAACCGTTACCTTTACCGAATGAACAGAGTCAAGCTCACTCAAAATTTGCTTTGAAATTCGGGTTGCAAGTGCCTCAATTAAATCAACAGGAGTTCCGATAATTTCATTATGAATTAATTCGGCAACCTTTGAATAGTCGATGGTTTTGCTTAAGTCATCGCTTTCACCAGCTGGCGCAAGATCGAGATTCAATTCGGCGTCAACAATAAATTCTTGACCATCTCGACGTTCCTCCGGAAATACACCATGGAATCCAACTGCCTTAACGCCAGTGATTTTTATTGAATCGCTCATTTTGAAAGCTCCGATATAACAGCGATTGCATCGCGATGTGGCTTTACCGAATGGGTTCGAACTCCCCAAATACCAAGTTCGGCCATCTTTGAAGTAACGGCAACGCTTGCCGATTCACGATCATCTGGCGAATTTGCCCCAAGGAGTTCACCTAAAAATTTCTTGCGCGAAGCACCAACCAAGATTGGATAACCGAGCAAAGATAGTCGGTCAATATTGCGTAGAAGTTCCCAGTTATGTTCCGCGGTCTTTGCAAAGCCAATACCCGGATCAATGATTATTTGCTCTGCGCTCACGCCGGATTTAAGCAACTCAATTACCCGTTCATCCAATTCATTCTTCACTTCGGATACAACATCCTCATAAATTGCGGCCTTCTGCATATCTTTTGAATGTCCGCGCCAATGCATAACGACATATTGCACATTTGGATTCTTGGCAATTACCTTTGCCATATCTGGGTCGGCAAGGCCGCCACTCACATCGTTAACAATTGTTGCTCCAGCCCCAATTGCAGCAGCCGCAGTTGATGCCCGCATCGTGTCAATGCTTATAGTTGCGCCGAGTTCTGCGAGTTCGGTAATTACCGGAATAACGCGAATGCGCTCTTCTTCTTCGCTTACTCGTTCCGCGCCAGGGCGAGTTGATTCACCGCCAACATCAATGATGTCTACGCCCTCGGAGATCATTTCTTTCGCACGATTAATCGCTGCTTCAAAATCAAAGTGCTTTCCGCCATCGGCAAAGGAATCCGGAGTGACATTAAGAATCCCCATTACGAGGGTGCGATCGTTATCCATTTACTTTTGGTTAGCAGTAATTAGCGCCATCGCTTCAGCGCGGGTAGCTGGATCACGAAGTTGTCCACGTACAGCGCTGGTAAGAGTTCTTGCTTCTGATTTTCTAACACCGCGCATCGACATACATAAATGTTCGCAATTTATAACCACGATCACGCCAGCTGGATCTAAAACTTCAACCAATGCATCTGCGATTTGCGATGTTAAACGCTCTTGAACTTGTGGTCGCTTGGCATAGAGATCAACAAGTCTTGCCAACTTTGAAAGTCCAGTAATTTGCCCACGTTCGCCTGGGATATATCCAATATGAGCCATACCGTGGAATGGCGTTAAGTGATGTTCGCAGTGTGAATAAACTTCAATATCTTTAACGATCACTAATTCGCGATGTCCGATATCAAAAGTGGTTGCCAATACTTCTTCTGGATTTTGCCAAAGCCCGGCAAAGTTTTCTGCCATTGCCCTTGCAACTCTCGCTGGCGTATCACGAAGCCCATCACGATTTGGATCTTCCCCAATTGCTAATAACAACTCAGTTACCGCGGCTTCGGCTCGCTTGTGATCGAACTTGCCTTTGGCGCCACCATCGTGCGGCCCCATCGATACTGAATTAATTTGGCTCAACTTAATTTCACGCTTCCGGTGGAGCTATCTTTTTCTTAGCGCGTGGCTTCTTTTCAACTGGCTTAGCGTCGCTAACTTCAACAACTTCTTCTTGAGCAACGACAGACTTTGCCGCGGTCATAGGAACCGGTGGTTCCGTACTTGGGATACGGTCAGAAGATCCAGTCCAGGCTGGTCTACGTGAAACTTTCTTAACCTTTTTAAAAATTACTTCAATTTCATCCTTAAGAATCGTTTCCTTCTCAAGCAAAATCGTTACTAAGTTATCGAGAATCTCTCGATTAGCCACCAAGATCTCATAGGCCTCTTGATGTGCATTCGAGATCAACTTATGAATTTCTTCATCGACGATACTTGCAACAGATTCAGAATAATCGCGTTCGTGACCGTAAGTCTTTCCAAGGAATGGATCGCCATCATTCACGCCTAATTTAATGGCGCCAATTCGTTCGGTCATTCCATATTGCGTAACCATGGCGCGGGCTAAATTCGTAGCCTTTTCAATATCGTTTGACGCTCCGGTGGTTGGATCGTGGAAGATCAATTCCTCGGCAGCGCGGCCACCAAGTGAATAAGCAAGCTGATCTAATAATTGATTTCGCGTTGTTGCATAGCGATCTTCATCCGGCAAAATCATTGTGTAACCAAGTGCGCGACCGCGCGGCATGATCGTAATTTTATGAACCGGATCAGTTTGTGGAAGTGCATGTGCAACAAGTGCGTGACCACCTTCGTGATACGCGGTGATGCGACGTTCTTCTTCGGTCATCAGACGTGACTTGCGTTGTGGTCCAGCCATGACGCGATCAATTGCCTCATCTAGATAAGCGGTAGTAATAACCTTGGCATTTTCACGCGCAGTTAGAAGTGCTGCTTCGTTCAAAACATTTGCCAAATCGGCGCCGGTAAATCCAGGAGTGCGCTTAGCGAACTCCTCCATATCAACGCTCTTAGCAATTGGTTTGTTCTTTGCATGAACATTAAGAATTGCAATTCGACCTTTTAGATCTGGGCGATCAACTGGAATCTGACGA
>Ga0214201_1000694_pt1 | contig 11181 bp, 9 predicted proteins | sample TroBogEpilimnion_32_FD_153039 | JGI IMG/M metagenome (GOLD analysis project Ga0214201, IMG submission 153039) | Freshwater microbial communities from Trout Bog Lake, WI - 29MAY2009 epilimnion | ecosystem: Environmental > Aquatic > Freshwater > Lake > Epilimnion/Euphotic zone | place: Trout Bog...
CATGTTATTTGTGGATACGCCGGATGAAGCTGCGGCTGCAGCGATTGCGGGTATCGATATTCTTTCGATTATTGATCCTATTTGGACACCGGAAATGCGTGAAGCGGCCAGCCAGTGCTTTGTTCAGGTGGGCCTTCTCTATGGCGAATTATGTTCCTACGAGGACTATTTACGTGCTGCCCACCGCGCGATGAAAATAGGCGGAGATGCCGTTTATTGTGCGGCAAGTCTTGATACAATTAAGCGCCTATCCGCCGAAGGCATACCCGTCATCAGTCATGTTGGTCTTATCCCTTCTAAGGCAACCTGGACCGGTGGCTTCAAAGCAGTAGGCAAGTCTGCCGCAAGTGCTATGGCGATTTACGAACATGTCAAACAGCTAGAAGAAGCCGGAGCCATTGGTGCAGAATTGGAAGTTGTACCAGACCGCGTGGCTGCTGAAATCTCGAAGCGGACGTCCCTGCTCATGCTGTCCATGGGTGCCGGTCCAGGTGGAGACGCGCAATATTTATTTGCAGAAGATGTTTTAGGATATACGCGTGGCCATAAGCCGCGCCATGCAAAAACCTACCGCAATTTTAGAGCTGAATATGATAGGCTCCAACAAGAGCGCATTGCAGCCTTTAAAGAATTCGTTGCTGATGTATCTTCCGGCGCCTATCCCGAGGAGAAGCATTTAGTGCCAATCGCCGATGCGGAATTCGCAAATTTTCTGGCAAAGCTTCCAAAAAAATAGTTAACGAGATTCAGAATTAGTATGGAAGTGTGTAGCGCTGGTTTCCCTATTTAGTTCTAATCATTTATTAATCATTCGGATTATGATGCCCAATGCATCAGATAAGGATATTTGGGTTTAAGCGCATGTTAGAAATGTAAGCCGACGCCAACTTCACTCTGAATAAGTCGACAGAAATCCCAACAATGTCGAAAACTATGAATAATTATATTAATCAATGAGCAGACTGACTCTCAATCATATTAAGCCGGGTTAGCGACGCATCAGGCAATTTTAATTCAGCTGCGCTCAGATTTTCTTGCAAGTGTTCGAGCGATGATGTGCCAGGGATCAATAGGATATTGGGAGACCTTTGCAAAAGCCACGCGAGCGCAACCTGCATCGGGGTTGCACCAAGATCTTTGGCTACTTCAGAGATTATGTCGGATTGAATGGGCTTAAACCCGCCTAATGGGAAAAACGGAACATACCCGATGCCATCAGCTGCCAATGCATCAATCAACGTATCGTCGTGTCGATGTACAAGGTTATAATGATTTTGTACGCAAACAATATCGCTGATCTTCCGGCCATCAGAAACCTGCTGCGCCGTCACATTGCTCAAACCAATATGCTTTATGAGCCCCTTTCGTTGTAAGTCAGCGAGGACCGTCAAGGGTTCTTCAAGCGACCCCTCGACCGGCATGTGATTATGAAACATGCTTCTAAGGTTTACTACATCCAAGACATCGAGGCCAAGATTGCGCAGATTATCGTAAACGGCATCTGTCAATTCTTTTGGCGACATCGCCGGTATCCATGAACCGTCCGCACCACGACGTGCACTGACCTTTGTCACGATAACCAAATCGTCAGAATAGGGATGGAGTGCCTCACGAATGATTTGGTTCGTCACGTGCGGACCGTAAAAATCGCTCGTATCGATATGATTAACGCCGCTTGCAACGGCATGGCGGAGAACGGCGATTGCCGCTTGGCGATCCTTTGGAGGTCCAAAAACGCCCGGCCCTGCAAGCTGCATCGCGCCGTAGCCCATTCGGTCAACTTGGCGATCCGCTAATTGAAACTCACCCGCAGCCGAAAGTTTTGCCATCTATAATCTCCATAAGGTCAGCGCGCCAAGTGGCACAATACATCGATAAAGTCCTAGAAACTTCAAAACTCTAAATCGTCAACCGAATTATCCGCTAAATTCTATCTATTTGAGCTGATTTTTCGGTAAGAATGCACCGCATTCAGAAAGCCGTCCCACTCAGTAAGAGGCCATTCTGGCCAACGCAACGCCCATCGCATCAATATGATTGGTCATTTGATAAGTAACTACACCGTTTGCACGTATTTCTCACACGCTTTTTTCAGCATGTCGACTGTATGGTACCGCACGTCATGGAGAACGAATTGGCTCGTCCATTATATGCCGCATAATGCGGCCGCTCCTTCTAATGGAGCGAGCAATTGTTCAATGGTGTATTTTTAGACGCCAGCGGTTTGATAAAGAGCTTCCGACCCACCCAATATCATTGCAATTAGAAAATTCCTTCAAGCAAGCGCCTTAGCTACCCCACACGCTCAACCGCGCTAGAAAGACGGCAGACTAATGATGTTATAGGATTTTTGGTAACGGAAGTAGGCTGCGGTCTAGACAGTCCATTTTGGGTTAGAGTTCCGGATTATATTGCTTCATCAACAGGACGGTCATAATGGCAATCGCCACAGATAAGCTTGGATAATTGCCCAATTTTTCGACTTTCGACGCTAATTTAAGCCTTACCGCATAATATTTCGACACGCTAACTGCGGCTATGCCATTGGGTCTCTTGCTGAGCATTTGTATAAACTAAGGTTATGGATCGCGCCCACGAGGCATGTTATTGCCCTCCCTAGGCGTTTCCTCCCTAAAAGTGGACCGCCCTAAGCGGAGGTCTTTTTACCGAATGATTTGCAATGTCCAAATGCCGCCCTCATCGTAGATAAATTTGATATAGGCACGACCTTACCCTCAGCTAGATCCTCGTTAATGCCATAGTTTTAGACTAAATTTTAAAAAGGCAACTCATCCATGACCGAATTCGATTGTGTAATCCGTGGTGGAACAGTAGTGACGGCTGCAGATACCGTGCGGGCCGATGTCGGCATCAGGGACGGTAAAATTGTCAGTATCGCCGAACGCCTAACCGATGGTGCAAAGACCATCGATGCTTCGGGCCTCTATGTCATGCCGGGCGGCATCGACAGCCATGTCCATTTGGCCCAACCTGCCTTTGGTGGGCCAGCGATGGCCGACGGGTTTGAAAGTGGTACACGGTCCGCTATTGCTGGCGGCAACACAACAGTGCTGCCCTTTGCGCTACAGCCACGCGGTGCTTCATTGCGGCAAAGTGTTGTGGATTATCATAAGGAGGCTGATGGCCAATCTTATTGTGACTATGGCTTTCATCTGATCATCAGCGATCCAAGCCCTAGCGTTTTAGGACAAGAGCTGCCGGCTCTTGTTGATGATGGCTATACTTCGTTCAAGGTCTTCATGACCTATGATGATCTCGTCTTAAACGACCGTGAACTTTTGGAAGTGTTTGATTGCGCCCGCGGCTGCGGCGCGCTCGTAATGGTGCATTGCGAAGGCTATGACGCGATCAAATTTATGACGCAAAAGCTCGAGCAGGCGGGCAAAACCGCACCTTATTATCATGCCACTTCACGTCCACCATCCGTTGAGCGCGAAGCAACCCATCGCGCGATCAGCCATGCCGAATTAACCGATGTGCCGATAATGGTGGTCCATGTATCCGGCCGCGAGCCGATGGAGCAAATCCGCTGGGCACAACAGCGCGGTCTTAAAATTTATGGCGAGACCTGCCCGCAATATATCGCACTCACCGCCAATGATCTCAAAGGGCTTAATATGGATGAGACGGGCGGCAAATATGTCTGCTCGCCACCGCCAAGGGATGAAGCCAATTGGGAGGCGATTTGGGAAGGCATCCGCTCGGGCGTGTTCCAAACCTTCTCATCCGACCATTGCCCATTTTATTTCGAAGGGCCGCAGGGAAAAAAGAACCCTAAGGCGCGCACTTCGTTTCGTTGGGTACCGAACGGCATTCCGGGGGTCGAGACACGGCTTCAAATCCTCTATTCCAAAGGTGTTGTAGAAGGCCGCATTTCGATCAATGAATTCGTCGCCTTAACATCCACCAATCACGCCAAGCTTTACGGGCTATATCCCCACAAGGGTTCCATCGCCCCAGGCTTTGACGCGGATATTGTTCTGTGGGATCCCAATCGCAAGGAAACCATACGCCAAGAATTGATGCATCACGGCGCCGATTATACGCCCTATGAAGGCATTAAGGTAACAGGCTGGCCTTCTTTAACGATGCTACGCGGTAAGGTCGTTGCAGAGGATGGACGAATTACAGGCGAAAAGGCCGATGGAAAATTCCTCAAGCGCGGATTATCGCCCTATGCCGTGCCAAACAGCAAGCCCGCTTGGGAGCGTTGATCGTGAATGATTTAAATCCTCAAAAATTATCACCAATTTCTGAAGCGATTCGTATAGTTGAAGCCTATCTCGACGCATCTATGATTCCGGATCCGGAGACGGCAGCACGGTATATTTCGCCCGATCTCGTTTTTACCTTCACAGGTGGACGACGCTTTGCGCATCCGCGTGATGCGGCCGCGTTTAATGCCGGGCGCTATCAATGGGTAAAGAAAAAGCGTGAGCGCTCCGATGCCTCCCAAGGGGATGGCGAATGCATCGTATATAATATTGGAACGCTTTACGGTGCTTGGCCGGACGGCACACCTTTTGAAGGTAATCGCTATGTCGACCGTTTTGTTGTCCGGGACGGACTAATTGTGAAAATGGATGTGTGGAACGACAGCGCTGAGCGCCTCCTTACCCGCCACGGGATTGACGCCTAAGTAATTTTGCATAAAAATTATGCATATTGCTTTTTTTTAATCGCCGCTTATCGGCGATGTTGCGTACTGAGCGTGCATACCCCCTGAAATGATTAAGTAAATTGTAATGGCACAGCCGTTGCATTCCCCTATCCACGACTTTGAACAGGCCATTTAACTATGATTTCCAAGGCAACCCTTGAACTTGTTAATGTAACCAAGCAGTTTGGTTCCACGATCGCGGTCGACGGTATTGATCTCAAAATTCCTGCAGGCTCCTATTGCTGCCTCCTTGGACCATCGGGTTGCGGCAAGACATCGACGCTGCGCATGATCGCCGGCCATGAAGCCGTCACTTCGGGTGATATTCTCGTCGGTGCCGCTAATGTAACCGATCTTCCCCCTGCAGGCCGCAATACGGCGATGATGTTTCAGTCCTACGCCTTATTTCCGCATCTAAGCGTACTGGATAACGTCGCATTCGCTCTAAAAATGCGAGGCGTTGAAAAAGCAGAGCGTCATGCGGAAGCCCGCAAGCTCTTGTCGCTTGTTGATATGCAGGCTTATGAGCAACGCCTGCCCGCGCAATTATCAGGCGGACAACAGCAACGTGTGGCGCTCGCACGCGCCCTCATCACAAAGCCGCAGATTTTACTGCTGGACGAGCCACTTTCGGCGCTTGATCCCTTCCTTCGCTTGCGGATGCGCGCAGAATTAAAGCGTTTGCAACGCGAACTCGGAATTACCTTTATTCACGTCACCCATGGCCAAGATGAGGCGATGGCGCTTGCTGATATCGTTGTGTTGATGAATGCAGGCAAGATTGAACAACAAGGCAGTCCGCGCGACATTTTCAATCACCCGAAAACTGAATTCGTAGCCAAATTCATCGGTGGCCATGCGGTTGTCCGCGTTGGCGATCAAACCCTCGCCATCCGCAACGATCGGTTGATTTTAAACGCGCCGAGCGCTGGGGTTTCGGGCTCGTTTGTCGCGGGCACCATAACAGAAATTGAATATCAAGGCACCTTCATCCGTGTCGCCATCGCAGGCGAAGACGGCACGGATTTAGCCGCTGAACTTTCTGAATCCGATTTCGATCAAAAGGGATACGCGGTCGGCGACCGGGTTCTCGTGACGTGGAATTCTGCCAATGCCCATATATTGGGCAATCATCCTTTCGCAACCGTCTCGACCGCTGGCGCGGCGTGACAATTAACTGGAGTAGACAATGACTGACTCAGTAAAACTTGACGCCAAAGTGAGCCGCCGCTCACTGCTTAAGGGTGCTGCCGGTATTGCAGGCCTTGCTGCAGGTTCGGGCGCCATCACAGGCTTTCCTTATATCAAGGCTTCCGAGCCGAAAGTGCTCCGTTATCTCGGCACGGGCGTGAATGAAGGCGATTTGATCGGTCAACAATGCTTCAAAGATACGGGCATCAAGATCGAATATATTTCGGCAACGACCGACGACGTAACGAAGCGCGTTGTAACGCAGCCAAACTCGTTTGACGTGCTTGATACCGAATATTTCTCGCTGAAGAAGCTTGTTCCATCGGGCAACATCCTTGGCCTTGAAGCTAAGAAGATCAAAGAATTCGACAACATCACGCCCGTGTTCACCAAGGGCCAATTGCCGAACGGTAAGAAGATCGGCGATCAGGGTACGGCACCGTGGAAAGTGCTCTATCTCGAAGGCGCGAATTCGAAGAATTTCTCGAAAACCGCAACCGATTACGTCACCTTGATTCCGACCGTTTACAATGCCGATACGCTCGGCATCCGTCCGGACCTCATCAAGCGTCCGATTACTTCATGGGCTGAATTGCTGAACCCCGAATTTAAGGGCAAGGCCTCGATCCTTAACATTCCTTCCATCGGCATCATGGACGCCGCGATGGTCATCGAAGCCACCGGTCAGCATAAATATGCCGACAAGGGCAACATGACGAAGGAAGAAATTGATCTCACGATGAAGATCATGACGGAAGCCAAAAAGGCCGGTCAGTTCCGTGCGTTCTGGAAAGACTTCAACGAGAGCGTCAATCTCATGGCATCGGGTGAAACCGTCATCCAGTCGATGTGGTCGCCTGCGGTTACGAAGGTTCGCTCCATGGGTATTCCATGCACGTTCCAGCCGCTGAAGGAAGGCTATCGTTCATGGGCTTCGGGCTTCTGCATCTCGAAGGCCACCACGGGTCCGAAGCTTGAATGGGCCTACGAATTCGTCAACTGGTTCCTCTCGGGCTGGGCCGGTGGTTACCTCAACCGTCAGGGCTATTACTCGGCCGTTCTCTCCACCGCCAAGGCCAATATGACCGAGGACGAATGGGGCTACTGGATGGAAGGCAAGGCCGCCAAGGGCGACATCAAGGCTCCGGACGGCTCCTTGCTTGAAAAGGCCGGCGCGGTGCGCGATGGCGGCTCCTATGACGACCGCATGGGCAATGTTGCCTGTTGGAACGCCGTTATGGACGAGAACGACTACATGGTCCGCAAGTGGAACGAATTCATCGCCGCTTGATCTGATCCTCAAGAACCTGCCGCGCTTAACCGGCGCGGCAGGTTTACTTTTGTCTGAATTTAATTGAGTTTCTTTCCATGATCGAAGAACGCAAATCTTTTATTGCTTGGTTACAAGCCGGACCGATGATGCTGGTCTTTGTGGCGTTCTTTCTCTTGCCGCTTGTTTTCGTGGTTATCGTTAGTGCATGGGATTATAATGAATATGAAATGCTCCCCGCGCTCAGCTTCCGTGGCTATACGGACACGTTTGAAGGCTGCATCGCGCAACTTCCCGATCTCTGCACGATTTTAAAAACCTATGCCAAGACAGTAAAACTTTGTTTTTTGACTTGGGCGATAACACTTACCATCGGCTTTACGATTGCATATTTTCTGGCTTTCCATGTTCGCTCGAAGACATGGCAGATCGTACTCTCGCTGTTATGTACTATTCCGTTTTGGACATCGAATGTCATTCGCATGATCGCATGGGTGCCCCTGCTGGGCCGTAATGGTCTCGTCAATCAAGGGCTTATCGATATGGGGCTCATCAAAGTACCGATGGAATGGTTACTCTTTTCCGAGTTCTCCGTTGTGCTCGCCTTTGTTCATCTCTTCACCTTCTTCATGGTGGTGCCTATTTTCAATTCGATGATCCGTATCGATCCGAAATTGGTTGAAGCGGCTTATGATGCGGGCGCTACCGGCTTTCAAACCCTTTTTAACATCATCATTCCACTGGCCAAGCCCGGCATTGTCATCGGTTCGGTTTTTGTGATCACCATTGTCATGGGTGATTTCGTCACTATTGGCGTTATGGGTGGGCAGCAAATCGCCTCGGCAGGTAAGATCATCGAAACGCGCTTGAATGCGCTGCAATTCCCCGCGGCAGCAGCCAATGCTGTCATCTTGCTTGGCATCACCATTGTCATCATCTCCGCGCTCACGCGCCTCGTCGATATCCGCAAGGAGCTGTGAGATGGGTGAGAAGCGCTCCAAGAGCTTTTATATTTTAGCGGCCGTCTTCTTCGCCTATGTGCTGTTTCTCTATGGCCCGATGTTTGCGATTTTCGTGCTTTCCTTCCAAGGGCCCGAAGGCGGCTTGACCTTCCCGATGAACGGCGTCTCGTTGCACTGGTTTTACAAAGTGTTCGAAGGTAATGGTGTTGTGAATATAGGCGCGGCATTTAAGCGCTCGCTCGCCTTGGGCGCTGTCGTAATGCTCATCACCGTCGTTTTATCAGTCGCAGCCGGCATGGCCTTCCGTAAAGGCTTTAAAGGTGCCGCGATTTTGTTTTATACGGCGATTGCGTCTCTGATCATGCCTTCCATCATCACCTCGCTCGGCATCGCGCTGGAATTCCGCTTGTTCGACGATGTCATGATCAATCACGCGAATGAATTAGGCTTAGGCTGGTTCGCGGAGGGTTGGACAACCGCCATGGGGCTTTTCACATCGGGCCTAGGCGCGCATCTCACCTGGACGCTGCCTTTCGGTCTTCTGATCATGTTTGCCATCTTCAACCGCTTTGATGGCCGCCTAGAAGAAGCCGCGCGCGACTTGGGTGCGACACCGTGGCAAACCTTCCGCCATGTCGTATTGCCCATCATCCTGCCTTCGGTGGTCGGCATCGGACTTTTCGGCTTTACGCTTTCCTGGGATGAGTTGGCGCGGTCCAGCCAAGCGATTGGCTCGGTCAATACCTTGCCGCTCGAGCTCCAAGGCCTGACGACAACGGTAACCAAGCCGGATATTTATGCGCTCGGCACGATTACGAGTGCCGTTTCATTTCTTGTGATCTTTTTGGCGCTCTTCATCATTCAATTCTTGCAAGCGCGGCAAAGGCGTCACGGCTCTGATGCCGGAAAGGGCCTCGTCTAATGCGTATCCTCGTCGTTAATCCCAACACAACGGCATCAATGACGGAGAAGATCGGCGATGCCGCCCGCGCCGTTGCAGCCCAGGGCACGGAGATCATCGCCGTCAATCCTGCCGATGGCCCCGTTTCCATCGAGGGCTATTACGACGAAGTGTTTTCCGTTCCGGGCCTGTTGGCAGAAATCGCCAAAGGCGAAGCGCTTGGCGTGGCCGCCCACATTATCGCCTGTTTCGATGATACGGGATTGGAAGCCGCGCGCAGCCTTGCCAACGCACCAGTGATTGGCATTGGTGAAGCAGCCTTTCATTTCGCTTCTATGCTGGGCCATCGCTTCTCGGTGGTGACAACGCTCTCGCGCTCCATTGCTGCGATTGAAACCAATCTGATGAAATACGGCCTCGCTACGAAATGCGCCAAAGTCCGTGCCTCCGAAATTCCGGTCCTCGAACTCGACAACCCCGCCTCGAACGCATCTGCACAAATCAGCGCCGAGATTGAGCGCGCGAAAGCCGAGGACCACGCGGAGGCCATCGTGCTCGGCTGCGCCGGAATGGCGGATCTTGCCGCCCGTCTAACGCTCAAACACGGCATTCCCGTTGTTGATGGCGTAGCCTCCGCGGTGAAGCTTGCGGAGGGGTTCGGCACTCTAGGTTTGATGACATCCAAGGCCAGTTCCTACGCGCAGCCCCGGCCTAAAACCTATCTCGGGTCCTTTGCTTCTTTCGCGCCACGCGGATGAGCCTCGATCTCGTTTTTAAAGGCGCGCGTCTCGCTCATAAATCTCATGAGCTTGTCGATATTGGCTTCAAAGATGGCTTAATCGCCGATATTGCCCCCCATATCCAATGCGATTGTCCAACCGAAAACCTCGACGGCAAACTGGTGATGGGCGGCTTTGTCGATAGTCATGTGCATCTGGATAAATCCTGTATTTCGGGACGCTGCAATTGCGTCACAGGAACCTTGCAGGAGGCCATCGCGGAAACAGCTAAAGCCAAACAGAACTTCACCGAAGAGGACATTTATTCGCGCGGGCAGAAAACGCTTGAAAAAGCCATCATCCAAGGCACAACCGCGATGCGGACGCATGTCGAATTGGATCCGACAATCGGATTGAAGGGCTTTAACGCCATCCATCAATTAAAGCGCGATTATGCATGGGCGATTGACCTGCAAATCTGCGTCTTCCCGCAAGAAGGACTCTTAAATAATCCGGGTACCGACGAGCTATTATGGCAAGCCTGCGGGAGGGGCGCCGATCTTATCGGTGGTTGCCCCTATACGGATACAGAACCGAAACATCAGATCGCGCGCATCTTCGAGATCGCGCGTCACTTTAATATCGATGTTGATTTCCATCTCGATTTTAATCTCGACCCGACCAAAAGCGACTTAGCTGAAGTCTGTCAGCAAACGATCAATCATGGCTATCAAGGCCGCGTCGCCATCGGCCATGTCACGCAACTCTCTGCACTAAGGCCCACGGACTTTGAAGCGGAAGCCCGTCGCTTAGCCGATTCAGGCATAGCGCTCACTGTACTCCCCTCAACCGATCTTTTCCTCATGGGGCGCGATGCTACCCATCTGGTACCCCGCGGCGTCACCCTGCTGCACACGATGCTACGGCATGGCGTCAATGGTTCGCTCGCCACCAATAATGTGCTGAATCCGTTTACGCCCTTTGGCGATTGTTCACTGATCCGTATGGCCAATCTCTACGCCAACATCGCCCAGATCGGCGATCAAAAGGGCCTTGAAGACTGTTTCGATTTAGTCTCGAACCGTTCGGCGGATCTTATGAAGTTGCATGACTACGGACTTGTTATCGGAAATCCCGCAACCCTTGTCGTTCTCGATAGCGAAGACAAAGCATCAACCATTGCTGAGCTGGGCCAACCGCTATTCGCTTATAAAAACGGACGTCGGAGTTTCACGAGACAAGAGACGATTATTCACCAGCCTTAGTCTGTTCATGAAATTCCATATATTTTGTTCAAGAGAGAGATTTAGAAATTTTTATTAGAAATTACGATCTCGAATTTCGATGGTAGCGGAGGGAGGGTCAAGTCCGAAAATTGCTGTAAATTCGCTTCAGCCCGATTGATGACGGCATGATTATAAAGCCATTGTTACGACGTTGCTGACAACGTCACTCTC
>Ga0214201_1000701_pt1 | contig 11099 bp, 8 predicted proteins | sample TroBogEpilimnion_32_FD_153039 | JGI IMG/M metagenome (GOLD analysis project Ga0214201, IMG submission 153039) | Freshwater microbial communities from Trout Bog Lake, WI - 29MAY2009 epilimnion | ecosystem: Environmental > Aquatic > Freshwater > Lake > Epilimnion/Euphotic zone | place: Trout Bog...
GATCGGCAGCATCGGAACTTCCCGACTGATGACGATGCCCGTGTTGTCGGCCGTCACGCTGGATGCCGTTCCATACAAATGGCGAAGGACGATGTCCGTCACCTTCGCAACGGGATGCGGGAAGACCGTTCCGCCTTGGAACGTCACGGTATAAATCGTGGCTCCACCGGTCACTGCATGGGTAATCACAAACGCCGGATGGCCGAGGTTAAAATCGAGTTGGATCGGCGTCGACTGACTCGAGGATACGGTGACCGCGCGCTTAAACGCGACAGGAAAACTCACGGTCATCGCGCCTGAAGCGCCCGTGGCACCGTTGATCACCGTCTGATCCGCGGGAATCACGGACCCAGGCGTACCGACAAAGCCAGGCTCCGGGTCTTGCCCGACCGTCAGCACCACATCACCTGGATTGGCCGCCAGCGTCACGTTAGCGCCGGTGTAGGTGCCCGCAGGAATGGCGCCCGACAACGCATCGGAAATCTGGTCGAGTTGCGCGAGATTCATGAGTGCCGGCGTTGTGGGCTGATAGACCGTCACGCTGCTGCCATCACTCGCCGTGAGCGCAATCGAGACTACTATGACGGCGACCGATGCCCAGTTCTCGGACGGCGCATCGCGGATCAGGAATGGCGTCTGATGAATGACGGCTGAACTGATCGGTGCGGGTGTGCTCGACGAACCGCCGCCCCCACCGCAAGCGGCTAAGGACGCCGCGAGAATGGTCATGACGCTCGCTTGTAGGGATCGAGAGAGTAAAGACATGAGTTGCTCCTAATGCGCTATGGATAAATCGCAGTCAGCGCGACAACTCAAACTAACGAGGCTCCTCCGCGTCGGTGGACGGCGCTCATGTCGGCGAACGACGACTTCGATGCGATTTGCGAAACAGATCACACACAAAAATTCGCTATCGGACATAAGTCCGCCGCTTTTGACATTAGCCGTTCATTTAGGACGCGCAAAAAAAAGCCCCGCCGAGAGACCTCGACGGGGCTTCGTTGCCGTCTGAAAAATTTACTCCGCTAACGCGCCGTGACAGTGCTTGTACTTCTGACCTGAACCGCACGGGCACGGATCGTTACGACCCACTGTCGGGAAGGGATCAGACTCATCGGCCTGCAAGGCGCCGTGGCACTGCTTAAATTTGCGGCCCGATCCACACGGACACGGCTCATTTCGGCCGATCTTTCGTACGTCACGATGGAACGGGACTTGCGTATCCGGCTCTGGCGCCACCGGCGGCGGCTCCTGCGCGCCCGCCAGAGACGGCGCCTCGGCGTGCTGGAACTGCATCATGCGCTCGAGGCGCGCCTGACGCTCCATCTCCTCACGCTCCACTTCCGCTTCTGATCGGACTTGCATACGGGCCAGTAGCGACACTGCATCGTAATTGATGCGGTCCAGCATGGAGGTAAACAACTCAAACGCCTCGCGCTTGTACTCCTGCTTCGGGTTCTTCTGAGCGTACGAGCGCAGAAAGATGCCCTGACGCATATAGTCCATGGCAGCGAGATGCTCGCGCCAGTGCGTATCAAGCATCTGCAGCAGCAAGGTCCGCTCAATACGGCGCAATTCACCGGCACCCAACATCGCTTCCTTCTCTTGGTACGCCTGATCGAAGGCGCCCACGAGAAATTCCTCCATTTCGCGTGCACCACGTGTCTTATCGGCGTCGATCCAAGCCTTAGGATCAAAGCCCACGCCAAAATCACGCGCCAAGGTGTTCTGCAGTCCTGCGAGATTCCAGTGCTCGTCGACGGTTTCCGGCGGCATCGCCTGCGTGACGAGGCCGGCGACGATGTCGCGGCGCAACTCACGAATCATGTCGCCGATGTCTTCGGACGACATCAGATCGTTGCGGTGCCCATAGATGACCTTGCGTTGGTCATTGGCAACGTCGTCGTACTCCAGCAGGTTCTTACGCAGATCGAAGTTGTACGCTTCCACCTTGCGCTGAGCGCGCTCGATTTGGCGCGAGAGCAATGGACTCTCGATCGCCTCACCGGCCTTCATACCGACGCGAGACAGCATTGCCTTCATACGCTCGGGGTCGCCGAAAATACGCATGAGATTGTCTTCGAGCGACAGATAGAAGCGCGACGAACCCGGATCCCCTTGGCGACCCGAACGGCCGCGCAATTGGTTATCAATGCGGCGCGATTCGTGCCGTTCGGTACCGATAATGTGCAGACCGCCGGATGCGAGGACCTGCTCGTGGCGCACGCGCCATTCGGCCTGCGCGGCTTCCACCGTCGCGGCATCCGCATCAGGCATCGTCTCCGGCTTACCACCCAGCACGATATCGGTGCCGCGGCCGGCCATGTTCGTTGCGATCGTCACGGCACCCGGGCGGCCCGCCTGCGCGACGATGTGCGCTTCACGCTCATGCTGCTTGGCGTTGAGTACCTCGTGCGGCACTCCTCGCGCCGTCAATGCATTCGACAGCAATTCCGACGTCTCGATGGATGTAGTTCCCACCAGCACCGGTTGCTGACGCTTGATGCAGTCCTGAATATCCTCAACGATCGCGTCAAATTTGTCCTTCTGAGTCAGATAGACGAGATCGGAGTTGTCCTTACGTTGCATGGGGCGATGCGTCGGAATGACGACCACCTCGAGCCCGTAAATCTGCTGAAACTCGTAGGCTTCCGTATCGGCAGTACCGGTCATGCCGGAAAGCTTCTGATACATGCGGAAGAAGTTCTGGAAGGTGATCGAGGCGATCGTCTGATTTTCTTCGCGAACTTCAACGCCTTCCTTGGCTTCGACGGCCTGATGGAGACCGTCGGACCAGCGACGGCCCGGCATTGTGCGGCCGGTGAACTCATCAACAATGATGACTTCCCCGTTACGGACGATGTATTCGACGTCTTTGTGATACAGCCCGTGCGCCCGGAGTGCCGCATTCAGGTGATGCATCAGACGGATGTGCGCGGCGTCGTACAGACTGCCGCCTTCACGGACCAGACCGGCTTCACGGACGATACGTTCAACCGTTTCGTGACCGACCTCTGAGAGATGGACCTGCTTTTGCTTTTCGTCGACCCAGTAGTCGCCACCGACCCGTAAGTCATACCGAACGTCGTTATCAAGATCTCGCAGGGTCAGTTCCGACAACGCCGAAGCGCCAGGCACTTCGATGGTGATGGTGTGCGCCTTCGCATCCCGCCATAACTCGAACTTAACCTTGCCAGCCGTCTTCATGCCCGCCAAGGCGGCCTTGACGTCGTCGGGTGTCGCCACCGGAGCGCCGGCCACGGAGAGCAGGACGTCTTGGGCGTGTAGGGCCGATCCGAAGACAGCCCCTTGGACGGCCGTCACCAGTACGCCGCCCTCAGCGACCTCTTCCTTGCTGGCACGCGCAAGACGAGGGACGAGCGCATTGATCTTCAGATACAGCTCAGTGCTCTCGTCGGCGGGTCCGGAGATGATGAGCGGCGTACGCGCTTCGTCGATCAGAATGGAGTCGACTTCGTCGACGATCGCAAACTGCAGTCCGCGTTGCACGCGATCTTCAAGGCGGAACGCCAAGTTGTCGCGTAAGTAGTCAAATCCGTATTCGTTGTTCGTGCCGTACGTGATGTCACAGGCGTAGGCCGCGCGCTTTTCATCCTGCGACTGTCCGGATCGGATCACGCCGACCGTCATACCGAGAAAGCGGTATACCGGGCCCATCCATTCGGCGTCTCGAGACGCGAGGTAGTCGTTCACGGTCACGACATGGGCGCCGAGTACAGGCAGCGCATTGAGGTACGTCGGCAATGTCGCGACGAGGGTCTTACCTTCGCCCGTGCGCATCTCAGAGATCTTGCCCTGGTGCAACGCGATGCCGCCGATCAACTGAACGTCGAAATGGCGCATGCCGAGCGTGCGTCGCGCCGACTCCCGCACCGCGGCAAATGCCTCGGGCAGCAAGCTGTCCAGCGTCTCGCCATGGGCAAGTCGTTCGCGGAACTTAGCCGTCAACGCCGGGAAGGCGTCATCCGGCAAAGCTCGCATCTGCGCATCGAGCGCATTGGTAGCGTGGACGAGGCGACCGTACTGACGCAAGAGGCGCTGGTTGCGGCTACCGAAAATCGACTTCAGAAACTTGAGCACGGGTCAGGATCCTTGCTGGCGACGGCACTCGCCGGGGCCGGGGAAAAGTCGGCTATTGTACTAAGTCGAGATGACCATTACCCGCCGAAGGTCGCTAAGTGGGGTTTAGATCGCAGAACCTCAAGAGGAACGCCGTAAGAAGCGGTATCGTCTGACCGCTCCTCGAGGGCTTCCGGGCCTTCTTTTGACCGCCCTATAGGCGGGATTTGTCGCCGTTTAGATCCCCGATGAAACCTAAAAAACCGCTATCAATCAGTGATTTACTGGCTTTACAAGGGCAACGATTAGGTGCCTTGCGCGCTGGAGCGGAGCGAGCTCAGTCCACCCTAGCGCAAGTGGAGGCGGCGCTACCTCCGGACCTCGCCGGCTGCGTCCATGGGGCCTCTTTCGAGGCGGACGGCCGCCTCACGATCCTCGTGGAGAGCGGAGCGTTCGCCTCACGGCTCCGATACGCACTCCCAGAATTGCTGCCGCGCATTCTGAATGACGAGGGCAAACCGGCCGAGAAGGGCCGAATTCAGGTCAGGCCCAAAGCGACGCCCAGGGCTTAACCGCCAAAGGCGGCGGCGGCAACAAAGCTAATCGGCGCTTCTTGACGGTCTCGGAACGTCACCTCTTCCCACGCCGACTGGTCTGCCAGCAGCGTCCGGAGGAGTTTATTGTTCAGCCCATGCCCCGATTTATAGCCGCTGAACTCGCCAATCAGGGTCCTACCCAGCAAGTAAAGGTCGCCAATCGCATCCAGAATCTTGTGGCGAACGAATTCGTCTTCATAGCGCAGCCCGTCTTCGTTCAGGATCTTGAAATCATCCAGCACGATGGCGTTATCGAGCGTCCCACCCAGGGCTAAATTGTGAGCCCTCAACTTCTCAAGGTCTCGCATGAAGCCAAACGTGCGGGCGCGGCTAATTTCGCGCAAAAACGACGTGGTCGAGAAATCCATAGTCGCTTTTTGAGAGTGGCGACGAAAGATCGGGTGATCGAATTCGATTTCGAAATTGACCTTGAATCCATCGAATGGATCGAAGCGTGCCCACTTATCACCGTCGCGGACTTCAACGGTTTTCAGAATGCGAGCAAATCGTTTGGGAGCCGTTTGCTCCTCAATCCCTGCTGATTGCAACAAAAATACAAAGGGCGCCGCGCTGCCATCCATGATCGGCACTTCGGGGGCACTCAACTCGATGAACGCATTGTCAATGCCAAGCCCGGCAAAGGCGGACAGCATATGCTCGACGGTGCATACCCGTACGTCACCCACAATGATGTTCGTACCCAGCATGGTCTCGCCGACAAGATCCGCCCGTCCCGGCAGATCCACGGGTGGATCAAGGTCCGTCCGCCGGAAGACCATGCCCGTGTTGGCCGGAGCCGGCCGCAGCGTCATATAGACTTTACGGCCGGAATGCAGGCCCACGCCGGTCGCTCGGACCGTATTCTTCAAAGTGCGCTGATTAATCATCCCGACTCGCTTCCATCCTATCGGCCATCCGCACGGCAGCGGCCTAATGACACGCTATCACAGGCGTGAAAATTCGCTCAACCTCACGCCGAGCAGTCAGTGGAAGGAGTTTAGCGTAACGATCGGCGAGCATCCTGCTCTGCCCGACCCTCCCGGGCGTCGCCCGGGAGGGTCAGATTCCCTCAATTAGTCAGCCTGACGGCGCAAGAAGGTCGGAATGTGGAGCATTTCCGAGCCCATCGACAAACCATCGCCGACGGCGCGACGACGCGTATTCGCCGGCTCATTGGCCAACGTTTCCCAATCCGGACGAGTCGCTGACGCTGCGGCTCCCGACAGGGCGGAACGGTTACTCACGACTTGCGGGCGCTGACGGGGGCTGTGCACGACGGGCGCCGGTACAACCGTCGCCACCTCACCACGACCCAAACCGGTGGCGACCACGGTCACTCGCAACTCGTCCTGCATATCCGGATCGATGACCGTACCGACAACGATGGTGGCATCGTCGCTCGCAAACTGGCGGACCGTGTTACCGACCTCATCCAACTCGCCGATCGCGAGATCGAGACCGGCCGTCACGTTCACGAGAATGCCCTGCGCGCCAGCCAGATTGATGTCTTCCAGCAACGGGCTCGATACCGCCATCTCCGCGGCCGTGCGCGCGCGGTCTTCACCGTTACCACGACCAGTGCCCATCATCGCCATGCCGGTCTCGCTCATGACCGTGCGCACGTCTGCAAAGTCGACGTTGATCAGGCCCGGGCGGGTAATCAGTTCAGCGATACCCTGAACGGCACCCTGAAGAACGCCATTCGCCGACGTGAACGCATCGAGCAATCGGGTGCGAGGCCCCAGCACCGAGAGCAACTTCTCGTTCGGGATGGTGATGAGCGAGTCACAGTGGCGCGCGAGCTCCGCAATGCCTTGATCCGCCAGAACCATGCGCTTCTGCCCTTCCATCGCGAACGGCTTCGTCACAACTGCGACGGTCAGGATATTCATTTCCTTCGCCAACTGCGCCACCACTGGCGCGGCCCCGGTGCCCGTGCCACCGCCCATGCCGGCCGTGATGAACAGCATGTCACAGCCTTCGATGAGTTCAACGATACGGTCACGATCTTCCATTGCAGCCTGGCGACCGATTTCAGGGTTCGCGCCGGCGCCGAGGCCCTTCGTGATGCCCGACCCGATCTGCAACGTCGTCTTGACCTTCGACTTGCTGAGCACCTGAGAATCGGTATTGAGACAGGCGAAATCAACACCCTCGATGCCCGACTCGACCATATGGTCGACGGCATTGCAACCGGCGCCACCGACGCCCAGAACTTTGATCACCGCGCTCTGATTGTAAGCATCCATTAGCTCAAACATGGTTGCGTCTCCTTGGACGTTGAACTCAAAACAAAGTTAATTGACAGACTCATTTCAGAAATAGCTGTGCAGCCATTCCTTAATCTTTTCGAAAATTGATCCGATGTCGGCTTTCATGCCGTTCAGGCCACGACTGCCGCCACTTTCGAGATACTTGTCACGTGCAAACAGCAACAGGCCAACGCCTGTCGCGTTCATGGGGTTTTTCACGACGTCACCGAGCCCCTGCACGCCCTGCGGAATGCCAAGGCGCACCGGTACGTGGAAGACTTCTTCCGCCAAATCGACAGCGCCTTCCATGCGGGCACTGCCGCCGGTCAGGACGATGCCCGCCGCGATGGCCGCTTCAAACCCAGAACGCCGCAATTCATCGGCGATGAGACCAAACAGTTCGGCGTAACGCGGCTCGACAATCTCGGCTAACGTCTGACGGGCGAGTCGACGCGGCGGACGATCTCCGACGCTCGGGACTTCGATCGTGTCTTCCGAGTGATGCAACTGCGACACCGCACACGCGTAGCGAATTTTGATGTCTTCCGCATTCTGCGTTGGCGTACGCATCGATACCGCAATGTCGTTCGTCACCTGATCGCCGGCGATCGGAATAACGGCGGTATGACGCAAGGCCCCGCCGGAGAACACCGCGATATCCGTGGTGCCGCCGCCAATGTCTACCAAGCAGACTCCGAGATCTTTTTCATCGTCTGTCAGCACAGCAAAGCTCGAAGCCCACTGCTCGAGCACCATATCTTCGACCACAAGCCCGCAGCGCTGAACACACTTCTCAATGTTCTGTGCAGCACTTTCAGCGCCCGTCACAATGTGAACGCGCGCTTCCAGACGCACGCCTGACATACCGATGGGATCGCGAATCCCATCTTGGTTGTCGATCACGTACTCTTGCGGGATGACGTGAACAATGCGCTGGTCTGCTGGCAAGGCCACGGCCTGCGCGGCATCCATGACACGCGTGATATCACCGCTCGTCACTTCTTTATCTTTAATCGCGACGATGCCATGCGAATTCAGGCTGCGCACGTGGCTGCCGGCAATGCCGGTATATACCGCATGAATATCGACACCGGCCATGAGCTCGGCTTGTTCCACTGCGCGCTGGATGGATTGAACAGTCAGGTCAATGTTAACGACAACGCCATGCTTAAGACCCCGCGATGGCGCCGATCCGATGCCAATAACTTCTATGGCATTCGTCTCTTTCAGCTCACCGACCAACGCGACGACCTTCGACGTGCCGATATCGAGCCCAACGATAATATTGCGATCTGTACGCTTGCTCATTCTTCAGCCTGTCCGAGATTGCGAGTTGCGCCAGCCAATGGAAAAACCATTGGAATAGCGCATGTCGATATAAGAAATTTCGGCAGAGCGTGAACTCACCAAGCCGGCGCCTGCTTTCAAAAAGCGATCCATGCGCTCCTGAACTTCTCGGCGGCCTAGGCGAATGGTGACGCCATTGGCGAGTTCAACTTCCCATGCCCCACGATCGTCCAGACGCACGCCACCGACCGGCAGTGAAACGGCCTCAAGCTGCGTCCGGACTTGAAAAAATAGGTCGGCGACGCGATGTTCCGTACCGTCCGGACCCTCAAGGTGCGGCAGCTCCATCGGAACGTGGCGCTCATCACGCACAAAAAGTTCGCCTCGGGCGTTCACGAGCCCCGAATCTCCCCAGCGCGCCACGGCTTCCTGCTCAGTGATTTGGATCATCAGCGCGTCTGGCCAGCGACGCTGTATACGCGCGTGATCGACCCAAGGAAGACCTTCCACCGCCGATTGCACATCACTGATGTTCGCTCGAACAAAGCCGCCACGCAGCTTGCCGCGCACGACCCGCTCAACATCCAGCAGCGAGACCCGCCGGAAGACACCGACAGCGTCAATCTGGCGGACAGGGCGATCCAGCGCCATCGTGATCCCGACTACACCGACGACAGCGACGATCGCGCCTGCTGCGCGTGGCAACCAGAATGCAACATCAATACTCGGCAGCGCACGATCTGCGCGATCGACGCGGGCCCGATTACGGGCGCGAGGCTTACGGAATCCTTTGATCCATTTGCGGATCATCGTGCCCCTCCAACCATCGAGGTTTCGAGAATGCGCCATACGAGTGCCGCAAAATCAACTCCTGCTGCGTTCGCGGCTTTAGGCACGAGCGAATGACTCGTCATTCCAGGCGTCGTATTCACTTCGAGCAGCCAATTGCCGCCATCACGATCGCGCATCACGTCTACGCGCCCCCAACCGGTGGCGCCGGACGCTTGGAACGCTTTCAGCGCCAATGAGCGAATATCGGCCTCAGCCTGCCCGTCCAAGCCGGGGCACACGTACTGTGTGTCGTCCGAAATATATTTGGCGTGATAGTCGTAATATTCGCCCGGCGGAACGATTCGAATGGACGGCAAAGCGACGGAACCGAGTATTCCGACGGTGTATTCGCCGCCCTCAATGAGTTGCTCCATGAGCAATTCGCGACCATACCGATTCGCCAACGCAATGGCCGGCTCGAGATCTTCCGGGCGAAACACGCGTGTCACCCCGACGCTTGATCCTTCCAAAGACGGCTTGACGATCAGCGGGTAGCCAATGCGCGCGGCGGCAGCACCGATGTCGGCGCCCACGGCGATTCGCTCATACCGCGGCGTGGGTAGACTGAGGGACAGCCAAACCTGTTTCGTACGAATTTTGTCGAGCGTGAGTGCAGCCCCCAATACGCCTGAGCCGGTATAGGGAACGGCCAGAGCCTCCAAGAGCCCCTGCACGACACCATTTTCACCCTTCGCGCCGTGCATGATGTTGAACACACGATCGACGGTTCCGTTCCGAACGCATTCGATGAGTGCCTCGACGCCGTCTACGCCGAAAGCCTGAACGCCCTTTTTCTGAAGCGCCTCCAGCACATTCCGGCCAGAGTTCAATGAGACCTCGCGCTCCGAGGAATCCCCTCCGAATAAGACGGCGACGCTCCCAAATTCAGCGGGATTCGTCACGCTGCACGGAGGCAGCTGAACGTTCATAGTGACTCTCCGATGATTCGAACTTCAGTTTCAAGGCGGACGCCTTGACGAGTCAGAACGTCAGTTCGAACGCGTTCGATGAGATTTTCAATATCTTGCGCGGTCGCCTCACCGTCGTTGATCAGGAAGTTCGCATGCTTCTCGGACACGACCGCTCCGCCGACTCGCAGACCCTTGAGACCGGAGATTTCGATCAATCGGGCCGCGTGATCCCCGGGCGGATTGGTAAAGGTGGAGCCACAACTCCAGGCCCCAATCGGTTGCTTTGCGCGACGCGCCTCGAGGAGATCACGGATGCGGTCCTGATTCGCATCGGAGTCGACGCGGAACTCCAATCGCGCTGCAATGAACCATTCGCTCGGACTCGGCGCTTTGACATGCCGATAGCCGTATTCGTAGTCGCCAGAGGGGCGAGTCGCCATGCGACCTGCGCGATCGACGACATCCACTTCAACCACATGGGGCCATATCTCACCGCCCCATGCGCCCGCATTCATCGCCAGCGCACCGCCAACAGTGCCTGGGATGCCGGCGAAAAACTCAGCCGCGCCTAACAGCCATCGCGCGCACTGCCGCGCGATTCGCGCACACGGCACACCGGCGTCCGCGTGGATACGCGTTTCAGAGACCCGCTCCAGTTGGTTCAGACCGAGGTGCAAAGAAATCACCACACCCCGAACGCCGCCGTCTCGCACCAACACATTGCTGCCCAGTCCGAGCCAATGTACGGGGATCTCGTGCGGTAAGACCGATAGAAATTGCGCGAGTTCGTCTCGCGACCGCGGCGTGTAATAGGCGTCTGCTGGCCCACCGACATGCCAAGAGGTATGCCGAGACAAGGGCTCGTCGAAGCGGACCGCCGGCCAAAACTGGCTCGGAATGATTTCATTCAGGCGCGTCATGTCGCCGCCATGGCCGACAGTCGTGTCGGCAGGTCTTGGGCTACGGCACCGATATGCCCAGCACCCATGGTGACCACAACATCGCCGTCCTGAAGCAGGCCGTAGAGCGCCTCACCGAGCGATTCCACTTTGGCAACAAAGACCGGCTCCAAACGACCTCTCGTCCGGATGGCGCGGCAGATGGCTCGGCCATCGGCATCGCGGATCGGCAATTCACCCGCC
>Ga0214201_1000715_pt1 | contig 10966 bp, 9 predicted proteins | sample TroBogEpilimnion_32_FD_153039 | JGI IMG/M metagenome (GOLD analysis project Ga0214201, IMG submission 153039) | Freshwater microbial communities from Trout Bog Lake, WI - 29MAY2009 epilimnion | ecosystem: Environmental > Aquatic > Freshwater > Lake > Epilimnion/Euphotic zone | place: Trout Bog...
TCTGCTCTACGGGGGCTTTGGCTGCGCTTGCCTGTACCCGGCTCATAGTGCACGAAGACTGGCCGGGTGGTTGAGCGGGTGTGCCGATCTGGCCTCGGTTATCGCAGCCGCCATCCTGTTGTTCGGGTTCGTCATCACCGGCAGTCATTTGCTGCTGGCCGCCGCAGGGATCGGCACCATCATTCTGGCTGTGCGGCAGCGGATTCTTGCCACCCATCGTCATGGACCGGACACGCCGGATCATGACGTCAGTAAGCCAGATCAAGGCCGACTTGTAGTTTGGGGGACCGCGGCGGTTGTTTTGGTGTTGTCACTGGCGTGGTGGCGGATGGAACCGAGTGCGGCCGAACCACTGCCGCTTGCTGCTTTCGCGATTGTATTGGGTGGTTTGGCGGTGGGGTTCGCCGATCCCGGGACGCATTGCGGGCATTCGATGCGCATACCGATAAGCGCCTTTGCGGTGGCGGGCTTCCTTTTGCTCATCGATCTGGGGGGGTATCGACCCGATACACCGATCCTGTCGTTGCTGGCCCATCATTGGGGAGCGTTTATCGGCCCGGCGTTGCATCTTCGGGCCGGCCTGGTGCCGTTCTACGATGTGCCGCTGCAATATGGTCTCGGCCCGACATTGGTAATCGCGGCGGCGTGCGGCGGGTCGGATTGCTGGACGGGTTCGGAATGCGTCATCGTGGTTATGAACCTGGCCAACGGACTGCTGATCCTGCGTATGGTGCTGACGACCGCCGTGGTGCGGGGGCGGCTGTGGCAGTATGCCGCGACGATCGTTGTGTTCGCCGCCGTGTTTTTGTGGACCGGCATTCCCGCGAATGGCAGCAGTGTTTTGGCGACTCCCAGTGTCGGCGGTCTGCGTTTTCTGCCGGTGACGCTGGTCGCTTTTCTGCTGTTCCTCGGTTGCCCGGGTGCGGCTGTTGTCGCACTGATTCCGGCGGTGCTTTGGTCACCCGAGTCCGCCGCCATGGCGGTCACCGTTTTCGGTCTGTGCGAGACGGTCCGTATCGGTTTCCGACGGTCCCTTTTGCGCGGTGCCGGGGTGTTGGTTGGAAGCTATGCCGGCCTTGTCTTGCTGCACCGAGCGATTTTCGACGTTTGGATAGACCCGTTGGCATTCGCGGAATATGTGCTGCACGTTCCTGGGCCGTTACCGATCAACCCCTTCAGCGATACGTTGCTGCTGATCGCTGTGCTGGCGCTTGGTGGCTGGCTTGTTTTACGCCCGGGATCCGATGCGGTGGCGTCGCAACGGGACCGGGCGGCGGTCTGCCTGTTATTTGCCGCAACAAGCTATTGGTTCGGTCGCAGTCATCCCAACAATATTTGCAATTTGGCGCCGTTCCTGGTGCTCGTGGGCTTCCGGGTGGTCGATAGGGCGGGTTCGGTCCTGGCTGACGTAGTAGGTTTCGGACTCGCCACCTCGGTCGCGGCGCTGGCGATGTCGCCTTGGGTTTCTGTGCCGTACGATCCGCGAGCGACCGTGGATATCCACGATGTTGTGGCCGATTTCCCGGGTTTGGAGCCCGACATCGAACGAATCCGAGGCGTGATCGCTAATCCGCACGCTCTGGGAATCGCCGATTTCGGTCCGGCCTACGTTCGGCACCCCGCGGAAACGATCGTTTGGACGCCGATGGACCCCGGTTCGCTCTGGAGTTATGTGCCGGCCGAACGACGCCAGATCTACATTCGGCGATCCAGCGCCAGGATCAGGCATTCCGGGTGGGCGATCATCGACGAGGAGCAGCACTTTCTGTTCGACGACCTGCTCGCCGGTTACACAGTCATGGAGCAACACGATTTTGTTGGCGAGCCATCTCCGTTGGATGGATCGCGGCAACAGTATGTGGTGGCGTGCTTCGATCCAAGGCCGGACGTCGCCACATTGATTGTTGGACCCGCTTGTCCGCGATGACGCCGCGCTTATGGCTCAGGTTCGGGCTGGTCGGCCTGGTGAATGCCGGGTTCGGGTATTCGGTCTTTGCTCTGCTCGTGCTGTCCGGGGTCACCTCCGGCGCGGCGCTGGTTGCCACGATGATCGCGGCGGTCGCTTTCAATTTTCAGACCTCTCGCCGGCTGGTGTTTCGCTCCCAAGGCCATGTCCTATGCTTTGCCGGGGTCTATGCGTTCGTTCTGCTGCTCAACTGGATTGCGTTGGATGTATTGCGGCGGTTCGGCTTGCCTGATCTCGGGTCACAGGCACTTCTGACACTGCCGGTCGCGGCAGTGTCTTTTTTCGGTCAGCAACGCTTTGTTTTTGGTGCCTCATGACACGCAATCTGGTGAACCGGACCGCTGAGAATTTCAAACCGCCGGTATTCAAACCAAATGTTTCCGCGCGGAACCGGCTGGAGAATTGGATGCGCCGGTTTCTTGACCTTCAGGCCGGATCGCTGTGGCGGGATCTGCGTGTTGAACTGGCCGGGGCGCCCGGTACTGTGCTGGATGTCGGCTGCGGTGCCCAGGTTTATCGCGGTTTGTTGCCCGCGGGTTCGGTATATCACGGCATAGACACGGACGACGCAAAGGTCCGGTTCGGCTACGATCTGCCGGACACGCACAGGTTCAACGGCGCTGAATGGGGTGTGGAAGCCGGGGTATTCGACATGGTCCTATGCACCGAGGTTCTGGAGCATGTTGACGATCCGGCGGCATTTCTAAGCCGCACGCATCTGTGCCTGCGTCCGAACGGGCGGCTGATCCTGACCGTTCCGTTTGCCGCGCGGTGGCACTTCATCCCGCATGATTACTGGCGCTTTACTCCGGCTGGCCTGGAGTTGCTGTTGCGGCGCGCGGGATTCAGCGACATCTGCGTCAAGGCCAGGGGCAATCCGTTGACGTTCGCCTGCTATAAGGCCATGACGCTGTATTTCATGTTGCTGTTCGGCACCGGTGCGGCGAAGCGAGCAATCGGCGTCGTGTTGTTGCCGCTTGTGGGCCTGCTGGCCTGCATCGCCAACCTGTCGCTTCGAACCGACTGGGGCGACGATTGCCTGGGTTACACCGTTACGGCTCGGCGCTAGGTCCGAGACACCAAAGGCCCCGATCGAACGGCTGACACGCCAATCTGGATGGTCGCCAGTCCGCGGGGACAGTTTCGACGCCAGTCGACTGAAGATAAACGTAAAGGGTATGCGGATCCCACGGCCCCCGGGTCGCCGCCACCATGCTGGCGGCGCAATCATCGTGTAGCCTGGGGTTATACACCGCATTAATCGGACGCCCGGCCGTCACGGCGGCGAGTTGTATCTCCATCTCGACAGCATCGAGGTCATAACCTCCGCACACGAACGACGGCGTCACAAAGACCCGTTCGGCAGACCGCATACGACCCTCCCATAATGGATGATCGAGCAATTGCGGGACGTTGCGCTGCGTCAGTGTCGTGATGCGCGCCCGGAGTGGATTGGAATCGATCAATTGCAGGCCACAGCAGACAAGCACGACCGCGGTCCGCCAACCCGGTTTCAAATGGCGCAGGGTCAGCGCCAGTCCAAACAGGGCCAATGCGTAAGCGCACGGCCAGAACAGGCGGCCCGAGGAGCGGAAAATGCCGGCCACGAAGGCCAATGCCGGCGGCAGCGGAACGTGAAACACTTGGTGCGGCCCGACAAACCCCACGTTCGAAACCGCGAAAACCGTGATATAGACACAGGTGATGATCAGAATGAGATGCCGGTGCAATATGTTCGGTAAAGTCCGCCCGGACGCCACGATCGCGACGGCGACAAGTACAATCACACCCGCCCCGAGATAATTGAATCCCTCGTATTGCCCGTCCGGCCCGGTTAGCAAGTTATAGAAACCAGGGAACAGGCCGCTGCGTTGTGGCCACAGCGGCGACAGCACATTCATTGAGAAATAGCCGTAGCCCTCACCGGAGGCGGAGGTTCCGGTGCCCTTGCCGAAATGACCCGCGGCCAGGATCAGGGCCGCGACACAACACGCCACCACAACCGGCTCCCGCACCGCTGCGAACACGCCTGGACGTTCGGTATCGATCCGGCGCAATACCGTGGCGCCATAGATGGCGGCGACCATCACAAACAAATAGCCATGCAGCAGCGCGGCCACGCACAGCCAGCCGGCCCACCAACCCAACCGGATGCCGCCACCGACACGCGCGTCCCGCAGGTAGAGCCAGAGCGCGCCAATGATAATGAACTGGCCTTGCAGGGAGAGATGGCCAAACCGGTACAGCAGCACCGGCATCGATACCGCGAGCAGGCTGGCCGCGATGGCTGCCAGCAGCGATTTTTGGCCTGCTTCCATGACCAGCAGAACGGCGAACAGGGCCGAGAGGATAAAGCACACCCCGACCCAGGCGCCATAGGGGTTGATCGTCCATCCGGTTGACCATGCCAGTGTTTTGCCGATCAAGGCGACAATCGGTACGGCGTCCACCAGGATGACACTGCTGCCGGTGGGCGCCCCCAGGTCGGGGACATAGAACAACGGCCATCCCCAGGGCGCATGCAGAAAGGCGATATAGCCGACCCGGGTTGTGAGCACGTCCACACTATCAATGGTGTCGTTCGGGTCCATCAGCCAGGGGCCGCGTGGATTGGCCCAGAACGGACCTGTTCCCGATAGAAACGTGACATCGACCGTCGCCAGCACGTAGCCGGTCGCGATCATCACCGCACAGGTGAGCAACACCAGCGCACTTCGTTCCTGTTCCAGGAAGCATGCCAGTCCGGAGAAAGGTTTGGTTCGCCGCAATTCCAGGGCCCCGGCGCGCGTTTGTTGCATAAACATCAAGGTGGCGTTGGCACCGATAGATGTCCATCAAAATAATGCCGATCGCAAACATATAAACGTGTTGGATGCATTTCCACAATAGTGTTGACTACCCATCGGTGGTCTGTTGCATTTGGAATTACGGTCTTCGGTTCAGCTGTGTTTGCTGTGCCGGATACTGCTACGCCATCCCGTCAACAGGGGATTTTCGACGTGCTCGACTTTGTCCGCCAATGGCTACTGGCTCTGCAAACCGGTAAACGCGGAGTTACGGCGTTGGAATATGGTCTGCTCGCGTCCCTGATCGCGATCGCGATCGTCGCGGGCGTTTATGCTTACGGCACGAACCTGTCGGCGCAATACATCAACTTCGCCGGCAAGGTCTAGTTTCGGCGGATACTCCACGACACGACATCCAACAAATTTCACGGGACATTTCTGGCAATGGACAACGACCTTCCCGCGCGCCCGCTCCAGGCGGCTTCCTTTGCCCTGATGGTGGCTTTAACCAGTTGCGCGGCGCCACAGACCTCAGAACCGGCCATCACCGAAGCAACCCGCGCCCGCCTTGCGCAGGCGTTGCAGGCGTCGGGTGATCCGGTCAGTGCCGCCGCTCTGATGCAGGGCGAACAGCCGCAAAAGGCCCCGGACTTTTTGCTGCACGTTAAGGCATTGATCGCGGCGGGAGAGGTGGATGAGGCCATGGCCGCGGCGAAAGCAGCTGTCGCGGCGCATCCCGACGATCCGGCGCTGGCCCTTAACGTCGGGCGTGTGGCGGTGGTGGCGGGCCGGTTGACCGAGGCCGGTGCGTTTTATCTGCACGCGTTGATCAAGATTCCTGAAAGCGTGGACGCGATGAACGGTCAGGCGATCGTGATGGCGCAGCAAGGTGACCTGAATGCCGCGGCGGCCGTCTTGCGCAAGGCGCTCGCGACGCATCCCAAAGACATAACAAGCAGCAACAACCTCGCTCTGGTGATGATCCTGCGGGGCGAACCGGATGTGGCGGTGTCTCTGCTCGACGATATCGATCGTTCGGGTGGATCGCCGCAGATCAAGGCAACCCTTGCTTTCGCCCGCGACCGATTGGGGACCAAGGGGGACACCCATCCGGCCGCATTGGCCGAGCCTCCATTGGCGGTGTCGATTGCCCCGCGGTCGCCTGTCCTGATGCGCGAAACTCTGCCGGCGGCCAGCCGCCCAACCGTCGCCGTCCAACCTCAGCCGGTTGCCATGGTACCGCCTCTGGCAAATCCCGACGAGCGTCGCATCGTGCTGCGTGCTCGTGCCGGTTCCTGGATGCAAGTCAGCGACGCGGATGGCAAAGTGCTGGTCAGCCGGGAATTCAAGCCAGGCGAGACATGGCCCGTGCCCGCCAGGCCGGGGCTGGTGTTCGCGACGGGCAACGCCGGGGGAACCGAACTCGTGGTCGATGGCGTGGTGGCCGCGCCGTTGGGCGGGCAAGGGATGATCCGGCGCGATGTGCGGCTTGATCCCGATCTTATCAAGGACGGCAAGCTGCCTGCACAGATACGCGCGGCCAGAACCGTCGGAGCGGTCTAGCCGGATCGGGCCATGGCACGCCGGAAAACGCCGCGCTTAAGCCTGCCTCAACGCGCGCGCTTTTTCAGCAACGATCGCCGGCGTGTCGCCGGGCTTGTAGATCGCCGACCCGATCCCGAAGCCGGCTGCCCCCGCCGCGCGCCATGCCGCCATGTTAGAGGCATCGATGCCGCCCACCGGCAGCACCCTGGTGCCGGTGGGCAGCACCGCCCGCATCGCCCGCAGCATCGCCGGGCTGGCGCCCTCGGCGGGGAACAGCTTCAGCGCGTCGGCGCCGGCGGCCAGCATCGCGAACGCCTCGGCCGGCGTGAAGAAGCCGGGCACCGCCAGCAGACCCAGGCGTTTCGCCGCTCGCACGATCATCGGGTCGGCGTGAGGTGTCACGATCAACCGGCCTCCGGCCGCCGCGATCTGTTCGACCTGCGCCTCGGTCATCACCGTCCCGGCGCCGATCAGCAGCCGGTCGCCGAATTCCGCCGCCAGCGCCGCGATGCTGGCCATCGGATCGGGCGAGTTCAGCGGCACCTCGACGATGGCGAAGCCGCCAGCCTCCAGCGCCGCGCCCACCGGGATCGCCATAGCTCGGAAGGTGTTGTGGATGCCCAGCGCCGGGGTCTCGATGAACCATTCGTCGGATGCGTATTCCCAGGCGGAGGGCAGTACCATCAGCAGAAATATGGCTACGGCCGCCGAGGCCAGAGCATCGGTTCGCGCCCGTCCGGCCGCCGACATGCCGCCGATGATCGCGGTCAGGCGCATGTGTTCGGATCGTTGCAAAGCGATCACGCTGCCCAGCATCGCCAGCCACAGGAACAGGATGGAGGCCAGTTCGTCGGTCCAGACGAGTGGCGAATGGAATGCGTAGCGGGCTGTCACGCCGGTGAACAACACGACAATTTCCGCCAGCACCAGCAAGGCGGCTGGTCCCTCGGCGATCAGGCGCAGCAATCCGTCGATGCGGGCGGCGAGCAGGCTTGGGGCCGGAGCAATGCCGGCGGAAATGTCGTGTGCCATGTCAGGATAGAGAGCCGACTTCGGATTCCAGGATCGCCCAGGCCTCGTCGCCGAATTTCTTCTTCCACTCGGCATAGAAGCCGGCGGTCTTCAAGGCTTCGCGGAATGCCGGCTTGTCCACTTCGACGAATTCCAGGCCTTTGGACTTCAGGTCGTCGGCGACGGAGCCGTTCAGCCTGGCAATGTCGTCCCGCTCCTGTAGCGCCGAGGCGTTCAGTTCGCGGGCAATGATGGTTTGGACGTCGGCGGGGAGTGCCGCGAACCCGCGCTTGTTGCCCAGCATCCAGAACCCGTCCCACATGTGGCTGGTCATGGAGCAGTATTTCTGCACCTCGTACAGCTTGGCGATCTGGATCAGGGTCAGCGGGTTTTCCTGGCCCTCGGCGATCTTGGTTTGCAGCGCCGAATAGACCTCGGCGAAGTTGATGCTGATCGGGGAGGCGCCCAAAGCGGCGAACATCGACGTCCACAACGGCGACACCGGCACGCGGATCTTGAAGCCCTTCAGGTCGGCCGGCCCCTTGATCGGGTGCGTCGAACTGGTGATCTGGCGGAAGCCGTTATCCCAGATTTTGTCGAAGGCGATCAGGCCGCGCTTGTCCACTTCGGATCGGACATGCGCACCGAGGCTGCCGTCCATTGCTTTCCAAACCGTGTCGTAGTCCTTGAACGCAAACCCGATGCCGTTGATGGATGCGGCCGGGACCAAGGTCGACAGAATCAGGCCGGACAGCGTGAAGAAATCGATCGCGCCTGACCGAAGCTGCGACAGCATGTCGGTGTCAGAGCCAAGCTGGTTGTTCGGGAACACGTTAATCTCGACCGCGCCGTTGGTCGCGGCCTTGATGCGATCGGCGGCTTCCTGCTGGCGGATCGATTGCGGGTGCGTGGCCGGCGAATTATTCGCCAGCTTCAGGCTGAACTCGGCTGCCCGGGCAGAGCGAGTGTTGATGGCAAACAAAGGCAGCGCTGCCCCTGCGATCAGGGTGCGGCGGTTCAAAAGCGACATGCAAAATCCTTGGGCGTTTTGTACGGTGCAAAATACTGACTGGTACGGGGGTGGCAAGATGGGAAACTGACAGACAGCCACTATTTATTTCGGGTCACCGAACATCGTTTGGGCGACGCGGCCGGTTCGCGAGGCTGCCTCCGGCTTCGGTATCGCATTGTCTATCCGGAGCACGCGCCCGATTCGCCAGGATCGCTCTCCCCGTCCTGACGGGGTTCGGTCTGTAAACGTTTTGGTAAGGTTTGCTGTGTAAGGTCGGTCGCGGGAGACCGTGACATGATGACCACTGCCATGCGTTCATTCTTCGGACGACTACCGTCGCCTAGACCTGAGGTCATTCGAAGGCCTGCCTTCATTCCGGCGGCGGTTGGACCTCCGGCAGACAATACGACCGATTGCGGCGCCAAAAATCCCGCGGCATGGCCGGCCGGGCGGGTGGCTTTGGCCAACACACTTTGGGGGCCTGGCTTTATCGTCCCCGGCGGGGAATCCGAGATCCTGCGTCTGGTCCGGCCGTTGAGGGCATCATCCAACGCCAGCCTGCTGATCGTCGGCGTTGGCGGCGGCGGCCCGGCCGTCGCCGTCACACGCAACCTCGGGGCCTCCGTTGTGGGGATGGAAAGCGATCCCGGGCTGCTCGCCGCCGCCCGGGGGCTCATCGGACGGTCACAGCTTGGCCGGAAAGTGACGCTAAAAGCCTGGGAGCCGAACGCTCCGGCATTTGGCGTCGCCGGCCATCATCATTGCCTGGCCCTGGAGCCGTTTCAATACGGGCAACCGGAGCCCATCGCCGTTGCGCTCGCGCAGGCGTTAAAGCCTGGCGGCCAAATGGTGATCGCTGCGCTGGCGGCCGCCGCGCCGCTGAACCCGGCCGACCGGACTGTGCGCCGTTGGGCCGACCTGGAGCAGCGCGATCCGTCCTCCGTGCTGACTTCCGTAGCGGTGACCCGGATGCTCGGTCGTATCGGGTTGGATGTCCGCATCGCCGAGGACATCTCCGTTCGGCATATGGAAGATGCATTGTTGGGTTGGCGGATGTTGTTGCGTGACTTGCCGGCGACCCGGCCTACTTCGGTGCAAGCCGCGCAATTGGCCCGCGAGGCGGAGTTGTGGCTGCTGCGACGCCGGTTGGTCCGGGACGGGCGGCTGCGGATGATGCACTGGCAGGCGATGAGCCGGCCACCCTCCGTCGTCCCGTCCGAGTGGGTGAATTGACATCTTCGCTAGCGACAACGATTGCCATTCACGCGGGCGTACCGATCCGGGCAGAACAGGTCGGCAACCAGAGCGGAAGCGCAATACCATGGGTTATCCGATACAGGCGATACGCACCGTCGCGTTCTGCGCGATGATCACGGTTGGGGCGAACCGAGCGATCGGAGCGGAGGCGGGTGCCTGTGCGGGCCGATCCGCGAACGGGCTGCTTCCCCCCGGGTATTTTCATACAGCGGGATCCCAGATCGTGGATGAGGCTGGCAAGCCGGTTCGTATCGCCTCGGTGGGCTGGAATCAGGGATTTGAGAACCCGGACGAAGCCATGCGCAAGATCGTGCAAATCGGATTCAATGCCGTGCGGTTTTCCTGGGTGGACGCAACCATGGAGCGTGATCTGCGGACGATCGACGGTGTTGTGGCTGCCGCGGCCAACAGCGGTGTGAAGGTGATCCTGGATCATCACACGAATGAGGCTGGAACCGAGGCTGACGGCTGGGGCGCTCAGCAAAAGAACGGGCTTTGGTTTGACAGCGGGCCGGGAACGGATGGAACGAACGGCGCCGGCGTCAATGGGACCGTCACGCAGGCGATCTTTCAGGCGCATTGGGTGGAGGTTGCCAAACGCTACGCCGGCAACAGCACGGTGATCGGCTTCGACCTGGATAACGAGCCACTGGTGATCCGTGGCGGAGCGACCTGGGGCCGTGGCGGCGTCACTGACATTCGAATGATGTATCAGACCGTCGGCAACGCCATATTGGCGGTCAATCCCGGAGCCTTGATCATTGCGGAGGGGCCGCAGGATTACAGCACCGACAAGCCGTGGGGCGATCTGTCGAAGGTGCGCTTCGCCCCGGTCGAATTGGCCCTCCCGAACAAGGTTGTTTACTCGGTGCACGATTACCCGCGTTACGTCTCCGGGGTTCGGGAGGACAGCGGCCCGGGCAAGGTGGCTCGCATGAATCGGGCCTGGGGCTATCTGGTTTCCGAGAATATCGCACCGGTCTGGATCGGCGAGATGGGGGCCAACTTCGACGGTAGCTGGGGGCACGAGAATGTTGCGGAAAGCCGGGCGTGGGCATCCACTCTGGTCAATTATTTGAACGGTCAGCTTGGCGACCTGGGCGGGCCCCACTTCACCGGCTCGCAGCAGGGTATCTCCACGAACTGGTGGGCCTGGGGGCACCTGCCCGGGCAGTCGCTGAACGGCACACTCGCCGAGGATGGAACGCCGCGCCGGGCGCAATACGAGGTGTATCATCAATTGCAGCCACGGTCTGACTGCGGGATCGGTGCGGACAGGGCCTCGGCGCAGTAGGCTCTGTAGCTGGGTTCCGCGTTGGATCTGCAAAATCGACACGTCAGCTTGGCGACAATCCGTCCGCCCGGACAGTGGCTGTCCCGTATCAGCGG
>Ga0214201_1000717_pt1 | contig 10928 bp, 9 predicted proteins | sample TroBogEpilimnion_32_FD_153039 | JGI IMG/M metagenome (GOLD analysis project Ga0214201, IMG submission 153039) | Freshwater microbial communities from Trout Bog Lake, WI - 29MAY2009 epilimnion | ecosystem: Environmental > Aquatic > Freshwater > Lake > Epilimnion/Euphotic zone | place: Trout Bog...
TTGGACGAGTTCGCGCTCAAGCACGCCGGGCCAACGCTCATGAAACGCCAAGCGCAGACGGGTTAACGGAACAATCCCCCACGTCAGCGAATCGGCGTAAACAAAAATTTGGTGCATACCGAGAGTCCCGCAACGCGCAGTGATCAGGGATCGATGGAGGGAGAAAATGTCGAGCGGCCTATCCGGTTGCGGTGGCGAACCATGGGCCGTACAACGAGCCTTAGCGCCGCGTTCGATCGGAGTAAATATCCATTTACAGCCGCGCGAACGGTACGGCGACAGACAGCTCTTATCGTCGAATCATAGGACATCCGGTTGCGTTTATCACCCCGAAACGGCCGCAAACATCCGACCGAGTTCGTTCGGCTCGGGTGAACATAAGCCGATACGCGTTCCTGCTGCCCATCGCGACGAATTCGGCGTAGGCTCAAGAACACAGCCCGCCCGTACTCGGAGAAACGCATCATGCAAGCCGGTTCTTTTCATCTCACGGGTCTATCCGGTAACGAACTCTACTGTCTGCACCTCAAGCAGATGCGCCCTCAAGGACTCTTCGTCGGTAACAGCGTGCAGAGCCTTGGGCTGGTGCGCGGGGTGCGTGCGGCGTTTTCAGGCATCGTGGGCGGTGAGGTCGCGGATGTCACACGCATTATTCACGAGGGTCGTGCCGCAGCGTTTGACCGATTGGTCCAGGAAGCTAAAACCGACGGCGTCAGCGGCCTTGTGAGCGTGAGCTCGGATCTGCGTGCGCTGGCCGGCAATACCGAATTTCTGTTTACGGGGTCGGGCATCCACACGCCCACACCGACGCCGTTCTTCAGCAGCGCCGGCGGTGCCCAAGAGCTGTTTTGCCATATGGATGCCGGCTATGCGCCACGGGCACATGCCTTTGGCAATATCGCCTACTCTGTGGGCGTGGGTGGCGGACTACTGGGTAACTTGAAGACCTTGGTGCGCGGCGAGATTCGCGAGTTCAGCGATGTCTTCAACGTGACCCGCCACCAAGCACTTGAGCGGCTGATCGGCCAAGCGCGCGACGCGGGTGCGAACGCGGTCGTCGGCATTCGGACGCACGTGCTGCGCTTTGCCGGCGTTCACGAAATGTACATGGTCGGGACTGCCTCGCACCAACCGGCGCTTCCGCTCAATCCGGCGGCGCCGATCGTCACCAGTGATCTGACCGGCGAAGAGTTGTGGGGCTTGACGCGCATGGGCTATGCGCCACTGAAGCTATTGATTTCGACCTCGGTCTATTCGCTCGGTGCGATCGGTGGCTTTGTCGCCTCGCTGCGCGGTTTGACCAAGGGCGAAATTCCTGAACTGACGCAATTGGTGTACGACGCGCGCGAAGAGGTCTTCAACCGACTGAATCGCGAGGCGCAGGCAATCGGTGCAGAGAGAGTCGTGGGCATCAAGACCTACGTGATCGAACTCGGCGCCAATCTCATCGAAATTTTTGCGGTGGGCACGGCGATTCAGAAAGTGACCGGGATATCCACGGCGTCGGAGGCGTTGCCCGCGCAGGCGATCATCCGTGACCGTGACACCTGGATAGACGGCGATCTGTCGTTTGATGCCACCGGGCTGCGTGCCGGCGAGGCGTAGTCGGACGCGGATGGGGCTAGGTCTGCAGACGAGACCGGATTCGCTCGATAGGCGCGGCGAGTGGAATGATTTCGTGTCTGCGTCGCGACGATGGTGCGCGGCATCGCGTCATCAGGGCCCGTCGTTCGTCTCAAAATAGAGCGAATAATGAAGGGCGCAGCGCGGATTGAACGGGTGTGCGCAGTGCGGGCATTGATGGCCGCACTGCAGATAGGCACGGATGCTGAATTGCTGTGAGCAGACCCCGCAGAGGATGACGTCCTCGGTCTCCCACTGTGTCGACGGCCAGAGCGTGGCGGTATGCGTGACGGCCTCGTCGTGGCACTGACGGCATGCGTAGTAGGTCCGGCAACAGTGCATGCGAATGGCAATGACATCCACCGCACTGGCGTAATGGCTGCAGCGGGTCTGAACGTCCACGCCTTGGCCGTGCACAGCCGGGCGATCCCGTCGCACGGGCGCGGAGGGGTGGGTGGCGTCGCTCATCGGGAACCCGGTTGTTGCGAGAGGGCGGCGAGTGTTTCACGGATACCGCGGTCGGTGCCACTCGCGTCCGTCGCGCTACACCGTGACCGTGCGTGCTCAGGGCCTCGCGTGCGATGACTCAGGGCCGGTGCGCGGGGCGTCGAGGCGACCGGTCGACACCCAGGTCGCAATGAAATGCGCGGCAGTGTCGGCGCCGTGCTCGGCCGCCAAGGTTGCGGCAAGGGCCTGACACCGTTGCTGTCTATTGGGATGCGCCAAGAGCCGCGTCAGGCCGTCGGTGGCGCGAGCCGTCGTCCAACGCCGACGCGACAGCACTTCGGCCACGCCGAGGCGGTGCAGCCGCTCGGCGTTGTCCGGTTGATCGCCAAAGTGCGGGACGACGAGTTGGGGGATGCCGGCCACCAGCGACTGAGCGCAGGTCCCGATGCCACCCTGATGCACGACCGCCGCGGCGTGGGGGAGGAGTGTCGAATAGGGCGCGTAATCCGTCACGTAGACGTCGTCCGAGGCGAGGCGTTGCTGATCCGGATGATGGGCGGCCTCGCCCATCAGGAGCACGGCCCGACGACCCAGCGCCCGGACGGCCGCCAGACCGTCGATGTAAAAGCGCCCCGGACTCCAGACGAATGAGCTACCCAACGTCAAAACGATCGGTGCCGATCCTGCGGCCAGAAAGGTCTGGAGCTCCGGCGCAAGCACCGTACGGCCTAGCTCCGTGGCGTCGTAGCGGGCAAAGCCGGTCGCGACGACCGGTGTGGCGAGATCCGTCGGTAACGGTGCGAACGCGGGTGAGTAGAGGGCGAGTGTTCCGTACGGGGATAGCGCTGCGCCGAGCAGCGGATCGACGGCTTGCGGCGGAAGGCCCCATTCCGCGCGCAGGCGCCGGATGGGCCGGCCCACCTGCGTAAGGCCGAGACGAAGGAGCGCGAGGACGCCGCGCACAGCCATCGGACCCATCGCTATGGCCCACTCCATGAGTGCGTCGAGCGGCGGCAGTCGGGGTGGATGTTGCACCGACCACAACACCGACGGCTGCAGTGCGAGGGCCAACCACGGCGCACCGCGCCGTTCGGCGGCGAGGCGCGCACTGACGGCGGCGGTGGTGACGAGCAGGACATCGTCCGGACTCAGCGCGGCCTCCAAGTCCTCCACCCCAGCGCGCAAGAAGGGCAGGATGAGATGGGTGTACAGCCGTGACGGGTGGGCGAGGAGATACGCCGTCAGCCGGCTGCGGTCCCGACCGGTGTGGCGCTCGAGGTCGGCAAACGACGGCCGGATTGCCAGGAACTCCAACCCTGCGGCCGCAATGCGCTCGGCGTAGTCGGCGTGGGAGGCGATGGCCACCGGGTAGCCGAGCCCACGGAGTGCACGACCGATCGCGACACAGGGATTGAGATCCCCGAGTGAGCCAAACACCGCGAAGACGAAACGAGGCATGGGACGGAGTCCTTACCCGGACACGGAGGGCCCAGTATGCCGCGATCGTCGGCGCGACGGCCGGCGGCGTCGCAGACCGGAGCGGTCCGTGCCGTCGGTGGTGCGACCTGAGGGGCGTGTCCGGCACGTGGGGGCGTTCCGCGCGTCGGCGGCGGGAGGCTATCATCGGAGCCTGACGTCGGATCCACCGTTGAGGTCACCGCATGCTTACCGTTTATACCGAAGATCATCTGCAGCGTAACGTTCGTACCGAACTCTACGGTGGCCAGTTGGTGCCGCCGCACGAATGCCCTGAGCGGGTGGGCTACGTGTTGGAACGGCTGCACGCGGTTGCGCTCGGCGAGATCGTCGCGCCCACCCGCCACGGACTCGAGCCGGTGTTGCGGGTGCACGAGCCGAACTTTGTAAGGTTTCTCTCAACGGCATGGCAGCAGTGGCATGCGGCCGGCAATCTCGGCGAGGCCATTCCGGATTGCTGGCCGGCGCGACGGATGACGCAGCGCGTGCCGACGAGCATCACGGGGCAACTGGGCTACTACGCCATGGCCGGTGAAACGTCGATCGGCCCGGGCACGTGGGAGGCCGCTCAGGCGGCGGCGGACGTGGCCCTCACGGCGGCGACGCATCTGGCCGGTGGTGCGCGCTCGGCGTTTGCACTCTGCCGCCCACCGGGGCATCACGCTGGGTACGACCTCTACGGTGGCTACTGTTTTCTCAACAACGCCGCGATTGCCGCGCAATCCTTGCTCGATCGCGGTGCGCAGCGCATCGCGATACTCGATGTCGATTTTCACCACGGCAACGGCACGCAGGATATTTTCTATCAGCGCAACGACGTGCTGTACGTCTCGCTGCACGGCGATCCGGCCGATGCGTTCCCCTATTTCTCGGGGTATGCCGATGAGACCGGAGCCGGCCCGGGCGAGGGGTATACGCTCAATTTCCCACTGCCGCGCGCGACGCCCTTCGCCTTCTGGCAGCAGGCACTGCAGATGGGGCTAGATCGTATCCGCGCGTATGCGCCAGACGCCCTCATCGTCTCGCTTGGCGTCGACACCTACGAGCACGACCCCATCAGTTTCTTCAAATTGACGTCGGCGGATTTTTCGACGTACGGGGGCATGATCGCAGGACTGCGTCTGCCAACCCTGTTCGCGTTCGAAGGCGGCTATGCGGTGTCCGACGTGGGGATCAATACCGTGAACGTGTTGACGGGGTTCGAGGGTGCTTGACCCTCGACGCGGGCGCGCGGGTACCCTCAACAGCGAGACAGTGACAACGATGCCGCGGAGCACGCCATGACACAGCACTCGGATTGGATCGCACGCGCGCGGGCCCATTGGCGGTGGCGAGGCGAGGACCGGCCGCCGTTCGCCGAACCCACGAGACCGGGGCAGGTCTCCGTTTGGGACTTTCCACGCCCTCCGCGGATTGAGGCCGAGCCGCGCGAGGTCGTGATCCACTGGGGCGAGGCACTCTTGGCGCGAACCACTCGAGCGTTGCGCGTCTTAGAGACCGCCCATCCGCCGACCGTCTATATCCCTTGGGTGGACGTGAACCGCGCGCTCTGCGTGGATGCCGGTGCGGGCTCGCTGTGTGAGTGGAAGGGCGAGGCCCGGTATTGGTCGTTGGTGAACGACGCGGCGCGCCTGGATCGTGTCGGGTGGAGCTACCCGAAGCCGTTTGCAGGGGCCACCGTACTGGCGGAGTGTGTCGCGTTTTACCCGGCCCTGCTCGACTGTACGGTGGGTGGCGCCAGAGTCCGACCACAGCCCGGTGGGTTTTACGGCGGCTGGATCACGCCCGAGTTGGTCGGCCCGTTCAAAGGAGTCCCTGGCAGTCAGGGGTGGTGACGCGAATGACTCGAGGCGCGGAACGACTGGATAGCGGACCCCTGAGCGACGAGGAACTCGACGAGTTGGGTCAGTTCCTATTGGACGCTGAAGGCATCGACGAGTCGATGGGGGTATCGACGTTGGATGGGTTTTTGACCGCGATCGTCGCGGGACCGGTCGCCGTGATGCCCAGTCAATGGCTGCCGTGGGTCTGGGATCAAGAGCGTGGTCAGGACAGTCCGCTCTGGCATGACGTTGCTGAGGCGTCCCGGATTTATTCCCTTGTGATGCGTCACATGAACGACATTGCCCAAGTGCTGCGGGACGTGCCGGACCAGTACGAGCCGCTGATTATGGAGAACGTATCGGGTCCGGAACCCGTCGCAGTGATCGACGAGTGGTGCTTCGGGTTCATGAAGGGCATCAGCCTGACGCCGGAGGCGTGGAAGCCCCTTCTCGACACGCATCCGGAGTGGTTTGAGACACTGTCGCTCTACGGTACGTGGGAGGGATTTGAGCGGCTACAGCAGCTAGACCTCTCGCTCGCAGAACACCACCGTCGTGCTGGTGCGCTGGCGTCCACCGTGCAACAGATCTACCAAGACGGTATCGCTCGACGAACCGAAAGGCGACAGCGTTCGCGAAACGAGGAGGTTCAGCACCGCCAGCCGTTCCGCAAAGAAGCCAAAATCGGCCGCAACGCGCCGTGCCCGTGCGGCTCGGGGCGAAAATATAAGCAGTGTCACGGTGCATCGGTTCTGCATTGACCGTTGCCGATCGATAAGGGAATAGCGAGAGGGACCAGTGAACCGTAGATGAAGAATTGATACGGGTCTCCCACGGCAAGAGTCGCCCACCGAATACCGCTCGATCGTCAGGGCGTAGGGTTTCCTTGGTTTTTCTAGTGCCGAGGGCAGAGAGCAAAAGTCGCACTGAAACCAGATTTGTTCGTCACGCGCCGGATAGACGACATCAAATCAGCAGAGAGACTCATGTCGCGAGAGTAGAGGGAACGTAGAAAATATTTTTGATCCGGTGGGTATCGCGAATAGTGCGATAGGAGTCGCAGTTTTCCTCAATTTTTCTTGTGATGCGCCACGCGCCAAGGCAGTTTTATGCTCAGTTGACAATAAATGGAATTAACATGAGCCAGCCATTCACACGGATCGTTAGTGCAATCGTCGTTCTTGCTTTTGCTGGGTGTGCTTCGGGCCCGCAAGTTGCCATAGACCCCAAGTCCATTTCGGATACGGCAAAATATAAAGCCGATCTGGACGAATGTACTGCGGTTGCGAAGAACTATGATCTTAGCGGTAATGCAACTGCAAACGCGGCCGTTGGTGCCGTGGCCGGAGGCGCAGCCGTCGCGGGTGTCGCTACCGCAGTCGCAGGCGCCGTATTCTTACCGGCTCTTCCATTTATCATCGCAGGATCTATTGCTGGTGGCGGTGCATTGGGCGGTCATGCGAAGCAGAAAGAAGCGAAGGCCCGAGAGCATATTCTTTCGCAGTGCATGACCGATCGTGGCTACAAAGCGTACACGTCGTCATGAGATCACTGGTTTTTGTATTTGCAGCTATGTTTTCCGTCGCGCTCGTTGGTTGTGCGACCATGGCTGGAGATACAGATCAGTCGGTGACTTTGATTACGACGTGTGCACACTCTACGACCGTCGTTCACGCTCAATGCATGCTCTCAAATTCGCGTGGCGTAAAAAGTGTGATGACGCCAGTAGCGGTGAATGTTCAGCGCTCAGCAGGTGATCTGACGATAGAGTGTGAATCCCAAGAGGGTAAGGGCAGAGCGACTTTACAGTCGTCGGGAAAATGGTCAACCGCCGGAAATTTGATTTTCGGCGGCATCGTGGGAGTCGGTGTTGATATGGCGAGCGGAGCAAGCTTTCAATATCCGAAGGAAGTCACGCTAGAAATGCAATGTCTAAGGTGACACGGCGCGACCTCTGGTGATAATTGTTTACGTTAGCCCGCGTCTGCGGCTGTAAGCCGCCCTTTCTTGTTAGGTTGAGATCCTGTTCGTGTTCGAGCCTTCGATAAATGACGGCAGAATGTTGGTCTCAACGAGACTCATTCCGATGTAGAACGATTCGAGAGGCAGGAATTAGTAACGCTGCCGGCCTTCCCGTCGACCGCAGGTCAGCACTAACGCCGATGTGTCGCGCTCTAGGCGCATGGACCCACTCACTGCGACATGGCGCCCACTGTGGCCCTAAAAAGACCGGATCCTCGGCGCACACGGACGAACCCCTAATCGCAAGGGTCCGTCCGTGCGTTGCATACTGCCAACGGTTTCAGACGCTCAGTGCAAGCGTAACGGCCGCGGCGTTGCCGCACGGCGCTGTCCGGCTTTGATCAGCGTCGGCGGAGCCGAAGCGACCCCGAGCGGCGTGTTGGTCGGTACCACCACGAAATTCTGCTGTCCGGCGTAATACAGCGTTTGCCCGTCAATGCTGATGGCTGAGGCGTGGTTGTAGTTCGTGCAGTTGGGCGGCCCCCCTGCCGGAGGACAAGACGGGTAATCGTTGAGCGTGAAGTAGCCGATCACCGGCAGCGCCGCCTGCGCGACAGTGGCGTCAAAGACATAAACCCTCGGTGGCGGCGTCCCCGACGGGGCGCTGTTCGGATAGCTGAGCGCGTAGATCCGGGTCCCGTCCGGAGACACGAGCGCGTCGATCGCCGAATAGCCGTCGGCGGCCGGAATCACCAGTTGCCCCAACTGATTGAACCCACCATCGCGCAGGGTGGTGGCATCGAACACGACGCGATCGCCCTTGTCACTCAGAGAGAACCGATACGAGAACGGCCGTGATGCTGCGGGTTGAAGTCGAGTAGCCCAGACCGTTTGAGACACTCACAACGTGACTGCTGGGGTTGAGTGCGGCCACGGTCGCAACCATCTCCGTGTCGTTGACGACGGTGACGCTCTGCGGCGAACTGCCCTGGATCAGCAGGCGTGCAGCCGGGTTTGCAATCCCCGTGAACCCGATCCCGCGCAGGACGACGCGCGCCACCTGCCCGGACACCTGCGTATACGGCGCGTGATCGCCGGCAGTTGCTTGTTGACGGTGACGAGGAACGTGATCGGCGTCATCGTCGGCGATGCCGGGGTCACCGTGATGGTGGCCGGATACGTGGCCCCATTGGGCAGTGCCGCGAGCTGCGCGCTGTCGATCTGGTACGTCAGCGATTGGCCCGTGGTGCCCGAGGCTTGCGTGAATCCGAGCCACGGTACATTGGCGCTTGCGCTCCAACCGACCGCCGGACCGGCGGCCAGCGTGATCGGTACGCTGGCGATCAGGTTGGCCGGGACGGTCTCTGCAGTCACCGTGAGCAGGGTATCGGCCGGTCGCACGAGGCCCGGTCCGACGGTGAGCGCGACCGGCACCAGAACGTCGGTGGCAGGGTACGCGCCGTGCAACCGCACCGTGGCGGTGTACGAGCCCGCGAGGAGTCCGGTGGCATTGGCCGAGAGCTGGATCCGCCCGTGACGGCGGTCGGGGTCAGCCAGCCGCTCGCTGCGTTCCCCGGGTACTCCGCTGTCGCCGTCACCTGCGGGTTCCACGACGGGAGAGTGACCGCGAGTACGGTCGCGGTCGACCCGTTCTCCACAGTGTTCAGGGTCACGCTGCCGGGCGTTGCCGACAGCGGCACATCGCCCCCGACCTGGGGCGCGACTGTGTAGGAAATCGGCAGCAGCCCAGTAAAGAGTTTTCCAAGGTCAAAGCAATCAAAGCTCACCCCACAGTGACGAGACTGTGGGGTGCCAGCGCCACTTCCGGAGGCGGAAGTTTAGCGAGTGCCGCGCTAGAACCGGTAAGCGACTCCAGCCACGTACATGCGTCCGTAGGCGCTGTAACCGATGCCGGTACCACTCTGAGACTGGCCGACTTGCTGACCAGGCGCCCACGGCAACAGAGGATTCCCGTTCAGATAGGTTCGAGCGATCGAATTGGTCAGGTTCTTGCCTTCGACATAGGCTTCGAAGCCCTTAAAGAACTTGTAATGAACGCTCGCTGTGACCCAGTCGAAGGCGTCGGCAATTGCCGGAAATCCTGGGACTTCGGTGCATTGCGAGCAGGCGTAGGTGTAGCTCGACGCATGGTCCCACGTGATATCCGCCGCGAGCGGACCCTTGTCGTACAGCAGGCTCACCGAGACGGTCGAAGTGGGGACGGCATTGATGGCGCCCGCGAAGTTGCCGTTCTGGTCATAGCCCCGGCTCTTGGTCGCCGTATATTGCACGTGCACGCCAAAACCGTTGTCGAGGAGGTGCTGCCAGGTGAGCTCAAGGCCGGTATAGATGCTGCGCGCACCATTCGCGGGCGCCTGGATGGTCCAGAGGAATGGCGTGCCTGGAACGGTACCCGGAGGGCCGCCCACGTATTGCATCGTGCCGAGATCTACCTCGGTCGTGACACCCGTATAGATGTCATCCGTGATGCGCTTGCCGAATACCGCAGCCGTCAACGCCGAGTGCGGCCGGTAGTACCATTCGAGCGAGACGTCGGCCTGATAGGCCTTGATCGGTCGCAGACCCGCGAGGCCGCCGTAGAAGAGTTGAGGCTGACCGTTGATCGCGTTGTTGGTCGATGTCGGTGCGAGCTGATTCAGGTTCGGCCGCGACATCGTCTCGGCGGCGGCGACGCGGAGTTGCAGAGTCTGAGGCGTGATCCAGTAGCTCAGATTGGCCGACGGCAGCGCTAGCGTATAGTGACCGTTGGCGCCAATGGGATTCCCTACGCCGTACTGCACGTTCCAAGTCTGGGTAGCGCCCGCCGTGGTTGGTGTCCACAGGGAGACCGGCACGGCAACTGCCGTGGAGGCAGTCGTGTCCGTGCGTACGACGCGAAGTCCCAGGTTGCCGGCCCAGTTCTCCCCGGAGAGGTCCGCCTGCACATACAGGGTGAGCGTCTTCTCCGTCACGTCGTACGAGTTATACGGGTTGGCTTGCGGCAGCGTATTCGCGAAATTGAATAGCGTGTACGGTGCCGTGCAGGTCGTCGGATAGGTCTGGCAGTAAAAAGGGTTCGGCTTCCCGTCGAGGCTACGCAGAAAAGCGAGCAATGCTGCGGAGTTCAGGGCCGGCAGGCTGCTCGGATAGGAACCGCCCGCCCCCTGCATGAAGTTCGGCGGGCTGATCAGAGAAACGACGTTGAAGCCCTGCGAGGCAAAGGAATAAGGCGTGCACTGGATGTCGCACCCGGCGGTGTTGTAGAGGGTGCCGTACTGGCCTGATCCGTTGGTCCAATCGTTGCTGATGTCCACCCGGCTTTTCTCACGGCTGGTGTCGCCGATGCCGAAGAGCAGTCGGTTGAATACGCCGCGATCGACGTTGTACTTGCCGTCGAGCGTAAAGCCCGTCACCTGATCGTGAACCGAATAGCCGTTGAGGCCGACGTAGTGGGTGGACCAGTATTTGTTGTCGTTTAGAAAGCCCGAATTGATCAACGCCGTATAGGAGCAGTACCCGGCATTGGTGGTACTTGAAGCCCCCGCCGGGCACGCTGACAGTCCGAGTTGGCTCGGCGGGAGAACCACATTGAGGCTT
>Ga0214201_1000727_pt1 | contig 10850 bp, 10 predicted proteins | sample TroBogEpilimnion_32_FD_153039 | JGI IMG/M metagenome (GOLD analysis project Ga0214201, IMG submission 153039) | Freshwater microbial communities from Trout Bog Lake, WI - 29MAY2009 epilimnion | ecosystem: Environmental > Aquatic > Freshwater > Lake > Epilimnion/Euphotic zone | place: Trout Bog...
ATCGGACACAGGCTAAGGCTACTCGCTTAGTTACTTTTTTATTGAGTCAGCAACTCCAGCAGGCTCTCCTGTAGCCAACCCAGCCAGAAATAGACCGCATAGATCGACTTTTGTGGGTCTGAGTCAGGCAGCGACTCGAATACATCGTGGCTTTCTTCATTGATATCGAGACGAACCGAGAGTGCAAGTCGAAGATCATTGATAGCCATAAGCCAGAGTTCGGCGTCGATGTCATCGACGATACCCGGTTGCTCCAGATCAACCATCTCGCTCAGAGCTTCTCGTACTGCCCGTAGCGTGCGTTGTTTGTTACCGCGCAAAGTCGGCTCGGTGAATCGCCGAAAATCTGCGGCCGCTTCTGGATCTGCGTATGCATTCGGTAGCAAACGCATAAGCACGGGATCTTCTGGTGGCGCGATCTCCTCCGGCGCAGCCTTCAATTGTGACATCAGTTGTGCAAACGGGTCGTTCTCATCGTAGTGATGATGGAAGTCTCCTTCTCCTAAAAGTTCTAGGAGCTGTTCAACAAGATTGATCAAAATATGAGCTTCATCGATGGTCAGATCGAGTGAGTAGATATCGCCTTCGCGAATAAATTCAGACATCTCTATCCCTGGTCATCTCGAGCAAGTGTTGCCCAGAGTCCGTGATCATGTAATCGCTGAACATCGCGTTCCATCTCTTCGCGAGTTCCAGAAGAGACGACTGCGCGACCATTGGTGTGGACCTGCATCATGAGCTCGTGCGCCTTCTCTTTCGAGAATCCAAAAAGTTTAATAAAGACAAAAGTCACATATGACATGAGATTGACTGGATCATCCCAAACAATTGTGATCCACGGCTTGTCGAACATTGCGGAGATATCTAATTCAGAGTGAGCGAGAGTATCTGTTGACACCTACGCCCCCCTACTTCTCTGGATATCGCCATGCTCTCGAGATCGTCCCGCCGTTGAAACGTGAATTTCTACCGCACAACTACTGTAACAAAACTTGTCTGTGTAGCGGCAAAAGTGGAATCTGCAGGTGTCGAAATGTTGAATGTGTAAAAGCCTGGCTGCGATTGAGCAGTCGTAAATGTGAAGTTGCCATTGGCATCAGTCGTAGCGCTCTGTGCCGGAGCCGCTAAACCGGTGGGATTGGATGGGTTATTGAGTGCGACAGCAATGCCTGCACTCTGCGGTTGAACCTGACCAGAGATAGTAAAACTCTCGCCTCGCCGCACCGTTGAGGGAATGGTCCAACCAATCACCCTGTTTATGCCAACGGAAATCGGGTTGGAATCACCCTCCACGCGCTGCCAAGAACCATCGCTGATCACGCGCAGTGTCGTACTTCCGCCGAGCAGTACTGGCAATGCGTACGTTCCACTATTTCCAGTTGTTCCATCCATCACTGTGCTCCACGTGCCTGCACTATTTTGGAATTGCAGATGTACGGGAACTCCGACGACTGGCGTTTTATCTGGCAGCATAAATGTTCCAGTCAGCAACAATGGAGTCCCGATTGAAAGCGTTGAGCCAGTGGGAACTTCTGTGCCGGAAGGTGAGATTGCAGCCGCGGTATTTGCAGGAATTATCGTTGGATTAAGCAGATCCAGATTCGCAATCACTTGATCAGGTGCAATAGATGTTGCAACCGTACGCACTGACGTTATAGCGGTGGCGTCTTCCATTCCAAAGGTCCACTCAGAAATTCCACCCAAGCGATACTGCCCGACAAGATTTGCACGCAGTGTGAAGCTCTGTTGATCCTGATACCAGACTGTCCTTGTTGCTGTACATGTAGTGAGAGTTCCATCAGCAGTAGTGCCGTTGTAAACCTTTTGATAGGTAAATGTTGATTCGCCGTATTTGGCGTTGAAGGTAGGTGTCGCACCATACGTATTGGCGAGATTGTTCACATCATGCATAACAAACGTTGACACAACTCCAGGTGCAACAGTCTTGAGATAGTTAACTGGCAGTGATGGGCAGGTTCCGGTCACGGCTGTCACCCAATCGCGACCATAGCCTGGAATACCTATATACACCTTAGAAGCAGGCATAACTGAGATTGCATATGTCACGGCATCGGTAGTCCAACCGATAGGTCCGATTGGACCTGGAGAAGATGTCGAGTAGTCATAAGCCATGATGTGAAGCTGATCAATCATTGAGGCTACTTGGGCCCAGGCATATTGGTAATAACCTTTTTTGCCGGAGGTTGGATTAAATAGCGGAGGTGTTGTAATCGATAACAATTTGTTTTGAGCATGGAGCGCAGTAGAAAGATCTGAAATAAATTGCACCCATCGAGTCTGCGTGGTGGGCCAGGTTGAGAGTGGATCCACGTATGCAAAGTTTTCGAAATCCAGATCAATACCGTCGAAATTATTATCCGTTACCAATTTCATAATTGTCGCAACAACATTGGCACGCGAGGTTGGGCTTTCTAGAAGATTAGAAAGAACCATTGATGTCGCTTTTCCCGTCTTGGGATCGATATCAGTTCCATCCGTAATGGTTGGGATTATTTTGAAACCCGCTCCCCGCAAAACCGTCAACGGTTGAACCATCGGCACGCTTGGATTTGCAGGTGTGTAGAGATCCTGGACTGTGTTCTGATCTTTAAGCGTGTACCAAAATGGCGATACCTCTGTAATTAAATCAGCGTTGTTTACAGCCGAAGGAAGTGCAGTACTCATTGAATAGTAAGGAATCCAACCCGAGAGAATTTTTCTTGGTGGATTCGCAGCTCGCGCACCCTGAGGAACGGCTTGCTGAATAAAAATTGCTGCGATAGCAAGAATGGCTAGTGGCGCCAAGAACCGTCCGCTCACGTGCCAAACGCGCCAGCGCGTGGGCTTCACTCTTTCTTCAACCCGTTATAAATCTCTTTGCAGGTGGGACAGACAGGAAATTTTTCCGGGTCGCGACTTGGGACCCACTTTTTTCCGCAGAGCGCAGTCACGGCTTTTCCGGTGACCATTGACTCAGTGATCTTTTCCTTGCGCACATAATGCGAAAAACGCTCGTGATCCCCGTTGTCATGAGGGGCCATCTGCTCTTTTTCGAGCAGATCGGTGCCACCCATAGGTGCGATACCGGGTTGGCCGGGTTGATCCAAACCTGGAGTAAAAGGCCCGCCATCGCCTGATTGGCGACTAAATGGGTTGCGAATCATGGCGGGTTCGGTTGCGACACGAATTGCTTTCACGCGGGCAATCTTATCTCGTAGGATTATCGAATGAAGGATCTACTGCGTACCGCCGACCTAAGTCGCGCTGATGTTGAGCTCTTGCTCGAGACTTCGGCGGAATTTGCTGCAAAGCCACTGAGTGCCAATACGGCGCTGGCCAATCGCACCGTAGCGATCTACATGACTAAGCCTTCTACCCGCACACGCCTTGCTTCAGAGACTGCAGTTGCTCACCTGGGTGGCACCCCGATTTTCATTCGTGGCGATGAGCTGCAACTGGGTCGTGGTGAAACTTTGGCCGATACGGCTCGCATTATTAGCGGCTATGCATCAGCGCTGATCATTAGAACATTTGCCCAATCTGATGTCGATGAATTAGGTGCCAACACAACCATTCCGGTTATCAATGGACTTACCGACGATGATCACCCAACGCAATTACTGGCTGACTGGGTAACAATTCGTGAGCAATTTGGAAAAGATATTTCAGGTCGCAAATTCACGTACGTTGGCGACGGAAACAATATGGCGCATGCCTGGCTAACAATGGGCGCGATCATGGGTGCACACGTTGTTGTGGCAACTCCTGGTGGAAAATATGCACCAGATGCCAAGGCTGTTGATGTAGCCAAAGAAATTGCCAAAAACTCTGGCGCTACCATTGAAGTAGTTACTGATCCTGAGGCTGCCGCTAAAGACGCAAGCGTTCTCTACACAGATGTGTGGATGTCTATGGGTGATCCTGAGAGCGAGCGGAGTGAAAAACTCGAAGCTCTCTCACCGTTTGCTGTTACTCCAGCACTCATGTCCCTCACAACGCCAGATTCAATCTTCATGCATTGTCTTCCCGCTCACCGTGGTGAAGAGGTTGAGGCTGATGTTATCGATGGTCCACGCTCAGTTATTTGGCGCGAGGCTTACCATCGCCGCACCACCATTCAGGCGATTCTGTATCACTTGGTACGTGGCGAGCTTTCAGGGCGCTAACTCTCAATTTTGCCCTGAAACCCAGCTCCAAAACCGCGTCAAAACTACGCCTCAGACCCTATGCAATGAGGGAATCCTTTACTAGATTAACCCGATGCGTATAGTCGTCCCTAAGGAAATCAAGGCAGGCGAGAAGCGTGTTGCACTCGTCCCCGACATCATCTCCAAGCTCACTAAAGCCGGTTTAGAGGTAGTAATCGAATCCAGTGCTGGACTCGCAGCCGAGTTCTCCGACGATCAGTACGCCGCAGCTGGTGCAAAGATCGTTACTGGTAGCGTCATTCACGATGCAGACATCATCGCATCGGTGGCACCACTTGACCCGCAGCGCATGGCGCAGGTGAAAAAAGGTGCGATCACAATTTCTTTCTTGTCTCCAACAACTGCAGTTGATTCGATTGAGGCAGCTGCACAAGCAGGAGTCACTGCATTTTCGATGGAGCTCATCCCACGAATTTCGCGCGCCCAATCGATGGATGCCCTCACTTCCCAAGCGCTCTGTGCAGGTTATAAAGCAGCACTCGTCGCTGCAGAGCTCTCCCCTCGCTTCTTCCCACTTCTCATGACGGCGGCAGGAACGGTCACTCCGGCAAATGTCGTTGTACTCGGTGCTGGAGTCGCAGGACTGCAAGCGATTGCAACCGCAAAGCGATTAGGCGCAGTAGTAAGTGCCTATGACGTTCGCCCTGCCTCTGCTGATGAAGTGAAATCCATGGGAGCAAAATTCATCACGCTAGAACTCGAGGCACTTGAAGGCACGGGTGGTTATGCCCGCGAGATGACAGAAGATCGTGCCGCAAGACAGCGCGAACTTTTGACTCCGTACATCAGTGCAGCAAATGTTTTGATAACAACAGCTGCAGTACCGGGACGTCCCGCACCGCGACTTGTCACCGCCGAGATGATTTCAACGATGGCATCTGGATCAATCGTTGTAGATCTCGCCTCTGAAACGGGTGGCAACGTTGAGGGCACGCTGCCTGGAGAAATCGTCACTACTGCCAACGGCGTTCGCATGTGGGGTGGAAAAGATGTTCCAAGCCAGCTCGCGTATCACGCCTCGATGCTATTTTCGCGAAACGTCGTCAATCTCTTACTTTTGATGACAAAGGATGGAGTCGTTACTCCAGATTTCTCTGACGAGATCATCGATGCCGCAGCAGTGACCCATAACGGAGCGCGCCGCTCCCCCGAACTAGTGAAGAAATAAGGGGTATCTGACATGAGTAATGGTCTAGCACTGCTCTCCATCTTTGTACTTTCTGTCTTTATTGGGTTTGAAGTTGTTTCGAAAGTTTCAACAACACTTCACACGCCTCTTATGTCTGGTGCCAACGCTATTCACGGAATCATCTTGATCGGTGCAATTACTGTTGCCGATCGCGCGGTTAATAACGTGCAACTCTCACTCGCAATCGTTGCGGTAGTTCTTGCCACGATCAATATGGTCGGTGGCTTTGTTGTTACAGACCGGATGCTCGAGATGTTTAAGGGCAAACCGCGCAAGGCTTCACAGACTGGTGGTGAGAAGTAATGAATCGCAATCTTTACGATCTTCTAGGTTTGTGTATTGCAGTCAGCTTTATCTTGGCTCTCAAAGGTTTGGCCTCACCGAAATCTGCACGTCGAGGAAATCTCATTGGCGCCGCTGGTGCTACCGCTGCAACAGTCCTCGTTTTCTTTGCACCTCAAGAAATTGGCCAGAGTGGCACGGCGACGGCTCCAGGCCATCACCACACACTCTTAATTCTGCTCGCGATCCTCTTTGGTGTAGTCGTCGGAGTTCCTGCGGCACGCAAGATTCAGATGACACAGATGCCACAACTTGTTGCGCTCTTTAACGGTGTAGGTGGTGGCGCCGCTGCGCTCGTTTCTATAGTGGAATATCTCAAACTTGGATCGGCAGCGAGTACGCCTGATGTGGTCGCTACAGTCTTCACAGTTATCGTTGGCTGTGTTTCATTCGCTGGCTCAGTAGTGACCTTCTTGAAGTTGCAAGAAATCATGACCACTCGGCCTGTCGTTTTCGCAGGAGGTCGATTCCTCATTGCGGGAACTCTCATCGGAGTTTTGGCGAGCGCAGCATGGGTCATTCATTCCATGGGAAATACCTCGTTACTTGTCATGGGCTTACTCTCACTCCTTTTCGGTGTTCTCTTTGTGCTGCCAGTTGGTGGCGCGGATGTACCTATCGTCATCTCACTACTCAATGCATTCACGGGTCTTACCGTGGCGGCTAGCGGATATGTCTTACAGGCAACCTTGCTTATCGTCGCCGGAACACTTGTGGGTGCTTCGGGAACAATTTTGACTCGCCTTATGGCAACTGCGATGGGCCGATCGCTCTTCGGCACGCTCTTTGGTGCGTTTACGGCTAAACCTCAGGCAGCCGCGGCTGCAGGCGAAGCTCGCCCAGTGAAATCTGGCTCCCCTGACGATGTCGCGATCCTGCTCAATTACGCACAACGCGTCGTGATTGTTCCGGGCTTTGGCTTAGCTGTTGCTCAGGCGCAGCACACTGTTCGCGAAATGGCTGATTTGCTGACTTCTAAAGGTATCGATGTCGCATATGGCATTCACCCAGTTGCTGGTCGCATGCCGGGCCATATGAACGTCTTGTTGGCCGAGGCCAATGTTCCATACGAGCAACTTGTCGAAATGGATGAAATTAATCCAACCTTCCCGCAGACAGATGTGGTCTTGGTGGTCGGCGCAAACGACGTCGTAAACCCGGCGGCGCGCACGACTCCAGGATGTCCAATTTTTGGAATGCCAATCTTGGATGTCTCCCAAGCTGGCAACGTCATCTTCCTCAAGCGCTCAATGCGACCAGGATTTGCAGGCATCGAAAATGAGCTCCTGTACGACCCGAAGACCACTCTGCTCTTCGGCGACGCAAAGGACTCCCTCACTAAAGTTGTGAGTGCGCTTAAAAATCTCTAAAGCCGTTGGTTTGGGAATGCGGTGGCTCGATTCCGGGTTCTATACTTAGGTTAGTTGAAGATTCAATTAAGCCGATGCCGATAAGAATCGAGAGTACGCACAATGCCAGCTGTAACAGTGAGCGATATAACGGTCCTGCCACGAATTGTCAGTGAACCGGGAGCTCGTGCACGTCGAGTCAAAAGTGTGACAACCGCTCCCCAGGGATTTGAGGGCGAAGGTTTCCCTGTCCGCCGCGCGTTTGCTGGTGTAGATCTCAATGATTTAGATCCGTTTATTCACTTAGACCAAATGGGTGAAGTTGAATATGCGCCGGGTGAGCCAAAGGGGACGCCATGGCATCCGCATCGCGGCTTTGAAACAGTCACGTACATCATTGATGGAATTTTTGATCATAAAGATAACCACGGTGGTGGCGGAACGATCACCAATGGCGATACCCAATGGATGACTGCGGGCGCTGGAATTTTGCATATCGAAACTCCACCAGAACATTTGGTTGTGAGCGGTGGACTCTTCCATGGCTTTCAACTCTGGGTGAACCTTCCTGCTGCAAAGAAGTGGTCGACACCTGCTTATCAGGATATTCGCGCTGGTGATGTTGGACTGCTTGCTTCTCATGATGGCGGCACGCTTATACGAGTTATTGCTGGCGAAGTTGGTGGCCACAAAGGTCCGGGTTCTACGCAGACTCCCATCACGATTGTTCACGCGACGCTAGCGCCAGGCGCAGAGTTGCGACTTCCATGGCGTAAGGATTACAACGCATTGGCGTACACGCTCAATGGCCGCGGAACCGTTGGTGAAGAACGTCACCCAGTTCAGATGGGTCAGCTTGCGGTGATGGCGGATGGTGACGTTCTGGTTATGCGCGCAGATCAGAACCAAGAGTCTCGCTCCCCTTCTATGGATGTGTTGATTCTCGGTGGCGAGCCAATTCGCGAAAGCGTTGCCTGGATGGGGCCATTTGTTATGAACACAAAGGCAGAAGTTCTTCAGGCATTCGATGATTTCCAAAAAGGTTTGCTTGGCACAGTTCCAGCAGAACATGTTGCCGTGAAGAAGCCGCTGCAACGAAGTGGCGAAGGTTCAAAATTGCAGGGCATTCACAACACACCTGATGGGATTCAAAGTAACTAAGAGAATTCATCGGACCCAATAACTACGCTCGATAATTGAGAGATATAACTACATTAAATAAATAAGCTTAATAATTAAACTTTATAAATAGACGAAGCATTCTAATGAGAGGCCAATGTCATGCCACAGCTCTTCGATCCAATAACTCTGCGTGGAGTTGAATTTTCAAACCGCATTTGGGTAAGTCCGATGTGCCAATATTCTGCGGTTAATGGCGTTGTGGGAGCATGGCATATGGCTCATCTTGGAGCATTTGCGACTGGAGGCACTGGTCTCATCATCGCTGAGGCAACTGGAGTTGTTCCAGAAGGTCGAATTTCCATTGGGTGCCCTGGGCTTTACACCGATGAGCAGGTCGCGGCATGGAAGACGATTGTAGATTTTGCGCATTCGCAAGGAACCAAGATGGCAATCCAGTTAGCACATGCGGGTCGCAAGGGAGCAGCGGCTCTACCTTGGTCGGATCATCGTATGGCTACAGAAGCAGAGGGAGGTTGGCAGGCGGTTGCTCCGAGTGCAATTCCATTTGAGGGCTACCCAGAGCCACGCGCGCTGAGCGTTGATGAGATTCATGAACTTGTTAAAGCGTGGGCTAATGCGGCGCGCAATGCAGTCAAGGCCGGGTTTGATGCGGTTGAAATTCATGCGGCTCACGGTTATTTGCTCCATGAGTTTTATTCACCGCTCTCTAATACTCGCACCGATGAATATGGTGGAAGTTATGAGAACCGCGTTCGATTCCTCAAAGAAGTAACAGCTGCTGTTCGTGCGGCTATTCCAGAGAGCATGCCGCTATTTGTTCGAATCTCGGCATCTGATTGGACTCCTGGTGGGTGGACTGTTGAGGAGTCAGTTGTTTTGGCGGGCGAGATAGAGCAACTTGGCGTCGATCTATTAGATGTTTCCAGCGGCGGCAATGTTCATAATGCGGCTATCGCAGTTGGGCCTGGTTACCAGGTGCAGTTTGCTGATGCGGTTAAGCATGGGTCGACGATCGTAACTTCAACGGTCGGAATGATTACGGATGCACATCAGGCGAATGAGATCGTTCAGAGCGGTAAGGCTGATGTGGTGATGATGGCTCGTGAATTCCTGCGCAATCCACGTTGGCCGCTACTGGCTGCTAGCGAGTTAGGTGTGGATGTGAAGTGGCCGGTGCAATTGGAGCGCGGAAGGCTTGCTAAGTAATTAGTTCTTGTTAGGGACTTGGCGAGTTGTGGAACTCCGCTCCCCGACTTATGCACAGGATTATTCGCTCTCGCTAATACATGCCTGCAATTGTCAGTCGATCACAACATAATCCAGATATGAACATTTCAACTGGTGAGCGAGTGGCAGAACTACTTGTCGCATGCGCTGGCATTGAGGTTCTTCGTGAATTAGTGGAGATAGATCCGAACAATTTACCAAGTTCGGCCAGGGTTGATTATTTGAGCGCTCTTGAAAAACAGAGCGGCTGGCTTCAGGCGATCATGCAACGTGCAATTGTTGCGGTTGCTGGAGATGAAGCTACTGAATCTACCGACAACTACTCCAATGTGGATGAAGCCCAACGGGAAGAGGTCGCAGCGGCCCTTCGGCTTTCCGGAAATACAGCCCAGCTCCGAATTGATGTTGCACGTACGTTGACTCAGCATTTACCAGAGACGTGCGCCGCGTTGGCAAGCGGTGAAATCTCCGCAGCTCAAGCGACCGTCATTGCACGCGAAAGCGCAGAGATTATTCGGCATGGTCTTGGAGATCATGAGCTGCGCTCTCTCGAGCTGAACGCGATTGCGCACTCAGAGTTTCATACCCCAGCCCAGGTTACCAACAAGATGCGCTCACTTATCGCAAAGATTGCACCTCTAGAATTTGAGGAAGTTGCGCGATCAGCACATGAGGGGCGGATGGTGTGTTTGTATCCGCAGCCACATGGAATGGCGCAGATAGTTGCACTTTTGCCAGCAGCGCAGGCACAAACAGTGATGCTTGCGATCGATAAATTAGCTAGAAAAAATCAAGATGCCGAGAAGAAAAACCAACTTGTGATCCGTGCTGGTGCTGGTGCTGGTGCTGGTGCTGGTGAGGATGTTCTCAATGAGCTTGTCATGGGCCTTGACCAGCACCGTGCGGATGCTTTGGCGTCAATTGCTGCAACATTCTTAGCAAGCACTGCGGATGAAAATCTCCAACACCGTCGACCAACCACAGTCAACCTCACGATTGATCTACCCACTTTGCTCGGCTTGGCAGAAAACCCAGGGATTCTTGCTGGCTACGGAGCAATTCCTGCATCCATTGCACGTGAATTGGCTGCCGATGGAAAGTGGCGCAGGTTTATTACAGATCCGATCACGGGCAACTTATTAGATTACGGGCGCGATAAGTACGAACCACCTCAGGCTCTCGTCGATTTTCTTATGGCTAGAGATCGAATTTGCAGATTTCCCGGTTGTAGACAGCCAGCGCGTGTGAGCGATATCGACCACGCGCACGCTTGGGAAAATGGTGGCGAAACATCAATTGAAAACATGGGACTGCTCTGCCGTCGACATCACCGAATGAAGACACATGGTGGTTGGAAACTTGAAAGTTTCCCCGACGGTTCCTGTCAGTGGA
>Ga0214201_1000730_pt1 | contig 10824 bp, 9 predicted proteins | sample TroBogEpilimnion_32_FD_153039 | JGI IMG/M metagenome (GOLD analysis project Ga0214201, IMG submission 153039) | Freshwater microbial communities from Trout Bog Lake, WI - 29MAY2009 epilimnion | ecosystem: Environmental > Aquatic > Freshwater > Lake > Epilimnion/Euphotic zone | place: Trout Bog...
CCGCGGCGAACGGCTTACCCACTCGACCGTCACCCAGAACTTCTCCATCGGGCGACAACAGCCGGTAGCGATCTTTTTCCACCACCTCAAGGACGTAGCGCTCGCCGAACGCCCGTTCGGGCACCTCGAGCGAGTCGACCGTCAGCACTTCACCGCCGTAGGCGAGCTGGAACGGCAGGAATGGCTTCACGAGCCCGTCGTCCCCGGTCGGCAGCGTGCGCGCCAAGAACCCTCCGACGAGCGGAATACGCCCGGCGACGCGCACTTCGATGTCGGCGCCGCTGCGACGCATCGCCTCGAGACGCACCGTGCGGGATTTCAAGATCTCGATTTCGCCCGGCACCAGTGACTGCAGCGCACCGCCGGCGGAGGCATCCAGCAAAGCGCTGATGTCTTTCAAAGCGCCCAGCGACGAGCCTTTTTGCGGCTCCACCTGGACGAGCGCGGTCGCCTCATAAATGGGCGTCTGCAAGAACGTCCACGCAAGGCCGAGCGCCATGACGCTCAGGCAAACGCGAACGAACCAGGGCCAGAAGAAGAGCAGGTTGTCGATGAGCTCGGCAAACGACACCGACCCCGGTTCGGACCCGGCGTCGGCGAGTTCGTAGTGAGAGCGCGTCTCAGAAAGCGGCGTGGCCATGGTGCGCGCCTCAGCGTAACGAACGGACCAAGGCGGTCTCGCTCAAGAGGGGGAAGAACTGATTCACGAGTCGCGAGACGCGCGAGACCGCGGTCGGGTTCACGACCACCACATCCCCCGCCTGCACCGGGAACGCCTGACTCAACAAGAACGACTCCGGCGCTCGTCCGTCGAGGTGATAGACGAGCGGATGACCGTCGGCATCGAGCCGAAGCACGTACATGTGCGCGGTGCTCGCCGCCACCGAGTTCGGGCCGCCGGCATCGGCCAGCGCTTCGGCCAAGGTCACAAGCCCGCGACGCAGGATGTAGGACTTCGGCGCCGTGACTTCGCCCAAGACGTAGATCTTCTCGGACTGGCGATCCGGTACGGTGAGCACGTCGCCGTGCTGCAAGCGCAGGTTCGTGCCCTGCAGGCCCTCGTAATAGAGCCGGTCCAGATCCAAGGTCACGGTGTGACCATTACGGGTCAGCCGCACTTCGGTCAGGTCCGAGTCCTGCAACGCCCCGCCCGTTTGCGCGAGTGCGTCGGTCACGTAGGTCGGCACGCTCGTGATGGGCACGGCGCCGGGGTTACGGACCTGACCCGCCACAAAGAGTCGCTGGCTAAAATACCCCGTCACCTGCACTTCGACCTGCGGGTTATGGATGTACGGGGCGAGCGCCTTTTCCAGCGCCGCGCGGAACGCGGGCACCGAGAGTCCAGCCGCCGGCACTTTGCCGGCGAGCGGCATGAACACCGTACCGTCTTCGTCGATGGCTCGATCGGGCGCATTGCCATTCATGGGCGCGGCCGACACACCACCCACCGCCATGGAGCCAACTCCGGCGGTCGATCCTGTGCTGATCGACGCGCCCAATTGCGGAAGGACGGTGTTACCGGACATGCCGGTGCTCAAATCCGGATGCCCCCACACCGCAATGTGCAGTCGATCCGAGCTACCGAGGCGATAATCGGTGCTGGCCGGGGCGTCGAGTCCGATGGGCGCCGGCTTTTCGGCGGCGCGCGCCGCGCGCAAGCCGCGCACGACCTCGGGCGTCACAGAGATGGCCGCGAGCGTCGACTTCTCCGCCGGGAGTTCTTCGCCCTTTTTGATGTCGATGGCAAAGCCCGGGCTGATCGAACAGCCCGAGAGTGCCGCAGCACCCGCGACACTCAGAAGTAGGATCGCTCCGGCCGTCCGCCACCGCGGCGCCGTCGCCCTCAATGCCCTGCTCGAAGCCATGGGATCCCTGCTCCGATCCCTTGCGCGCTTGCCTTGCACTCTGTGGTTCCCTGTAGCCTGCCGATGCGCGCGATCATTCGCGCTCACCGTATTGTCCGTGACGGGCGTTAAACGGGCCCGATGCGGCGGATCCGATCCGCCCACTGCTCGGCGCCATTCTCGATGACGGCAATCGCGCGTTCGTAATCCGCCGGGGTCAGTCCCGTGGGATCGTCGACGTCACGGCTCGGCGTCTCCAAAAACGTCCGAATTCTACCCGTCATCATGGGGTAGCTGTTTAACAAATAATCGCGGTGCCCCCGCTCCATGCACAGGACGAGGTCCGAGGCCCGCAGGATCCCGGCGAGCACCGGCTGGGAGCGGTGGGCGCTCAAGTCCCGATAGCCCTGCCGTTGGGCGGCCTCGACCATGTAGGGGTCAGCAATGCGTCCGGTGGTCGCTTGGGTGCCGGCGCTCACGAACTCGATCTTCGGGCTCGCAAGCCGATGGGCTAATACCGCGGCCCCGTAGGGGCTGCGACAGATATTGGCCGTGCACACCACCAACACCCTCACCGGCGAGGCGTCCGCGAACTACGAGACCGACGACGGCTCCCTTTCGCGCGGTGACGGACCCAATCGATCAGGGGCGGTCCCACGTAAAAGCCGATGAAAAAGGCGATGATGCCGCCGACGAGGACGTAGCCGAACAGCCCTTCATCCGTGTTTTCGCCAGCCACCTGAATGACTAATAGGAGGTACCCGGCCAGAGCGCCGAGTCCGCAGAGCTGACGTACCTTGTCCGTTCTCAGGCGTGCCATCCGCCTAGTGTAGTGGGCCGGCGACGGCGGTGGCAACGCAAACCGCGACCGCATTGAGGCGCGAGCGCGCGGGGTCGCCCGCGCGCTTCGGCGGCCTGCGCGGGACGCCCCCGCGCGGTCTGCTAGAATCCCGCCCCTTCTGCACTCCGAACGACACGACAGGGGACTGACCATGGGATTTCTCGCCGGCAAGCGCGCACTCGTCACCGGACTACTGAGCGATCGCTCGATCGCCTTTGGCATCGCCGAGGCCATGCGCCGCGAAGGCGCCGAAGTCGCCCTGACCTACGTCGGTGAGCGCTTCAAGGAGCGCGTCGAGGAAATGGGCCGGGAGATCGGCGCCGCCGCCGTGTACGAACTGGACGTCTCGAACGACGCCTCGATCGATGCGACCTTCCAGACGCTCGGTGGGATGTGGGACTCGCTCGACATCGTCGTGCACGCCATCGCCTTCGCGCCGCGCGAGGCCTTGGCCGGCAACTTCACGGACGTGACCTCCCGCGAGGCCTTCCGCGTCGCCCACGACATCTCCTCCTACAGCCTCACCGCCCTCGCCCGCGCCGCCAAGCCGCTGATGCAGGGCCGTAACGGCGCGATCCTGACGCTGTCCTACCTGGGCGCCGTGCGCTCGGTGCCCTCGTACAACGTGATGGGCCTCGCCAAGGCAAGCTTAGAGGCCAACGTGCGCTTCCTCGCCGCCGACTTAGGCCCGCTCGGCATCCGCGTTAACGCGATCTCGGCCGGCCCCATCAAGACCCTTGCGGCGGCCGGCATCGCGGGCTTCCGCAAGATGCTCTCGCACGTCGCGTCCGCCAATCCGCTGCGCCGCAACGTCACCCAGGAAGACGTCGGCAACGCCGCGGCGTTCTTGTGCTCGGATCTCGCGGCCGGTATCACCGGTGAGATCGTCTACGTCGACGGCGGCTACTCGTCGGTCGGCATGAGCTTCCACGACGACGCCGAATAAGCCTCGAACGCCGGGCGGGATCGTCCGATCCCGCCCGGCGCTGGGCAACGGTTCGACGTGTGTTCGGTTCCGTTCCCGACGCCGCTCCCAACGCCATACCTGCCCCCACCGCTTACGAGACGTCCCATGGCCCCCTTACGCGTAACGGCTCTGCCGGCCTTTGACGACAACTACCTGTGGCTCATACACGGGGTGGATGGGGCCGAACGGCACGTCGCGGTCGTCGACCCGGGCGATGCCGCGGTCGTCGAGACCGCCCTCGCGGCCGGGGGCTACAGGCTCGATGCGATCCTCGTCACCCATCACCACGGCGATCACACCGGCGGTGTCGCCAAACTCGCCACCGCACACCGCTGCCCGGTCTACGGACCGGCGACCGAGTCGATCCCGGCGCGCACACACCCCGTAACGGGCGGGGATACGGTCCTCTTGCCCACGCTCGGGTTGACCTTCGACGTGCTCGACGTGCCCGGTCACACGGCGGGGCATATCGCCTACGTCGGTCACGACGCGCTCTTTTGCGGCGACACGCTGTTCTCGGGCGGGTGCGGGCGACTCTTTGAAGGCACCCCGGCGCAGATGCTCGGCTCGCTCGCCCAGTTCAAGGCATTGCCGGCCGACACGGCGGTGTACTGTGCCCACGAGTACACGGCGTCGAACGTGCGCTTTGCGCTCGCCGTCGAGCCCGGTAACCCGGAGCTCGTCGCCTACGCGGACGTGGTCGCGGACCTCCGGAGTGAGGGACTCGCGACTATCCCCTCCTCGATCGGTCGGGAGTTGGCGGTCAATCCGTTCTTACGCTCGGAGACGCCTGCCGTGCAGCAGGCGGTCTGGCGCGAGGCCGGTGTCGCGTCGGCCGATGCCGTTGAGACGTTCCGACTGCTGCGCGAGTGGAAGAACCGCTATCGTTAAGAGCGCCAGGCCGCATCGGAAGTCCGGCCGTACGGATAGGGGGAGAACTTAACTCCGACGCCCTAGCCCATCGGTACCCGCCCCGCGCCGTTCCGACGGCGGCCGGCGGGCTCGCCACGCGCTAGCGGCCCCTGTCGTTGAATAAGCCAAGTATCCTCTCAACAAGCCGGTATACCGTGGTCGCACCCATCGTCCGCGGCCAATCGGTGCAACGGGGGTGATCGCGCTTTTGCGCACGGCGTATCGCCTGCTTAATTTGGGCCAAGGCGATCTTTCGTGTATCAATGCCCTTGTCGTAATCGGGTATCCAGCGTTTGAGGCGATTCGTGCAATCCTTGGAGGAGGCGATCCCGGAGCCATCCTCGAAATGCAAGAGTAGCCAGTACTCGAACTTCGGATTGCTGAGAGCAAAGCCGTGGTTCGTGGCTTGTAACGACCACTGATGCAGCTTGGTGAGCTGATCGTCGGTCCAACGGTCCTGATCAACGACCAACCACGCCTCGTCCGAGGGTTGAAGCCGCTCGCGGTCGAGATAGTCCTTCATACGCTTCAGCACTTGGTGTGGCGCACTGCGACTCTGTCCTTCCAAAGTCTTGACGTGCACCACGGACGCAGCGCCGGTGAGGGACGTAAAGTAGGTCGGCTCGGTTTTGCTGCCTTCCGTCGCGATCAGGAACAGCTTCTTGTAACGCCGCTCCCCGAGCGGTCGCTTAAATTGTCGCCGGCTCATACGCACTACCGCAATACGTGCCCCGTGACCGATACGTCAGACTCAACGACGGGACTTGGCAATAAAATACGAGGAACACCGCCCAGTCGCCCCTGCAGATAGCTCTTGCGTATATCCTTGTCATTGCGTACGTCCTTGTAGTCGGAAAACGACATGAGCGTCGACACACCGAAGGAATTGCGCTCGGCCACCCACATCTCATCCCGACGCAACAAGTGCTGATCCATCAGCAAAACGTCGTGCGTGGTCAGTAGAAGCTGCGTCCGCGTATCGTTAGAGCAACTGGCGAGATAGCCCTCCAACAGTCGTCGGGTCAGCACCGTATGCAGGCTCCGGTCAAGCTCATCGATAACAAACACTTTTTTCGAACCGGGGGCTGCCAACTCCAGAAAGGCCGGCAACAAATCGATGACTCGCTGCGACCCGTCTGACTCTTGGCGTATATCAAATTTAGCCTCACTACCGCCTAGCTTCGGATGGAAGGCAACCAATTTCTTGACGAACAGTTCGCCATTTTTTCGAGTGAAAATTAGGCGGTCATTCTTTCCGGACATCAGACGTATCGTCGTCCCCTCCTTAACATCTTCGCTCAGTCGGGCCTTCGTCGACTCGGGCAAGTCAACATCATCTAGGGAAACCGTCTCGCCACCCAAATACGCAATGCCCGTATCAAGTTGGGAAAGCATCAAATTCATCGTGGTATAGAGCGGATGATTTTCGTCGATGAACTTTTCAAACGACTTAAATCGTGAATCAGGCGCAACCAGAACGAGCGCGTTTTTGAACCAGTCGTATACATGACGAAAGTTGTCGATCTTTTGCGAGACGGAGTTCGTCAAGAACAATTGGTTGTCTCGCGTACCCTTGAAGGCAAATTGCAGAAATTGATCTCGCTGCAGTGACGCATCGAAATCGATCATGTCGCCCCGTCGCGCATACAACTCTCGCTCACTCGTGCTTTTGATGATGACCAGTTTCTCTTCCAGCACCACCCGTCGGTTCACTGAGAACGAAAACTCGTAGATGACCTCGTCGATCAGGAGTTCAAACACAAAGCGAGATGGCTTTTCGACACTGGTGCTGTCGAGGCGAAAGCCTTCGACCGCCAGATGACTGTCGGGCTGGGTGCCATTGACGATCATCCTCTGAGCAAAATTGAGAGCTTTAATGAAATTCGTCTTGCCGGACGCGTTACCGCCATAAATGGCTGCAACCGGCAGGATCCGCGTCCGGTACTTCGTGACCCGGGGGATTCTTTCGGTGTGTTGCTGCTCTCGGCTCGCCACCATCGAGAACTCGACGGGGTCACGGAACGACATCCAGTTTTCAACCGAGAAACGAACGAGCAAAAACCTTCTCCAGAGATAAAATCGAGTTAAATTGCTAAAAATTCTGCCGAAAGATGCCTAAAAAGTCAATTTCAAGAGATATTTTCTCTTCATTAGACGCAAGCCGCGGCCGGACCACGCTCGACACCTCCGGCCCGCCGATCCGTCCGACCGATCTGCTGTGACGATTCAGTGAGTCGTATCCTGCAGACGGGCGCGGTAGACAGAGCTTCCTTGACCGCTGCGGTGACCGGACGACTCATTGCGCTGGATACCCTGACCGGGGAGCACTGTGCGCGACGTACCGGTGGCCGCTCGGATCAACCGTCATGCACTGCCGGGCGCTATCGTTCCGGGACCCGCTCCGTGCGTGTATCCACTGCTTATTGCCGTAGGGAGAGTACGATTGGGAGTCTGACCCCCGCCCAGCGACTTCCCCAAATGACACCCGTGCGCCGCTTCGGCGCGACCGCTACCCGGTGTTGCTCGGTGCCCCGTCGCGCAACCGAGCTGAAACTCAAAGCCCTCATCGACCGAACCCGCCAGATGGAGATCACGGTGCGACCGAGCTACGCCATTTTCACTACTCCACCGCAAACCCACGGTGCGCACCTCCCATGAAGCGACTCGGCCTGTCCGCACTGTGCGTGATGACGTGCACCGCGGCAACGCCCGCGCACTGGCAGGACGTGGGTCGCTTTGTCATCCCGCGCAACGACGCCGGCGTGCGCGTCATCGTCACCAACTTCGTGGACACCGCGCACATCGTCCGGGACGGTCCCTACTGGCAGGCGTGGACGCAGCAGCACTACGACAGTCCCATGAGGACGTTCAACGGGGCCTCCTTTGTGCAGGCGACGGCGCTCCTGCGGGTGGACTGCGAGCGGCGGCGTTCCGCGGTCGTGCGGGATCGGCTGGAGAACACCGAGGGCCAGGTTGTCTACCGATCGACGCCTCATGCACTCGAGTGGACGGACGCCGTCCCCGACTCCATCAGCGCCTTTCAGATCGACCTCGTCTGTAGTCAGGTCTCGGGCGTCAATCGACCCGCGCAACCGTCGTAACCACCGTTCGCGCCCCGCGGGGTGCATCTCAGCGAGCGACTCACCTGCCGCAGCGGCGCGGCTAGCGCGTACCGATCGTCAAGATCCCTTCGTTGGCGAGCGCATCCGCGCGCTCGTTGCCCGGGTGTCCGGCGTGCCCTTTGACCCAGTGCCAGGTGATGTCGTGGCCGGCGACCGCGGCATCGAGGGCTTGCCAGAGGTCTTGGTTCTTCACGGGCTTTTTGTCGGCCGTCTTCCAGCCGCGCTTCTTCCAGTTCGGTAACCACTCGTTCAAGCCGTCCATGACGTACTTCGAGTCGGTGTAAAGCGCGACACGGCAGCGGCGATTCAGCGCACCGAGCGCTTGGATGACGGCCGTGAGTTCCATGCGGTTGTTGGTGGTCGAGGCTTCGCCGCCGCAGAGTTCTTTTTTGGCGGTGCCGGCAACGAGTAAGGCCCCCCAACCGCCGGGGCCTGGGTTGCCCTTGCAGGCCCCGTCGGTGTAAATCGTGACGTCCATACGTAGCGTATCCCCTTCCCCGTCGACGCGCGGATCCTCTCACGGGATCCGGTTTTCCCCATCCTCGCTCGCGCGGTCCGACGGCCGATCCTTAAAACGACGCAGGCCGCCTGACGGCGGCCTGCGAGGGGATCGGTCCGTAGAACCCACCGATCAGTCGAACAGCGTCGACCCGATCGAGATCTTGGCCTTCGCGCGCATCGCTGCGACGTAGGTCTCGAGCTCTTCGGCCGAGTAATAGCTCGTCAACCGCCGGTAGGCCTCGAGGTTGTCCGGCTTGTACTCCCCCGGCTTCACCGCAGACACGGCGTACACGACCACATCGCCACCGAGCGTGGTCTTCTGACCGACGGTGACGTGACCCGCGGTCGGCGCCGCCAACACGAACGCGCCCGTCACGACTTCGTGCGGGGCTTCCTTGTCGGTGCGCGCGATCGACTTCGCGGCGGTGTACTTGATCGCATCGGCAGCGGGCGTGCCCTTGGGCGGCGTGGTCGAACCACCGACGGCCTTCAAGGCCGCATCCCAGCTCTCGCCAGCGACGAGGCGACGGGCGATGTCGTTGGCGGCGTCTGCAGCGGCCTTCGCCGCGAGCTCGCGCTTGAGAGCGGCTTCGACACGGCCTTGCACGGCAGTGAGCGGCTCGAGCGTCGGCACCTTGTGATCGGCGGCGCGGACGACGACGACGCGACCGGTCGACATCTCGAGCGCCTTGCTGTTGGCGCCGCCGAGCACGTCGGACGACCAGACGGCGGTCACGACCTTGCTGTTCAAGGCGAGATCGTTGCCTTCCATGCCCTTGTGGAAGTCCGGCACGTCGTGAATCTTAAGATGCAGGGCCTTGGCGATCGGCTCCAAGGAACCGGCGCTCTCAAAAGCCAACTGCTCGAGCTTTTCCTGGCGCTCGCCGAAGCGGCGCTCGGCTTCGGTCCGACGGTACTCCGGCTCCACTTCGCCGCGCACCGACTCGAAGCTCTTCTGCTTGCCCGGGACCACGTCCACGAGCTGGATGATGTGATAGCCGAACGGCGACTTCACCGCACCGCTGATGGTGCCCGGCGCCATCGAGAACACCGTGTCGCCCACGCCCGCGGGCAGGAACGACTTCTCTTGCGTGCCGAGGTCACCGCCCTTCGAGGCGGACTCGGTGTCCTGCGAGTACTGCTTAGCGAGCGCCGCAAAGTCGGCACCCGGCGCGGCCGCGAGCTTCGCGATCTCTTCGGCCTTCTTCTTGGTCGCCGCTTCGTCCGTGCCGGTCGGCAGGAAGATGTGGCGCGCATGGCGCTTCTCGGGCTCCGAGAACCGCTCCTTGATCGTGTCGTAGTAGGCCTTCAAGCCGGCCTCGTCGACCGCGACTTCGGCCGCGACGTCCGGCACCGACAACTCGACGTACGAGAGGTGCACCGAGTCCGGGGTCATGTAGTCGTCGTGGTGGGCGTCGTAGTACGCCTTGATCGCCGCGGCATCCGGCTTCTGCGCTGCCATGAACTTCGCGGCCGGTATCGTGGCGTAGGCGACGTCGCGCGTCTCACCGATGAGACCCGTGAGCCACTGCGCTTCCTTCAACGTCGCAAAGGACGAGACGAAGAGACTGCCTTCGAGCGCCTTGGCCTTGATGAGCACGCGCTGCTCGGCCTCAAACTTTTCCGGCGAGTAGCCGCGGGCCTTCAGCAACGCGAAGTACGCGTCCTTGTTGAACTCACCGCCGACCTGAAAGCCCGGGTAGGCCTTGATCGAGGCGATGACTTCGGCGTCCGAGGCCGAGTAATGCTGTTCGGCGACCTTCTGGTCGATCAGCGAGGTCGCGACGAAATCGTCGACGACGCCCTGCTGCAGGGTCTTCTTGACCGCGTCCGGCATGCCTTCGGGGTACGCGCGGGCCGCTTCGGCGAGCCGCTGCTGATAGGTCTGGCGGACCTGTTCGAGATTGGCCTCCTGGCCGTTGACCTTGAGACCCCGGTCCATGTTCGCGGTGAAGTCGACGATCCCGTGGACGCCCCACACAGCAAACACGAGGGAGAGCGGCATGAGGAAGAACCAGCCGATCACCTTCATCCGGTCATTGATCCATTGCAGCATCGCGAACCCCAGTAACAAAAATGGCTGCGGACAGCGGCCGTACCGTCGGCCACCGCCCGCGAGGTCGGTAGTCTACAGGATGCCATCGATCGCGGGGCACCCGGCCCGGCGAGCAAAACCCAACGGCCGCGAGGATTTAGGCCGATGCTCGGCGCTCACCCCCAGAGGTCCGCCCGCGCTCACGCGGTCCTGTCCGTCCGCCCGGACTGTACCGCGGCCGGGGCGTCGGCCCAACGGCAGTGCCGCATTATGTGAACCGAGTCTCATCGGCCTCTCGACCCGCCCGACCGCAGCGCCCGATACCACAGCCGGCGCTGCACCGAGGCGGCGTGCTCGACATCGGTTTGCTCGGTGAGCGCGAGGCGCAGCGTCTCCAGGCGTCCCACGCAAAACTGCAGACGGTTCGCGGAGAGTCGATCGGCGCGCATCGCCTGGACGAACCCCACCAAGCCCTCAAGGTCGTACACGCCGGACGGCATCGCGGTCTTAAACTCCGGGCGACCGGTGAACACGACCACCGGGATCACGTGCTCGGCGGGCAGAAAGTCGAGGGCCGCCCGCACCGCCGCCACGTGGCCGTG
>Ga0214201_1000747_pt1 | contig 10636 bp, 11 predicted proteins | sample TroBogEpilimnion_32_FD_153039 | JGI IMG/M metagenome (GOLD analysis project Ga0214201, IMG submission 153039) | Freshwater microbial communities from Trout Bog Lake, WI - 29MAY2009 epilimnion | ecosystem: Environmental > Aquatic > Freshwater > Lake > Epilimnion/Euphotic zone | place: Trout Bog...
CTTGAAACCTTGATGGAATTCAGGTGTTGGCTTTCCGGCAGTTGATGGAACGACAGTTGAGAATACTTGCGTTCCGTACTGCACGCCTTTATATGTGCACCCGTGACCGAGGCTCAAGTAGATGCGACTTGATTGCCCGGCAATGAGTGTGTTTCCGCGCATTTGAACACCTACGTGCGCAGATGCAATTGTTGGGATTGCAACTATCACACTAGAAAAAATGACAGCGGCAATTAGTGATTTTCTTTTCATGTTAAACCTTTCAAAAACTAAATAAGTATTACTTGTTCTTTTTTTGGTAGAACCACCAAGCACCAATTGCGGCTAAGGCCACAACGGTTAAGAGAATGTGAAAGGCATGATGTTCGAGCATATTCATATGCATTGGTTGCGAACTCATGCGAAAAATCCTTCAATCAAGGGAGGCCCTCGGTGGGTATTCGCTTGAATCTCAGAGCGATTCAGGAAGAAACCTCGCACCGAAAATTGCGAGAGAATCCTTGTTGGTCGAGGGATGACGAATTCGCGGGCGAGCCGAAGAATGAGGGCTCTAATCGGATTGGCGAGAAATTCCCAGATTGCTTCCGACTTTTGCACTATCCAATATGAAATAAGACCGCCGGTGAGGTGCGAGAAGAGCATCGTGGCGTTTGAGTTGCTCATTCCTCCCAAAATAATATGACCGGCGCTCTGAGCAAGAGTTACAAGAAGGGCCAGGGTTGGACCTGAGAGGGTTTTCTTCTTACCAAGAAAAAGTAGAAAAGCGATGAATGCAGTTGCTGTAACCATTTCGCGAACAGGAATGAAGCTGCCACCGCCAGCAAAATGTGAGACCAGAGCGCCGATCAGCAAGAGCTGTGAATTGATCACCAGGCGCACGGAACCGAGGCTGCGGGGCATAAGAAGATAGTAGTGGACTATCTCAGATTTGTAGGCGGCTTCGAATCTGAATCACGTTGCCTTCTCACAACAAAATTATATTGGCAGTCTGATTCTGATAGTAGATCGTGGAGATCGATTAGAGAGTAGATAGAGCGGAGATGTCCAAACCAGTGAATAGATCAAGTAGGCAGGTAGTTCCTTCTAGAGGAATTAATCTGGCGGAGACGAGAGGATTTGAACCTCCGAGGGGCTTTAGGGCCCCTACCTCATTAGCAGTGAGGCGCACTCGACCGGGCTATGCGACGTCTCCGAGTTACAGAAGCAGTTTACAGGTATTGCGACCCCACTAAAACCCGTTCGTTAAGTGGGTTTTCAACGGATTACTAGCGGCCGAAGTCATCCTCGATACGCTCAATGTCATCCTCGCCGAAGTAGGTACCGGTCTGAACTTCAATGAAGGTAAGGATCTCGGACCCGGTATTAGCTATGCGGTGCAGAACCCCGATGCCGAAATCGACTGCATCGCCAGCGCCTACTTGTCGCACTTGGCCATCGATTGTTACTTCTCCGGTGCCGGCGACAATGAACCAATGCTCTGCGCGCTTGGCGTGGCGTTGGTATGAAAGACGCTTGCCAGGAGTGACAGAAATAGTTTTTACTTTATGAGTCGCCGCTTCATGCAAGACTTCATAACTCCCCCACGGGCGATCAGATTTTTCTAGCACCATGAAAGCCTTTCTGTGAGGTGTTAGGAAATTTTATCAAGGATCCCAAGTGCAGCACCAATCAACCCAGAATTGCGCTCAAGTTGGGCGGGGCGCAGATCGACAGAGTCAATGAATCCAGTCGTCTTTGCCGCAATCGAGCAATGTTCGCGAAGGCGATCCCAATATATTGCACCAGCTTGTGCGACTCCGCCACCAATAACGACTGTGCGAATATCGAGTGATCCAATGATGTTCACAATTCCTATAGCAAGAGCTTGCGCACCTTCATCAATTGCTTGAAGTGCTATGGCATCGCCTTGGCGAGCAGATTCAGCGAGATCGATAAATGTTGTGCCCGAAATCCAACCAAGAGTTTGTGCGTTTGCGACCATGCGCGGACCACTTGCATATGACTCAACACAGCCACGCTTACCGCAAGCGCATTCTGGTCCGGCAAAGTTGATGGTGTGGTGACCGATATAGCAAACATTTCCACTCTCGCCAGTGAATAACTTTCCATTTAAAACCAGACCACCACCGATGCCAGTGGAGACAACGATTCCCAACATATTGGAAGTACCACGGCCAGCACCGATGAGAAATTCGGCATGAGCAAGGGCCATGGCATCACCGTGAAGGCATACTTCCTTGCTTTGGGTGATCTCTTGAATTTTCGAAACAATCGGAAACTTTCGCCACGAAGGAATATTTACTGGGCTGATAGCGCCTTCATGCAGATGTAATGGGCCTGCTGATCCAATTCCAACGCCGGTAAAGTCATCGCCAGCAATCTCTCTCAGGCTCTTTACCGTCTCTGCGATCTCGTTCCAAAAATCTTGGTTTCCGTGAACTGCCACTTCGCTGGTGTGCGAAACCTCGAAGTTTTCATCAACAATTCCCAGGGCGGTCTTTGTGCCGCCAATATCAAGTGCGATTACTTTCTGAGTCATCTCAGTCGGTAGCTCCTTCCGAAATAAAGGTCTGGGCCTCGTAGAGTCTTTGATAGAGCCCGCCAGCTTTTGATAAGTGAAGGTGTGTCCCATGCTCGACAAGATGCCCATCTTGTAATACCAAGATTGTGTCGGCCTTTTGTACGGTTGAAAGTCTATGAGCCACAACAAATGTGGTGCGATTAGCCATAAGCGATTCAAGCGCCTTTTGAATTGCGCGTTCAGATTCGGAATCTAGTGCCGATGTTGCCTCATCTAAGACCAAGATTCGTGGGTCACGGATTAACGCGCGAGCGATAGCCAAGCGTTGTTTCTGGCCGCCCGAGATGCGAGCGCCTCGTTCTCCCACAATCGTATCGACTCCTTCAGGAAGTGCGGCGACAAAGTCGATTGCATTCGCATCAGTGAGTGCCTGATTCACTGCATCATCACTCACATCGCCAAGGCCGTATGTGATGTTCTCACGAACACTGCCGTCGAAGAGGACCGACTCCTGTGGAACAACAGAGATGTACTTGCGGGCAGTTCGTAGATCAAATTTCGAAAGGTCATTACCGTCAAAGGCGATAGATCCCGATTGAGGACGTAAGAATCCAATTGCCAAATTGATCAGAGTTGATTTTCCTGATCCAGATGGCCCAACTAGTGCGATCATTTCACCTGGCTTTGCAGTCAGCGAGAGTGATTGGATCGCCGGCTTGCTTGATCCTGGATATGTGAAAGTCACATCATTAAATGCGACAACCCCAGAGAGGCTCTTCATCGCCGGCTTTCCAGCGTTCTCCTCAATGTCTGGAGATTCAAGAACTTCACCAAGTGAGCGGATAGATGAGAAACCCTTTGAAATCTGCGGCATCAAGCTTGAGACGAGAATGACCGAGCCAATCAGCTGCCCGAAGAATGAGGTGAGTAGTACGACATCTCCAGTCGTCACACCGAACTTACCCTTAAGCGCACAGAAAGAAGCAGTGGCAAGGCATAGAACGTTCGCCGATTGGAAGGTCACCCACGCCATCGCATTGAAGTTGGCGTTAAATGCATCGAGGCTGAGCCCGGCGCGCTTCACATTGCTGAATGATTCATACATGGTCTGAAGTGCGCTCTTCTCTAGGCCATGCGCACGAGTAATTGGAATCAAGGTGGTCATCTCATTGACGCGAGCAGACATCTCTTCAATCTCACCTCGGAAGATCTCGTTCTTGGCATTTAGCTTGCGTCGAAGTTTTACAATCAAGAGCGCACTACATGGTGCGAGAATGAGAAAGAATGGCAGAAACATAGGAACTTTGATCGATGTGATGACAATAGATCCCACCACGCCATTGATAGCAACAAAACCGCTATCTGAGAGGCTTCGCACCATCTGCTCAATATTCTCAACATCACGAATAACCTTCGTCTGAAGAATTCCGGCATTGGTACGGAGATAGAAACCCATACTGAGTTGCTGCATTCGCTCAACAAGGGCCGAACGAAGTCTATTTTCTACTTCACGAATGGCTCGGCTCTGGAATCTTACATAGAGAACGTTTATTGGCCAGTTTTGTAAGGTGACAGATATCAAGATTGCGATATTGATAAAGAGTTCAGTTGTACTTCGATGCTGACTGATGATGTCGATGATATTTGCGGTGAGTAGTGGAATTACCCACGACGGTGAATGCTTTATGCAGAAGAGTAGAAATGCGATCGCAACTCTGAACTTCTGATCTTCAAAGAGATAGAGAAGTGTGCGAAAGGGATTTTCCCCGCTATACCGGTGCTCAACCTCTGCAAGATGAGTGCTTGGCTGGCGCATTTAGCAAAGATACCTCAATCGCTAGCCACTCTTATTGCCCTGCTATTGCCGCAGCGTTACCCTTTGGCTATGAGCAAAAAGGTGAAGACAAACTCGTACGACGCTCCATCACAAGATGCCTGGAGCAAGTTCATGGGTACTGGTTGGGCCCCATCACCACTCGTTGGGCTGACTCCAGCAGAAGTACTTCCCTTCACCGCCGCTCGTCGTGAAGCGCTCTCAGCTGAGTACCCAGGCGTCAGGCTTGTTATCCCCGCTGGAACGCTCAAGGTTCGCAGCAATGACACTGATTATCGCTTCCGCGCTTACTCGGCTTTCTCGCACCTCACTGGAATCTCTGCGCAAGACACCGTCCCTGGATCAGTCTTGATCTTAGAGCCGAAGAAGAAGGGTCACGAAGCGATTCTCTTTGTTCACCCACGTTCACCACGCGACTCTGAAGAGTTCTACCGCGATCGCGTCCATGGTGAATTCTGGATCGGTCGTCGTTTGACTCTCGATGAGACCGCCACTCGCTACGGGATCAAAACCAAAGATATTTCATCGATCAAGAAGTTTTTGAATGACGATTCCGACGCCCTCATTGTTCGAGGCCAGGACCCAGATCTCGATGCGCTCATCTCAAAGGCGAAGAAGAAGGAAGCAAAGTTTGAGACCTTCCTTTCAGAGCTGCGTCTGATTAAGGATTCATTCGAAGTGCAAGAGATGCAGGCAGCGGTCGATGCAACGGGGCGTGGCTTTAATGACATGATCAAGATCTTCCCAGCTGCAATCGGTGTGACTCGCGGAGAGCGCATTATCGAAGGCGCATTCTTCGGTCGTGCCCGTCTTGAAGGTAATGAACTTGGCTATGACTCAATCGTTGCAAGCGGAGCACATGCCTGCGTCCTTCATTGGATCCGAAATGATGGTGAAGTTCGCAATGGCGACTTAATCTTGATTGATGCGGGCGTTGAATTGGATTCGCTCTACACCGCAGATATCACTCGTACCTTGCCGGTCAATGGAAAGTTTACGCAGGCTCAACGCGATATCTACGACCTGGTCTGGAAGGCGCAACAAGCTGGTTTTGCTGCATGTAAGCCTGGCAATAGGTTCGCTGATATCAACCGCGCAAGCCAGCAAGTACTTGCTGAAGGCCTTGCTGCACTTGGTGTTCTACCTGTCTCTGCGGAAGAATCAATGAAGCCAGATAGCGGATTACACCGTCGTTGGACCATTCACGGAGTAAGTCACATGCTCGGTATCGATGTGCACGATTGCGGCGCTGCTCGCGATAGCGAATATAGTCAGGGTGTCTTGAAAGCCGGAATGGTTCTTACTGTCGAACCAGGTCTCTACTTCCATCCAGATGATCTCCATGCGCCAGAACGACTACGTGGCATTGGTATTCGCATCGAAGATGATGTCTTGATCACCGAAACTGGCTGCGAAGTCTTGAGCAAGCACATTCCAAGCCAAGCTGATGATGTTGAAGCGTGGATGCGATCTCTCGCTTAATTGCGAATTAGAGATAGTTTCCAATAGCAGCAGCGCTAATACCAAGCGCTAGCGTCAGTGCGAGATAGAGGTAAGCCTTTATCTTGTGGTCCTCTTTGATTAAGTGGTGTGCCTCAACGGCGAATGATGACCAGGTTGTAAATGCTCCTGCAAATCCGGTACCAACAAGATAGCCGATGTTGTGGTTGTAATGCGCGGTCATACCCAAGATGAATGAACCAACAGTGTTGATTGCCAAAGTTTCGATTGGGATGAGTGAGTGGTGTAACTTCTTCACTTGCTTATCGACGACATATCGAGCTGGCGCGCCGATCCCGGCACCAAGTGCAATGAGTAGTTCGGTATTCATTTCACTAACTTCCGCTCGAGAAGTTCGTGAGTTGAGAAGACCAAGATGAATGTGCCAAGTAGAGAAGCAACCGCGTAGATCATCGCTGAAGTGATGCTGCTATGTTCGAAATATTGATCCATCTTCAAGGCAAAAGCTGAATATGTGGTGAAGCCACCGCAGAAACCAGCTCCGAGGGCGGGACGCCACCACCATTTCGCTGATTTGTGGTGCCGTGAGTAGAGCAGAACAGCAACGAGGATGACCGAACCAAGGTAGTTAACGAGCAGTGTTCCCCAAGGAAAACCCTTCTCTGAGAAGGGTAGGGAGAGGCCCCAGCGCGAGAGCGAACCGATTATGCCGCCGAGTGAGACGACAACAACATTCTTCAGTTTTGACTCACTCGCTTAACGCCGCGATTAAGAAAGCCCGAAACCACCGAGATGATGATCGCTGCAAAGAGCGCTGACCAGAAGCTATCGATGGTGAGGGCTGATGACCAACGAGCAGTGAGTTCTAACATCGCGGCGTTGATGACCACAATAAAGAGTCCAAGTGAGAGTAAGACCGCAGGCAGCGTAAGTAATTTGATCAGCGATCCGATGGTCGTATTGATGACCGAGAAGAGGAGTGCAACCCAGAAGTAGCTCCAGGCACCACCATGCACCTTGATTCCAGGGACCAAACCCGTTGCAGCCCAGACAGCAAGAGCAGAGGCCGACCAACGCACTAAGAGTTTCATACCTAAGAGGGTACTAGATCAGAGGCGCTTGATCGGTGAGCCGGAGTGAAAGTTTAGAGAATGCCTTCGCGCTTGCGGATCTTGCTGCCAAGCCAGCGCAGTGGATCGTACTTCTCATCGACGACGCGCTCCTTCATAGGGATGATCGCGTTGTCGGTGATACGAATGTGCTCTGGGCAAACTTCAGTACAGCACTTGGTGATGTTACACATTCCAAGGCCATGCTCTTCCTGCGCGCTCTTCTTGCGGTTACGCAAGATATCGAGTGGGTGCATATCAAGCTCAGCAATTCGGATGAAGAAGCGAGGTCCAGCAAAGGACTTCTTATTCTCTTCGTGATCGCGAATAACGTGGCAGGTATCCTGACACAAGAAGCATTCGATGCACTTACGGAACTCTTGTGAACGCTCGACATCGATCTGTTGCATACGTGGCTCACCTGGCTTGAGATCAGCTGGCATTTCAACAGATGGGATCTCCATCGCCTTCTTGTAGTTAAAGGAGACATCGGTGACGAGATCCTTGATGACTGGGAATGCGCGAAGTGGTGTGATGGTGATCGTCTCATCCTCTGGGTATGAGGCAACCTGCGTCATACAAGCAAGACGTGGCTTTCCGTTGATCTCCATCGAGCAAGAGCCGCACTTACCGGCCTTACAGTTCCAACGAACTGCGAGGTCACCCATCTGGGTTGCCTGCACGCGGTGGATGATGTCGAGAACTACTTCACCGTGGTTCGCTTCGACGGTGACATCTTGTAGGCCACCAGTCTTATCGTCACCACGCCAGATACGTAATTTGAGAGTGCGTGCCATTAGTTGGAACCGCCTTTCGCAATTTCTTCCGGTGTCATGTACTTCTCGAGTTCGTGTACATCAAAGAGATCGAAGAGCTCCTTAGGAAGCACAGCAAGTGGCTGTGGCTTCACAGTTACTTTCTCACCATCAAAGCTGGAGATGTGGTTGACCTGACGCCAGGTTGAATTCATTCCTGGGAAGTCATCGCGAGTGTGACCACCGCGCGACTCTTCGCGTGCGATGGCAGACTTTGCAGTGCTCTCTGCAACTAACAACATATTGTCGAGATCGAAGGCCAAGTGGAATCCAGGGTTGAACTTACGATCACCTGTCACGGAGATATTGGCGCTGCGCTTTCGAAGATCTGCAATCTCTTTAATCGCTTCTTCAAGTTCGGCGCCGGTTCGGATAATTCCAACCAAGTTCTGTGTGACTTCTTGGAGCTCTTGGTGAAGTGAGTAGGCATTCTCGCCACCAGTGCGGCTAAATGGTGCCTCAATCTTCGCTGCCGCCTTTGCGATCGTTGCATCAGAGACGGGATTCTTACCGTGTGACTTCACATAGTCGACTGCGCCCATTCCGGCGCGACGGCCGAAGACGAGCAAGTCGGTAAGTGAGTTTCCGCCAAGGCGGTTTGAACCGTGCATACCGCCAGCGACTTCACCGGCTGCAAATAATCCTTCAACACCAACAGCTGCTGCAGTATCTGGTTCTACTTCAACACCACCCATGACGTAATGACAGGTTGGACCGACTTCCATCGCCTCTTTGGTGATATCCACGCCAGCGAGTTCGTAGAACTGGTGCCACATAGATGGCAGGCGCTTCTTAATAACTTCGGCAGGGATGCGCTTTGAGACATCGAGGAATACTCCACCATGCTCGGTTCCGCGGCCAGCCTTCACTTCAGCATTGATCGCGCGAGCTACTTCATCGCGTGGGAGCAACTCTGGTGGACGGCGGTTGTTATCCTGATCGAGATACCAGCGATCGGCTTCTGCCTCATTATCCGCGTACTTATCCTTGAAGACATCTGGAATGTACTTGAACATAAAGCGCTCACCGAGTGAGTTGGTGAGAATTCCACCCTCACCGCGAACAGATTCAGTAACGAGGATTCCCTTTACCGAGAGCGGCCAGACCATTCCGGTTGGATGGAATTGCAAGAACTCCATATCAACCAAGTTTGCACCGGCTTTGAGAGCGAGCGCATGGCCATCGCCAGTGCCCTCCCAAGAGTTAGAAGTAATCTTGAAGGTCTTACCGACGCCACCTGTTGCGATGACAACTGCTGGTGCTTCAAAGAGGATCTCTTCGCCACTTTCACGGCGGTATCCATATGCACCTGCGATCTTGCCATTCTCTTTAAGGATCTCGGTGATTGTTACTTCAGCGAAGACGCGAAGGTTCTTCTCGGCATCACCGAACTCCTTCTTATCCTTCTGCTGCAACGCAACGATACGTTGCTGCATGGTGCGAATAAGTTCGAGACCAGTGCGGTCACCGACGTGCGCAAGACGTGGGTACTCGTGGCCACCGAAGTTACGTTGTGAAATCTTTCCTTCTTTAGTGCGATCAAAGAGTGCGCCCCACATTTCGAGTTCCCAGATGCGATCTGGCGCCTCTTTTGCATGGAGTTCTGCCATGCGGTAGTGGTTGAGGAACTTACCGCCGCGCATTGTGTCGCGGAAGTGGACCATCCAGTTGTCATTGTCATTGACGTTACCCATTGAAGCGGCAGCGCCGCCTTCAGCCATAACGGTGTGGGCCTTACCAAATAATGACTTACAGACGATTGCGACAGAGAGGCCAGCTTCGCGGGCTTCTACTGCGGCGCGAAGTCCAGCGCCACCGGCGCCGATAACGACAACGTTGTAAGAGTGTTTCTCTACATTAGCCATGATCTATGAAGCCCCCGACTTAGAAGAAGTACCAGTTAGTGATCGCGTGGGTCGCGACTTCACGGACATAAACATCAGCGAGCGCAACGCCAATCAGCGATACCCAAGCGAAGTTCTGGTGATAATGGTTGAGCTTTGAAACCACTGTCCATGCCTTGTAACGAAGTGGATGCTTCGAGAAGTTACGAAGACGTCCACCAACTGTGTGACGGCAGGTATGGCATGAGAGCGAGTACAACCACAAGAAGGTTGAGTTCGCGAGAAGAACTAATGTGCCCACTGACATGTGGCCCCACTGCTTCTCTGAATTACGGAACGCAAGAATCGCATCGGTAGTGAGCAAGACGTTGAAGACCAAACCGGCGTAGAAGAACCAGCGATGCGCATTCTGCATAATGAGAGGTGCGCGAGTCTCGCCGGTGTACTTCGCATGCGGTTCTGCAACTGCACATGCTGGTGGTGACATCCAGAATGAGCGGTAGTACGCCTTACGGTAGTAATAACAAGTGAGACGGAATCCAAGTGGGAAGATCAAGATCAGGAGCGCTGGTGAGAGCACCATGCCGAGGATATGAATGATTCCAAATGGTGTTCCGAGCAGTGATGCACCAGCGACGCATGCAGTAGATAAGCATGGTGAATAGAAAGGTGAGATCAGCGGTTCGGCAAAGTAATTGCCATTTTCAAATGCACGGAAGGTTGCATAGACGATGAATGCGAGGAGAACAAGAACGGTGATGAGCGGTTGAATCCACCATTTGTCGGTGCGCAGTGTGCGCTCGGATATCTTCGCTCTACCTTCGGAAAATACGCCTGTAGCCATAGGAGAAGTCTGCCGATGCGCCTGTGTGTTTGCTAGATAGAGGTAAGCGCAGGGGCTGTGAAGTCAGCCACCTGCGCCTGCCTGCTTACTTTCTTACTGGTGCTTAATATGGCGGAGGACGTGGGATTTGAACCCACGAAGGTTTCCCTTGCCGGTTTTCAAGACCGGTGCACTCGGCCGCTATGCGAGTCCTCCGTGGGCAAACTTA
>Ga0214201_1000753_pt1 | contig 10574 bp, 10 predicted proteins | sample TroBogEpilimnion_32_FD_153039 | JGI IMG/M metagenome (GOLD analysis project Ga0214201, IMG submission 153039) | Freshwater microbial communities from Trout Bog Lake, WI - 29MAY2009 epilimnion | ecosystem: Environmental > Aquatic > Freshwater > Lake > Epilimnion/Euphotic zone | place: Trout Bog...
CCCGCCTGTGGCGCGAGCAGTGCCGGGCGCTCCTTGCCCACGGGCGCTCGCCCGCTGCCGCCAAGCAGGCGGAGAAGGCGGTGCAGGCGGGGCGTGCCACCGACACCGTCGCCGCCTTCGCGAACCTCTGGTACGCCGACGTCGTGAGCCGCACGAACAGCGAACCCCGGAATATCCGCCGCGTACTCGACAAGGACGTCCTGCCCGCCGTCGGCGACAAGCCCGTGGCGGAAGTGACCATCCCCGACATCCTGGCGATCACAGATGCCGTGAAGGCCCGCGGCGCCGACCAGATGGCGCTGCAGACCCGCAACGTCATCAAGAGGCTCTATGCCTACGCGATCGCACGCGGCAAGACCCAGTTCAACCCGGCCGCCGCGATCGAGGCGCGGTTCATCGCCACCGCGAGGAGCCGCGATGTCGCGCTGTCGCAAGCGGAGATCGGGCAGCTGCTGCGCGGTATCTACCAGTCGTCGATCCGCCGGCCGTACAAGCTTGCGCTGCACCTGCTGGTGCTGTGCATGGTGCGGAAGGGCGAGCTCATCGGCGCGCGCTGGGAAGAGATCGACCTCGACAAGGCCGAGTGGCTGATCCCGGCCGAGCGGATGAAGAAGGACAAGCCGCACCTCGTGCCGCTGTCGAAGCAGGCAGTCGCCATGTTCGAGGAACTCAAAGGCCTCGCCGGCCACTCGCCCTGGGTGCTGCCCAGCCGGAACACCTGGAAGGAGCCGATCGCGCACAGCACGCTCAATCAGGCCATCCGCTCGCTCGAGCTCGGCATCCGGGACTTCGTGATCCACGATTTCCGGCGCACGGCCTCGACGCAGCTGCACGAGGCGGGCTTCAATTCCGACTGGATCGAGAAGGCACTAGCGCACGAGCAGAAGGGTGTGCGCGGCGTCTACAACAAGGCGGAGTACCTGACCCAGCGGCGCGAGATGCTGCAGTGGTGGGCGGATCTCGTGGATGCGCAGATCGAGGAGGGGAGGAAGGTCGTAATCGGCCGATTCGGGAAGGCGTTTCAGGCGGCGTGACCGCCCGGGCGAGCATCGCCGACTATCAGGATCGCTGCATCCGTCGGAATTGCTCGACGAGCAAGTGCATATCGGTATCCGGCGCCGCGGCGCCGTTGGCGTTCAGCTCAGCCTTCAGCTGCTCGATTCGCTGGCATGCGCGCTCGAGTCCCGTCGCCGCCTTGCGGAAGACTTCCCGATCGTTCTTCTGATAGTCGGGCAGGTGGGCACGCAGAACCTGTTGGACCTCGGCCGCAGTCCGGAACGGACGCGTCGAATATTCGAAGTGCAGTAGCAGCCAGAATTCAATGCTCGGGACGTTCGCGATCAGCTGCACCTGCGTAACTGCGCCGGCTGAGTTTTTCAGTGGGCGCGCGGCCAGAGCACGCGCTGCAGCCAGATGTTGCGAGTCGCCATCGCAGATCACATAGACCCGGTCGTAATCTCGATCGCCTTTGAAGAGCCGCTGCGCCTTGCGGACGAGCCCTACGGGATCGGTCACCGAATCGCCGCGCTCGATGTGCACCGCCGCAGCGTTCACTCGCAGGTGATCACGGAGCCCGTCGACATAGTTCGGCTCGGTCTCCCGACCCTCGCACACGATCAGGATGGCCGGCAGCCCTTCACGCGACGCTTTCTGGCGCGCGAGCCGCCGCTGCTCCTTGCGCATCTGCCGGTGCTTGGGCTGATTGTCCCGCACGGTGTCAATGCAGGTCCGCGCGGGAAATGAAGGGCACGCCGCCGTAACGCGCGCGCAGATAGCCCTTCTCCAGCGCCTCACCCTTGCGCGGACTGAAGTCCGTGAGCGGGTAGAGTCGGCTCGCCTGACGTTCGTCCTTTTCCACGAACCAGATCTGGTCGCGGCGCAGCAGGTCGCTGTCCAGGAGCGACGTGTCGTGCGTCGTCATCCAGAGCTGCGCACTGTGCTTCGAGACTTCCGGATTGTGAAACAGGCCCAGGACGAATCGAACGACCATCGGATGCAGGCTCGAGTCGAATTCGTCGATGACCAGCAGCTTGCCGTTGTCCAGCGCATCGAGGATGGGACCGATATAGGACAAGAGTCGCTGGGTACCGGCAGACTCGTATCGACCATCGAAGGCGACCGGATCTTCGCCCTCGAGCTTGTGCACGAACTTCAAGACGGGCAGGTTCTGGGTGCTGGTCGACAGCTCTGGCGCCTTCCCCATCTCCAGCTTGAAGTCCACCTGGTGACCCGGGACGTTCTCGACCTGGATGTCGGCGATGTGCAGATCCGCCGAGCGCAAGAGGCCGAGCGCCCGAGCCTTGAAGGCCGGGTCGTCCATGAGCTGCAACGTCTGCGGAATGCCCAGCGCTCCCAACCAGTTCACGACGATGAGCCCGTCCATGAACCAGTTCCACAAGGGCTTCAACTGCTCATTGTTGAGTTGAATCGCTGTCGTCAGAAAAAGGGCACCGGGCCTCGTGGCCTGCCGCCAGGTCTCCTTGGGCCCTGTGAAGTAGCTCGAGAACGGCGCCCACTCGTGTTCACCCTTCGCGTCGTTCCAGCGCCGATCGAACCAGGACTGGCCCTTGCCGGTCCTGTAGACGATCAGCCATTCGTCCCGGACGCGCTGCGCGTCGTAGGAGAAGCCGTACTGGTAGCGCGTGCCGTCGAGCAGAACCGTGATCTCGAACTCTGTGGGTTCGGTGGCGCTGCTGCGCTCAAGACGATAGGGCGTGTACTGCTCCGCTCGCGCCGCGTCCAGCATGGAGGTGGAGTGCAGCACCAGGTTGCGCATGGTCACGAGCGCGAAGATCAGGTTGCTCTTGCCGCTCGCGTTGGCACCGTAGATGACGCTTGATCGATTCAGCCGCGGGACGCTCCGGATGCCCGTCTCCAGGGTGTGGGTTTCCAGGTGGGAGCGATCCGCGTTCGAAAGCAGGCTGAGCGTCTGCTCATCGCGCAGAGAGCGGAAATTTCGAGTGCTGAATTCGACTAGCATTTCGGCTCCGCGATTAAAATAAATCCACTTTTCGTGCATTCTACTCGGAAACATTATTTATTTTTGACCCAATCGCATATTTGTGCGCGGCTTTGCAAGTCTTGGGACCCGTACCCCGCGCCGACTCATCCTTGTAATAGCGCTATATAGTGCTATTGTAGTTGCAAGGCCACCTCGGAGCGTCTCATGCAGTTCTCACTGGATTCCTTTGTCGCCGTGCCGCTGCCGCACGATCTCTATGCGCAACTGGTGAGGCGATACCCGACCGGCGTGTCCTCCGTACTCGAGCACGTCCTTCAGGACTTTCTCGACCGCACGGAAGACGACTTCGCTGGCGAGCAGGAAGACGCACGCGAGAATGGCGTGCAGTGGGATGCCCTGTTCCTTCCGCACGGAACACAGATTCGAACCAAGTACTTCGGCAAATATCCGACCGCAGAAGTCGCTGCCGGCGAGATTCTCATGGAGGGCCGGAGGTACGCCTCCATGTCTCAGTTGGCGCGGGCCATGCGTGGCAATACTTCCAATAACGCGTGGGTCGTGCTGGAACTCAAACGGCCGACCGACCGCGAATGGATTCGTGCGGACCGCCTACGGAAGTGAGGCCGCTGCCCTCGGTCCAACGTGCTCCAGGTCATCGGTCTTGGTCCGGCGGCGTATGGGCGCCCAGCCTCAAATAGCAAACAGCCCTATTTCAAGTTCAGCGGCTAACCTAAAACAGCGAGCAATCCAGCCGCGCTGCAGATGTCGGCGTCCCGCTGTTCCGTCGGAAGCGGAGCACTACGGAAGTCTTGCCCCGCCGAAGATTCGGTCCTAGCGCCAGATTTACTGCGCAGTAAATCTAGCTTTCCCGGTGCCAATCCGGAGTTGAACCGCGCTGCATCATTGGGTCCAGCTGCACACGGCACAGAATGCCGCCGCATTGCCGCGCATCCGGCCGGCCACTTTCGCGTTTCGAGAAACGAGAAAGCCGTCCCGAATCAGGCCGCCGGTCACCGAGCCCGTCCCCGGTCGTGAGTGCGACGACTATGGACCCGCTCGGCCAGCTCGGCCCGGAGCCACTCCCGCTCCGTTCTGGCGGGCGGCAAGCTCTGGACGAAGCGCCGCACCTGCTCGGCATGGTCGAGCTCCCCCTGGCTGCTCAGGGTCTCGCTCGCTGTAAGCCAGCCGCGTTCGAGCGCCCGGCGCGTCTCGCGCACCCGCCGGATGACCAACTCCTCTGGGCGATCCGGGACGCTGTCGGTGGTCGCTGACTTTTTGATGCGCGTGTACATATGCGTCGATGCGCCACGCCGGGCCGCGCGATAGACGGCGTCCGCCTTCTGCGGACGCGTTACGCCGCGGACGAACCTTGGCGTCGCATTGGCGGGAACGCCAACCCGTCGCAGTTGGCCCGCGAATGCCTCGCGCCAGCCGCGGAGCGTCGTCTTGCGGATGTCCAGGCGCTCGCCCTGCTCGCCGACCGCCTTGACGATCACATGGACGTGCGGATGCGGCTCGTCGGTGTGCAGCGCCATCGCGTACCGGTGCTTGAGCGCCCACTGTTCCCGGCAGAACGCCTGCGTGGCCCGCAGGACCTTGTCCGCCGGGGTGCCGGCCGGCATCGAGAACACGAGCTTGTGCACGAACTTTGGCGCAGGCCGCCCCTGCGGCCCGCCGGCAGCCACCTGGCATTCCGCGAGGTCGAGATCCCAGTCCTCGATCAGGTCCGCGGCGGCGTCACGGTCCTCCAATTGCCGGCCGTCGTCGGTTTCCAACTCGACCTTACCGTTCCTGCTGACGTACGCGAGATGCTTGCGCACCGCGGAGGCCGAACTCGCCGCGGACGGCAGCACCTTGACCATCACTTCCGGCGCGCGGGCCACCGTGCGCGCGATCTGTTCGATGTGCGCGGGCGACAGGCGGCCACGCCGCCCCGGCCCGCGTCGACCGTAGCTGATCGGCTCGAACAGCGGATCCTCAGGCGCGAGGATCCGCATGCCCCACCTTCCAGCTCAGCGCATTCGCCTTGAGGAGCGCCTTGACGTGATCCCGCAGCGCCTCGCACACCCGGATCATGGCCATGACATGGACGTCCCGCAGGTCAGCCGCAGGGCCGGCCTGGTGGGTCGCCCGGGCGATCTGGTTCAGGTTGCGCCCGATGGCTCCCAGTTCGGCGACAACGCGATTGAGCGAACGCAGTTCGTCCGCCGGCAGGGGAGCGAGATCGCGCAGGTGCGACCGGACCACGACCGAGACATACGTGGCGGGAGCCATGCGCCGGGCCGCGGCACGTTCCGCGAGCAGAAGCTGATCATCGGGTCGCAGCCGGACGTACAGGCGCGCACGACGACTTGGCCTGATGGCCTGGTCGGCGTCATCGGATCTAGGCGCGTCGCCGCCGCCAAGGGTGAGCTCGAGGAGTTCTTTCAGGAGCGCCGAATCGCTGAGACCGCGCCTGGTGGCGAGCGCCCGCAGACGCGACTTGGTGTCGGATGAAACGCGCGCGGCAATGATCTGATCGGAAGCCATGGCCCGCATTGTTTAACAACAGCGGCCACCGGCCTATCCTGCATCTACCCCCAAAACACCCCAAAACCCGCCACCACTCGCAGCCGCCACCGCACGTGGAAGTAATCGCGCGCCGCCTGTCCAGCGGCCCGAGAACTCTCGCAGCTTTCGACACCCGGGGTTTTGCCTGGTTTTGCCCCCAGATGCGTCCTCGTGATCTTGTATGGATGCACGGTAACCTTGCTGTCAATGACAACTTGCCCCGAAGCTACCGGAACCACACATGCCCCAAGGATGTTGATGGACAGCATGCCCGCCGAAGGTCACCGCGCAATCCAGATTCTCCGCCTGCCTGATGTCTGCCGGGCAACCGGACTCGGCCGCTCGATGATTTACCAGCTCGAGGCAGAAAGACGATTTCCGTGCCGAGTGCGGATAGGTGCCCGCGCAGTCGGATGGATCGAAGCCGAAGTACAGTCTTGGCTTTGGGACCGCGTCATGCAGGCTCGAGAACCGGTACCTCGGCGCTAACCAGCCCGACTTCAGGAGTTCTCGGCGCCCAAACTCGCGCACGTCGACGATTTCCGCGCTCAGTACTTGTAACCATCACGGCTTCGAATCGCGCGCTATCACAGCATTCGTCAACAATGTCGGCCGTAGTTCCCCGGCCTTCAATCGCGAAAGCTGCAGCAAGCGTTCGTCTAACTCACCGGCAGACAGGAACCCGTCCCGGAAGAGCTTCCGTAGAAAGTCTTCAGCAGCCATAGAGCCCTTCCGATTGTTCACCTCGCGGGACGCAGCAACAACGTTCCGGTACCCATTGCTGCCGGCCGGGCGAGAGACGACATGTTCAATGACGAAGTTCTTCTCGTCCAAACTTGCCAACGTATAGAAGCACTTGTAGTTCTCGCGCTGGAGAATCAAGAGTCGATTCTCAGGCACCTCGAAGAAGTCCATGTCCTCCATGTTTATTGCCGGCTCCTGGACGACTGTCGGAACAACTCCGGGAATCTCGGTCGGGAGATTGAGGCGAAGCAGTCGACCTGAATGCTCCGTCCTGATGATGGCGATGGCGCCTTTCGTGTGGAGCGACTGGAGTTTCTTGTACGCGCTGCCCTCGGACATGGGCGTGCCATGCTCACCAATGCCACAGGCCATCCGGCTCCGAGCAGACTTAAAGCCGATGGTTACTTCCTCCAGTCCTATCAGGCGCGAATGACGGAAAATGTACAAATAGATAGCCTGCTCGTACGTATCCAGTTTCGGAGCCAGGTGGTCCTGAAACTCTTTGAAGAACTGCGCTACGTCCATTCCGGTCAGTTGCTCACTGGGTTCTAACATTCATTTTCGGGACCGCCGCCCCGATGCTCTGGAGTAAGCCATTGAAGCTGGTGCTCTGACTCACCCCTCTCAATAAACATACTGATCCTTCCTCAAACTTCGAACTGATCCCGCAACTGCTGTTTATCGCCATCGCAGGCCGCGAATTCTACAGCTTCAACCTAAAGGCCGTCGCGTATCGACATGGGCCATGCGCAGTACGTTCTCGCGATGAAACTCGAGGTACCGACGCTGTCCCTCAGAGAAAGTGCCAACGTTGATTCGACGCTCATGCTCAATGCCCATGCGCTTCATGGACAGCGGGTCCGCCACGGGCGACACGATAAGTTGACCGGAGTTCTCGAATGAGATGAACCCCTTGTCAAACAAGTGATCAACCGTCGGTGTCAGAAGCAGGCCATTCTCCCCGTCCAGTCGCTGTTCGTTGCTGCTGTCCCGCCAAGGGCGCACGTGACTGGCAATCAGATGCTCCATGCGCTCAACTTTGGTAATCCGGCACGCGCGCTCGATCGTGCGCACGTTGTCGCGAAACTGTCCTTGGCCTCGACGCGCCTGCACGAGCGCAGAGCGTTCGGTCTCGCGAATGGCTGCATTCGCTGTGATTTCGACCTCCACCCGACGTTCCCATTCTTCGATGTCCTGCTCAGGCGCAGGCGTATCGCGCTCGACCTTGCTGAGCTCGTGGCCGACATCGGCAACGCGCGTCGCTTCGGCGCCGATCAACGAGAAGAGGGTCGAGGCCAACGCAGGACTCAACGCGGTCAGGTAAACACTTTGCAGCCCATTGCCCTCCGGAGTCAGCGGCGCGTACCTGGATGCCAGATCTGCTTTGAGCCGGGCCATGTGGTCTTTGGGGCGAACCGCATTCGTGAGCCGTTGCCAGCGGACGCTCACTCGCCAGCCTATCTGGCTCCAGTTGGTGCCGGCATTGCCGAATTCCTCCGGCTTTGGGCTCTCCCGGCAATACCCGCTGACGATGCCGAGCGCGGCAATGCGCGTATCGCAGAATGAAAACACGATGTCGCCGGGAGCGACCTCGCGCATGAACTCATAGAAGGGATTGCGGCGGCCGTTCTTGTTGCGCTTGGGCGACCAAAGGTACCCGCCCTCGATTTCCTGGCGGAAGGTCTGATTCTGGTTGACCCACCAGTAGCGCATGGGCTAGCTCGGATCCCTTACCTTGTCGGCCACCATCCGCAGCTCGACGTCCGGCCGCTGCATTTCATAGGAGGGAGCAATCCTCCCGCGGAAGTACGCGGCCGTCTCCGGATTAGTGCAATAGACGTAGCAGCCCTTCATGCCGCGCGTCATCAGGGTCCGATAGGTGTTCTTGATGATGGCGTCGGCCTTGGCCCGGGCCGCTTTGGGATTCTCGCGCAGCTCTTTCTTGTAGCCCTTGATGGACTGGTCTTGTCTCGAACGCTTCTCGGGTTGGGTGACCACTTCGCCGTTTTGTACGACGAGATCGGGTCCGACGATGACACCGATGTAGTCGACCTCGAGCCCCTGGCACGTATGGATGCATCCGATCTGCTCGACCGAGCGCTCGGCCGTGATCCACAAGCCACCGTCCTGGGCCAGGTTCCATTGCATCGCAAAATCCTGCTCCGGGATAACGACATCGAACGCATCCGGCTGCTTCTTGCTCTTCCAGTCCCAACAATAGCCCGCAACCATGCGGGCCCGGTTGTTCGCGCGATTCTTCTCCTCGATCAGGCGTCGAACTTCATTCGGCGAATCAAACACCCGGAAATCGAACTCGCCCTGATCGAGAGTGGGGTTCGCGGTATCGCGAATACCGAGCACCTGGTCCAGCCACGCGAGGTAGCCGTCCGAGCCCGAGCAGCGGAACTGGGATGCGAGCTTCAGGCGTGTGATCGCTGCGCCGGACTTCTGGGCCCACATCTCAATCTCGGACGTCCTGCCGATGTCCTTCCAGGTGACACGCTGGTCCTCGTCGATGAAGAACACGGCACACCGCGCGGCCCGGATAATCTCCTCGATCTGGTTGTTGCCCAGGTTGGCGTAGAGGCCTGATTTCTCGTTGAGTCGATGGGCCTCGTCCACGATCAGCGCATCGAACGAATCCGCCGGCGTCTCGATGAATTCCCCCGAGCCGGCGAACAGACTCGCGATCTGGGAACGGCGGTAAGACCCCGAAAGGGTTTGCTCGAAGACCGCGCGCGGCGCCCGGTTCTTGGTCACGTACTTCGTCATCAGGCGCTTGGCCGTCAGTGCAGCCAGCAGGTTGATGGCGACCACCGACTTGCCGGTACCCGGACCGCCGTCGACGATGATGACCCGCTTGCCGTGTTCGGAGACCTCGACGGCCTCGGCGACGACGGTTTCGTACGCCACCTTCTGGTCGTCGATCAGCACGAATTCGCGTTTTCCTTCCAGCATGCCGACCAACACATCGATCAGCCGCCGGGACGGTCGGATCCGGCCATTCTCGATCTGAACGATCAGGTTGCCTCGATCACCACGCCGGAAATGCCGTGCGATGAAGGCACGCAGGCGCTCGCGCTCGGTTTGCCCGGCGAGGAAGATTGGCGCCTTCTCGACGTAGGGCTGGTATACGGCGTCATTCAGGATCGAGCCGTCGACGAAGTTGTGCAGGTAGGCGCAGGGCTGCAGCAGAATATCGCGCGAGTAGACCTCTTCGTTGAAGTTGCGCAGCAGCTCCGCATACGACCAGGCCTGGTAGGACGGGTGGCTGGTATCCGACTCACCCCCGGCAAACCGGGTCCGGACCAGGCCGTCCTTGTGGGAGAGCGCTGCGGCTTCCCACTGCTTCAATTCGACGATGATCAGCTTGCTGCGGTTCTGCTCGTCGATTCCCGAGAGCAAGAGGTCGATGCGCTTGGCGGTCTGCGGAATGACGTATTCGATGGCGACGCCGCAGTCATCCGGAATCGACTCATGGCGCAGCACCTTGGCCATTGCGAGTAGCGATTCCTTCCACGCGCGAATCTCGGATTTGGCGACCCGGTGCCCGGTTCGAGCCTGATACGCGCCGAGCACGACGCTCTCGATATCCTGACCGAAGGCGTCATTCAGAAAGCCGTCCTTCGTGGATTGATAGATGATCATCCGTGCCTTCGACGGTCAGACATCCGAGTACTTGCGCGCCGATCCCTTGAAGGATTCAACGGGATACTTCTCGGCATTGCGAGCCATCTTGGCCCGCACGGCCTGCAGGAGATCCAGGTTAAGCTTGTCGGCCAGGCGGATCAGATAAATTTGCACATCGGCGAGTTCTTCCGCGACGGCCGCACGCTTCTTCTCGTCAAGATTCCTGCTTTGCTCTTCCGTGAGCCATTGGAACGGTTCCAGGAGCTCCGCCGCCTCGACGGCCAGGGCGGACGCGAGATTTTTTGGCGAATGGAATTGGTCCCAATCCCGCTCGGCCGCGAATGCCCGCAAGTCGTCACGAAGCGTTGTCAGTTCTGTCATAGGAATTGCACCCAACTTTGCCCCAGCGTCGCCGAAAATGGCCTCGCACGCAAAGACTTGTGACTCACGCTCCCTCCGTTTGCCGGGCACCCCGGCGGCGGGGTCGGCTAAACGCAATTTAGCTCGTCGGCCAAAAGTAAGTGCGTGACTGGGGGGCGATCGGCATCTGTCCCAGAGCGCGGGCACGCCGAAGTCGCCGGCCTACGGAATGCCCAGGACGCGAAGATTTTTTTCTCAGTTTCCTGAGCAAATCGGGTTCGGTTCTGCCGAGGCACGGGAAAATCCCGAACCGCAGGACCGCCGGACC
>Ga0214201_1000755_pt1 | contig 10560 bp, 9 predicted proteins | sample TroBogEpilimnion_32_FD_153039 | JGI IMG/M metagenome (GOLD analysis project Ga0214201, IMG submission 153039) | Freshwater microbial communities from Trout Bog Lake, WI - 29MAY2009 epilimnion | ecosystem: Environmental > Aquatic > Freshwater > Lake > Epilimnion/Euphotic zone | place: Trout Bog...
CTATGACGCAAGAAGTTCTACAACAGAAAACGATTCGAACACTTAGCGCTGCGCAAATATTAAATGGAGTAGGCACATCCGGAACTGTGGCGGCAGGATCATTGCTTGTCACTTCCATATCTAAATCGGAGTCGCTAGCAGGACTTGCCCAAACAACAACTGTTTTAGGCGCCGCGATGATGGCATTACCTTTAGCAAAACTCACTCAAATGGGTGGTCGTCGTCTCTCCCTCATGAGCGGATTTATAGTGGGAGTAGTCGGTGCAATCCTTGCGATACTTGGCGGCACGCATAAAATACTATTTTTAATGTTGGCAGGTGCTTTCATGGTGGGGGCGGCATCAGCATCAGGTTACCAAGCACGATTTGCTGCTATTGATCTAGCAACGAACGAGAGTAGATCAAAGAATCTTTCCTTCGTTGTTTGGGGATCGACGGTCGGCGCAGTAGCCGGGCCAAATCTAATGCAGCCGGCGGGGGATTTTGCTCACTTCTTACATCTTCCACGATTGGTCGGTCCATATTTTATTGCAGCAACGAGCTTGACTCTTGCAACAATTGTCATCTTCTTCTTTCTCAAGCCCGATCCATACCTAATAGCTAATTTGTCTTCTGATGGGGTAACTCAGAAGAAACATGAAACAACAAAGGCCGCTTTAAAACATATTCGCAAAATCCCGCATGCCTTATTTGCTGTATCAGCAATCGGGGTTGGGCATCTGGCAATGGTTTCAATAATGGTTATGACCCCGGTTCATATGTCCCATGTGGATGTAGCACTCTCGGTGATTGGCTTGGTTATAAGTGTTCACGTTCTGGGCATGTATGCCTTCTCCCCAATCGTTGGAGCACTGAGCGATAAATTGGGCCGAGTTCGCGTAATACAAATTGGCGTCGTGATTCTCCTTGCCGCCGCCACCGTCGCTGGCTTCACTCCCGCAATGGATTCAGTGCCACTTGGCCTAGCGCTTTTCTTGCTTGGACTTGGATGGTCTTGCACCATGATTGCAGGATCTACATTCTTATCGGAATCAGTATCCGTTGAAATGAAACCTTCATCTCAAGGCGCGAGTGATCTAGTAATGAACCTCATGGGCGCTGTTGGAGGCGCCGCTAGTGGGTTGATTATTGGTGCATTTTCATATGGATGGTTGTGCGTCTTCGTTGGGATTTTGGTCTTTGCGCTTGGCGCTTGGTCCTTAAAAATTAAATAATAAGAATTAAGTAAAAGATATACTAGTAAATCATACAGTTAATCGTGACTTGATCTCAGCGACCGCTGCCCCATCTGCCCCAGAAGTCCTTTTAGTAATTACACCTCGCTCTAAAAGAAGGATCTTGGACGAAATGTCCAGAACGAAATCTAGATTTTGTTCAACAATCAGAATCCCGTGATTCTTTGAAAAATCAACTAGGTGAACTTTAATTTCATCTACAACACCATGCCAGACGCCTTCGGTTGGCTCGTCCATGATCAAAATTTCTGGACTTCCCATAAGCGCTCGTGCAATACCTACCATTTTTCTTTCACCGCCACTCATCGTTCCCGCTTTTTGGTCACGACGATCAGCAAGTTTTGGGAAAAGGCCAAAAGCAAGATCGAGTTCATTTCGAACTCCCTTTCGCAGCCTCGATGCACCAATCAATAAATTTTCGGTCACAGTTAAATCAGAGAACACGGGCCGCTCTTGTGGCACGTAACCGATTCCCCGCTTCACTCGTTCCGATGCAGAAATGCCAATCATCGATTTGCCGTCATACACGATGTCCCCTGAAATCGGTTTCATAAACCCCATAAGTGTCTGCAGAAGCGTTGATTTTCCAGCGCCGTTGCGGCCCACTAGAGCAACTATGCCATTTTCCGGTACCTCTAGATCAAGATCAAAAATAACTTGATTTGTGGCATAACCAGAATTCAAGTTAGTGACTGTCAAGGTTTTTTCTAGGTCAGACACGAGTTAGGTATACCTCTTTCACTTTAGGATCATTTTCAATTTCCTTAGGTGTCCCAGAAGAGATTACAGAACCATAATGTAATACCGTGATTCGATCACACAAATCCTTTATAAAATCTAGATCGTGTTCAACAATCAAAACACCGCATTTATCTGATGCCCTTTTGATTAATTTTGCGGTATCAGCACGCTCTTTTGGACTCATCCCGGCAGTTGGTTCATCCAGTAGAAGAATCGATGGGTTTGAAGCCATTGCCATTGCTATTTCGAGCCATTGTTGTTGACCATGTGAAAGGAACTTAGCTTTGGTATTTGCATAATCAGATAGCTGAAATTCTGAAATTAACTCCTCAATCTTTGGAATAAATTTCTTCGAAGAAGCGCTTCGAATTAGTGACCAGATACTGTCTTTTGATTGAAGGGATAGCATTATGTTTTCACTGACCGTCTTCTCAACATAAATTCTTGCTAATTGAAATTTAATAGCCATTCCCGACTTTGCCCGGACCATTGGAGTTGCATTAACAAGCTCTTTCCCGCTCAATAAAACCGAACCACTGGTTGCGATGGTCCGTCCACAAATAGTGTGGAGTAGGGTTGATTTACCCGAACCATTGGGACCGATGAGGCCTACAATTTCATTTGACTCAACATGGATAGATACATCTTTTAGCGCAGCCAAACTTCCAAAATTCTTAGAGATTCCCACTACTTTCAATAATTTCATGTTGTTTTCTTCTGTTCTCTTTTGTTTCGGGATTTTTCGCCAAGAGACATCAGGCCCTTTGGCAAGAAAATCATTGTCAAAAGCAGCATGAGTCCAACAAGGATGCGCCACAAACTTGGAAGTGCTTTTTGCATTTCTACATCCACGCTCTCCAGTATTGCTAGAGCGATCATTGGACCGTAAAACGTACCCTTGCCCCCAAGAACCACCCAAAGTACTGTTGACGTCGATAATGTCAGGCCCAAGCTGCTGGGTGAGATAAATCCTTCAGATAGCGAGAACAGCGCACCAGCGATCGACGCCAAAACGGCTGAAAAAATGAAAATTATAATCTGAATCAATGAGCGGTTATACCCAAAGAACTCGGCTCTCTCCTCATCGTCTCGCACGGCATTGATAGCAAGCCCGAGTTGGGAGTCAATTATTAAAATACAAATAATCATCGATACAGCAAAAAGACCGAATGCAATAAAGAATAGTGCGATAGAGCTGGAGATTTCCTTCCCAAATATTGTTGGAAAAGGGATTCCAGGAATGCCATTTCCAGATCCCACAAATGTCCAGCTATTAGCTAATTTTTCACATACGTAAGATATGGCTAGCGTCACCAATGCTACATAAAGTTCACCAACTCGTTTTCCAGAGAACAAAAATAGGGCAATGAGGGTTCCTGCAATGACACCTGCGACTAGAGCAATTAATAGGAGTACTCCGAGATCGGTAATATTTTCATTTTTCGCCATGTACCCTGCAAAATATCCACCAAATCCAAAGAATGCAGCTTGACCAAAGGTAAAAATGCCGGTTTGGCCCCAACACATCTCTACGCTCAAAACCAAAATTCCGTAAATAAATATGCGCGTGACTGCCTGGATTAAATAGTCATTGCCGGACAAAAAAAGTAAAGGGGAGAGAATTGGGACAGCACAAACTACTGCTATCCCAATTCTCATCCTTCTCTTCATTTTTGCGATTTATCCTTAGTTAGTTGCTGCTGAACACTGGTAAGGAGAAATTTGTCCCAAGCTCTTCAAGACTGTCTCAGATCCATCGCCATTTGATTGGCCAAGGTACATGGAGAGTTTGAGGTGCTTAGTGCCAGGTGCGAATCCGACTGGACCACCAATTGATTTAGAAAGCGATACTGAATCCATCGCCTTATTAACCTTAGCAGTGTCGAATGAACCAGCTTTTTCTACGGCAGCCTTCCACAGGTAAATGCTGCGGTACCAAGCTGGTGCGTTGAATGTAGAAGTAAATAGACCCTTTGCTTCTGGATGTTGTGCATTGAATTTAGCTACTTCTGACTGGCTAAAAGCATCCTTAATTGGACCATAGTAATCCTGCACTCCAATGAGGCCCTGTGCTTCAGTACCTATTAATGGGTTAATACCCTCATCAAATAAGGTTCCAGCAATAGTTCCCTTGTATCCGGCATCTACAACACCCTTGATAAATGGAGCAGTACCTGGCAAAACGACCACTTCGAAGAGTGCATCGGCATTCGCTGCCACAACCTTGCTTGTTAAATTGGAAGCATCAGTCATATCCAACGGAACATACTCTTCGCCAACGATCGATCCACCGCCAGCAAGCACGTCTTGACGTACACGCGCCAAAATATTGCGAGGGTAAAGGTAGTCACTGCCGGCTAAGAAAAATGTCTTCTTACCTTGAGCCAACAAGTACTTAACCGTTGGATCTACTTGCTGGTTTGGTGCAGAACCGGTATTCCAAACATTATTTGTACATTCGTTACCTTCGTAAGAGGCAGGCCAGACGTAAAGAGTCTTTCCGCGTGTTGCAATGACGCCACGAACAGCTACGCGAGTAAAGCTCGCTACGCCTCCGACCACCATTGAAACGTGATCTTGGTTGACTAAGCGACTAGCAGCCTGAGTAGCAACATCAGGAGCAGAACCACCATCGGCAAGATCCATAACTAACTTGTGGCCAAGGACTCCACCGCTCTTGTTGATCTCATCAATAGTAAATTGGGCAACTGCCTTATTGGATTTTCCAACAATGGCAAAAGCACCTGTCATGTCAGTGAGAACACCAACCTTAATTGGTGATCCAGTAGCTGGTGCCGCTTGAGATGGGGCTACAAGAAGCGTGCTCGATAGCGCGAGTACACCTACCGTGATTCCCGACACCTTAAGCAAGTTTTTGCGTCGTATTGTCTTATTCATTTTATCCTTTTCTTTTTTGATTGAGGGATTACTTTCTGATAATCTGATCATTGACAAAATAAATTTATCGCCCCCTTTGAAAAATACCCATAGGACGAAAGCGCATAAAAACTATCGCAAAGCAAAGAACAAGAATTTGCGATGATACTGGATTGATAAATTGTGAAAGAACTCCACCTGGAATAGCAATTAATGCGGCGCCAGCGATAGGTCCAGCAAACTGGCCAAGCCCGCCTATCATGACAGCAATAAACATAGGAATTAAATTTTCGTACCCTAAATTTGGGTACAGAGTTTGCAATGGCACAATCATGGCTCCTGCAAATCCCGCCAAAGCGGCGCCGAGCGCATACGTCCATGCATACATCCATTTAGTCGAAATCCCCGATGATGCAACTAGTTCAGGATTATCCAAAGTTGCTCGAATTTTTAGCCCTACGGATGTTTTCAATAAAACAAGTGCAATAGTTAAAGCTAGAACCAAAGTTACGATCATGATCACTATTCGCCAGATGGGTAATACGGCGCCGCCGATATTTACAGAAGAACTTATTGGCGCAGGCACTAATGAAGACTGAGCCGCCATGCGAGTCTGAACGGTCTCTCGAATTACAAGGCCAATGGCAAACGTTGCAAGCAAGGCTCCTTGTGGGTTCGCATAAAATCGATGAATAACAGTTCTTTCAAGTACCAGTCCAAAGAAGCCAACAACAACTGGAGCCAGCAAAATGCCCAATAAGACACTTCCAAAATATTGATAGGAAAGGTAAGCCGTACCGGCACCTAACAACACAAATTCACCTTGGCACATATTAAAGACTTTCATCATGCCGACGATGATCGCCATTCCCAAAACTAATAAAACTAAAATCGACGTTAGGCTGAAAACATCAAAGATTCCACGAATAACGGATGGGCTCATTTATCAGACCGTCAGTTGTCACTCAAGAAAGTCAATTGAGATTTAATATTTTTAATTCTTTCCACTTGCCACTCTTGAACTTTCTGGTCAGGCAGAGCATCCCAAAATTCCGCAAGCACGTCCTTCATTTCAGTGGTTGTGTTTGCCAAGGTTTCGATGACTGCAAGTCCACAAAAAGGAACATACGTTGGGGAGTAGCCACCTTCATGAGTCATGACAATTTTTCCACCGCAAACCTTGTCGGCAATCTTCATCAATTCTCGAGTCATTTCACGGTATCCGCTCGCTGTAACGATCATTCGACCCAACGGATCCGTCATAGCTGCGTCAAAGCCACAGCAAACAACAATTATCTCCGGAGCAAATTTTTCAAGTGCTGGGAAAACAATTTCTTTTAAGGCTTCAAGATAGGCACCGTTACCACTCCCCGCAGGCAGAGGAATATTGATGGCAAAACCCTGTCCAGCATCGATTCCCTGATCTTTTGCATAACCGCTCTTCGGTGGAAAGAGTTGATCTTGATGAAGCGAAATAGTTAAAACATTGGGATCCGCATAGAAAATTTCTTGAGTCCCATTTCCATGGTGGACATCCCAATCCACAACTGCCACCTTCTTTAGCCCAAACTTTTTCATACCATTTTTTATTGCGATTCCAGCATTTCCAAATATGCAAAAGCCCATTCCAGTTTCTGGACGTGCATGGTGTCCCGGTGGTCGCACTAATGCATATGCATTATCTACTTCTCCGCTTGCTACAGCATCAAAGGCTGCAATCGCCCCACCAACCGCCATCAGAGCAATCTCATATGCGCCAGTACCAAAAGGGCTTAAACCATCTCCGGCATCACCGCCGAATGTTGACTCGCTATCTTTTCGAATTCGTTCGATATACAACGAGTCATGAACCATTGTTATCTGATCAATCGTTGCCGGTACCACAGAAATTTTTGTTAATTCCTTCGCCAACCCAGAAACTTCGATGGCACTGGCAAGACGTTGCTTTGATTCTGCACTCTCAAAATGTTGATATGGCTGGGCATTTAATCCAGCAGGCACAGCACCGGCCCAATTGCCGGTGTTGTGCCAACCATAAATTTCTTCCCAGACATATCCAGTACTCAAAGATGTGCCCCCATGCGCATTGGATAAAGATAGTGTGAAGTCTCGATAAAAAATAGGGGTGATTTCCCCATATTTTCTATTTTGAACGCAGGGCGCATGCCAACTCCGTGAAATTAGTAACAAGCAAGTCAATTTCATTTTGGCTATGGGCCAAACTAATAAGCCATTGCTCATCCAAGCCCGGCGGGGTAATGATTCCGCGGTTGATAGACCACAACCAAGAGAGTTCGGCCATTCTAAAGTTGGTTGCTTTGTACTCTCGATAATTTCGAACTGGATTTTGCGACCACGTGACGCAACCCTTGATTCCAAATCCAACAGTGTGCGCAGGCAATTTATACTCACTAATCACATCAGATATCCGTGTGAGGGCTTGCCGGTTCAGCGACTCTGCATCATAGAGTGCTTCATCCGTAGCAATACGGTCCATCGCACGAACACCTGCCATACACAATGGATTCCCGTTGAAAGTTCCCATGTGCATGAAGCGTCCGTCAGAAATGGTGGCCATGACTTCTTTCTTGCCACCAAAAGCGGCGACTGGAAGTCCACCGCCAATTGATTTTGCAAGACAGATTAAATCTGGCTGCACTTGAAGTCGTTGAGCAGCACCTTGTGGGCCCGCGGTCAAACCAGTTTTAACCTCGTCGAATATTAAAAGCACACCAAATTCGTCACAGAGATTGCGCACACCTTCTAGATATCCGTCATCCGGAAGCACGATTCCTATGTTCTCCAGGACGGGCTCCATAACGATTCCTGCTATCTCACGTGCATGGTTCCGGAAGATATCTGCCAATGCTTCCAAGTTGTTAAATGGCACCGGATAAACAACACCTGGCACTATCGCACTGTCATGCACAGCATTTGGGGCAAATGCATCACCCGCATCAGAAATTTTTGGTTTTACTGAGACCGATAACGGATCGTATGCACCGTGATAACCACCTTCAATTTTGACAACTGCATGCTTTCCAGAAAATGCACGTGCCGCCCGAATTGCATACATCGTTGCTTCGGTGCCTGAATTCGCAAATCGAATTTGATCGACTCCAAACCTACGTGCAAGTATTTCTGCAGCATCCCTAGTGTCTGGGGCGGGACTCGTGAATATCGTTCCCTTCAAAAGGACTTCCTGGACTTCTTTGATCACCTCGGGATTGAGGTGCCCAGCCAACATCGCGCCAAATCCCATTGATAGATCGAGCATGCGACGACCATCAACATCAAACATCCACGGCCCTTGTGCGGAAGTGATCGAGAGCGGATATGGATCCCAATGTTGGAAGGTTGATGTGACGCCGAGTGGCATGGTGGCTGATGCACGTTCATTTTCCAAATGCGATTTCGGTGATATCGATCGATATAACTGCCATTCTGATTCCAGCAGCTTTTCTATTTTTTCTTTACTTATTTCCAAACTTGATTCAGTTACTGAACGGAACTTGATGGTCTCGAAAATTCGAGTCATGTAAAACGTAAGATCTACGGTGAGGCCGGCGTTTACCGGCTACATAGACCTTTTCCCCATTTCCTTATCTATTTGGTTGTGAATACTGCCTAACAGATAGTGAATCTAGCAGTGAATTCTCAGGAATCAACTCCCTACGCAGGATAAAAATCGCCGACTGTTCGTGACTCAAGACAAAATCATATATTTTGTACAGAAATTTCTTAAACGCTTAATCGGTGGGCGGAAATCATGCAACGGGCATGCTGACCAACTTAAAGTAACAAAGATACTTTTATCGATTCAGTGCCAGATGAGACCATATCTAGACCCTTTTGGAAATCTGCGAGTGGGAACTGATGTGTACAAATTTTATCAAGAGGTAGTTTCCCTGATTCAATCATGGCAATTGCAGGGGGCCAGCAATGAGGACCTAGGTGCGCGCCAAGAACATCTAGTTCTTTATCATCGCTGATAATGCTCCAGTCAACAGTTACATCTTCTTTGAAGACGCTGTAGCAGACGAAAGTTCCCAGCTTACGAAGAATATTAAGCCCTTGAGGTACGGCAGATGGGTGGCCAGTTCCCTCTAGGTAAACATCGGCTCCATAACCTTCGGTCATTTCGCGAACAATTTTGATTGGATCTTCTTTCGAAATATTGATTGTCAAAGTAGCACCACACTCCTTTGCAATCGCAAGCTTGCGGTCATCTACATCAAGTGCAATTAGATGCGTTGGATTCTTTGCTGCCGCTCCGATAACCATCCCAAGCCCAATTGGCCCACACCCAGCTACAACTACGCAATCCGTTTTTTTAATATTTCCACGCTCTACTGCATGTAGCGCACAGGAAAGTGGTTCTGCATATGCAGCATGCTGCGGTTTAATACTTTTCGAAACTTTATGTACTCGTGCCTCTTTTGGGAAAACCATATATTCCGCCATAGCGCCAGGAGTGGCGCGTTTAAAGCCAAACATTCCATGTGGGGCACACATCCAATATTCACCACGTTTGCAGTAACGACATTCACCGCACGGGACTATCTGCTCCGCAACTACACGGTCTCCCACTACGACATTCCAACGCTTACTCGCTTCGTCGTCGATCTCTTCAACAATTCCAACAAATTCATGCCCGGGTACGACTTCTGTTTCTGCCCAAGCTGGACGGTTTGCATCGCCCCAGAATTTTGCGGCTCCGTGATAGCACTTCAAATCACTTGCACAGATACCAACCGACTCTACTTTAATCAAAGCTTGACCTGGACCAGCCGAAGGTTTTGCAATCTCTTCAAGTTGATAATTCATCGGTCCGTGAACAATTACGGCTTTCATAGTTGATGACATCGTCATTCCATTCCTAGTGTTGGTATATCTCATCGAGTATTGCTGGAACTTTTGCTGGATCATGAGCCTTGCGACCAAGGAATATTCCATCACATGTGGTTGCAATCTGGGAATAAAGACCGGTGCCAGCACTCCCGCCATAAATAAGTCGATAATTTTTAACGCCAATACGTTCTAGCTCATCGCGAATGAAACGGGCCATCTCATTGATATGTTTGCTAGTGGCTGATTCAGCAGCACCGATTGCCCACGTGGGTTCATACGCGACTACGACAGGTGCTGTCAGGAAATCTTTGCTAGAGGCGAATGCAGAGCGGAGTTCCAGAGATATCTCTTTCTTTGCTTCTGCATTATCGGCCTGGTTTCTTTCACCCACACAAAGAATGGGGGTCAAACCATGAGAAATCGCTTGGAAGAGCTTTGCCGAAACCGTCGAGTTGCTCTCTCCAAATAAAGTGCGGCGTTCGTGATGTCCAACGATCACGTAACGGCATCCATGCTGAATTAATTCGTTAGCTGTTATTTCCCCTGTAAAGGCTCCATCTTCATGCTCCGACAGATTCTGTGCCCCTACTGCAATTCCGGTCTTTGCTAACCGCGCAGATACAAAGGGAATGCTAAGAAAAGTAGGTAGGACCGCTAAATCAATATTAGAAATCTTCAGGATTTGCACTATTTCCTCTACCCATTTCTCCGTTTGGGTACGATCCATATAGGACTTGAGGTTTATAGCGACAAATTTTTTAGAGGAGAAACTGTTCACTAATATTTACTTGTTTTCATAATTCTTTATCAAGGCAACTTTTTCTGCCGATGCTGAACTCTCATCAAACTCATGCAC
>Ga0214201_1000778_pt1 | contig 10378 bp, 10 predicted proteins | sample TroBogEpilimnion_32_FD_153039 | JGI IMG/M metagenome (GOLD analysis project Ga0214201, IMG submission 153039) | Freshwater microbial communities from Trout Bog Lake, WI - 29MAY2009 epilimnion | ecosystem: Environmental > Aquatic > Freshwater > Lake > Epilimnion/Euphotic zone | place: Trout Bog...
AACTCCGCTGGTGACCTCTCTTTGGCCGGTGGGCATGAACCCGGTAAGCCATGGTCTATCGGTATCAGGCACCCTGAAGATGCTCAGACGATCGTGAAGGTCTTCGATATCACCGATGGTGCAATCGCAACTTCCGGCACCTATGAGCGGGGTTCGCATATCAAAGACCCACACACCGGCTTGATTGCTCTTGGAGCGAGATCAGCGACCGTCTATGGCCCACATGGCGGGGTAGCGGATGCCTTGGCAACAGCGCTGATAGTGGCTGGCAAAGACGGCGCCTATTTGTTCCAGAAGCCCGAGCTCTCTGAGTATCACTGCTGGGTCATTGATCGTCATAACGATGAGGCCTGGGCGATTTAATTCTCAGGCACTATTCAGCCTTTTAGACCCATTGGTTAGGGATTAGCCCTCTATCTTCTACCCATGAATAAAGCGCGCGTGCGAATCCTTTCGATCAATCTCGTCCTTCTCCTGGCAGTTCTTGGGGCTGGCTTCTGGGGGTACTCGGTACTTCACCCAAAGGCAGCGCCAGTTGCAACCCAGACTGCGACCGTCAGCCGTGGTGATGTCATCGCGACTGTGTCAGCAACCGGAAAGGTCATTAGCCCATCTGATGTTGGTCTTGCGCCACTCGTTGCCGGCACACTGATGAAATTGAATGTAAAGGTCGGCGATCACGTCACTGCAGGTGAAGAACTCGCACAGATCGATACGACAAATCTTGTTACAGCACTCACCTCAGCAAATGCATCACTCGTCAACGCGAAGGCGGCAGTCGCTGCACTTGTTCCAACAAAGACCAAGGCAGAGCAAGCTCAAGCTGATCTTCAACTGTCTCAAGCACAAGCTGCATTAGCACTTGCTAAGAAGAATCAGGCAGATAACACCGCGCTCACTCAAGCAAATTCCGCTTCTTACCAACAGAGTGTTGATTCAGCCAAAAAGGCGCTCGATGATGCGACTGCGAATGCTGCGCTCGCTGCCAAGACCTATCAGACATCAGTTGATGCTGCTGCTCTGAACTACAACAACTACGAGGGTCTCTATGGACCTAGCGGAATCACAGTTCCTTTCTGTCAGAGCATTGACACCATCAACGGAAACTGCACCCAGCTCATTAGCTATTGGTCTACCTGGCAGAATGCTTTAACTACTCAAACTTCATCTCTTCTCAAAGATAAGCAGAATCTCGATAACCTCACGACTACCTATAACAACGCTCTCCTGACTCAGAAGAACAATCTGGCAAAAGATGCAGTGACTATTGCGGGATATGCGAGCAGCGTGCAATCTGCTCAGAATGCTCTCGATAATCTGATTGCTTCTACCAATGTTGCGATGCAACCTGCAAAGCAGAGTGCAATTGATAGCGCTCAGGCCCAACTTGCTAACGCTCAGGCAGCCTACGATCAAGCGAAGCGCAATCTCGATGCTGCAACTATCAAGGCACCAGTCGCCGGGGATGTCGCCTCGATCTCCACAGCGGTGGGTGGCAATGTGCCAACAACCTCAGCGCCAGCCACAACATCAGCGAATGCCACTGGTTTTATCGTGCTTACAAATGTCTCATCTCTTGAAGTAACTGGCTCGTTCTCTGAAGCAGATGCGGCAAAGATCAAGGCTGGCCAACCAGCTACCTACACTTTTGACGCGCTCTCTGGTGTAAATGCCACAGGAAAGGTGATCGGTGTTGATCTTCTTCCAACAACATCAGGTGGCGTCACCTCATATAACGCAACCTTCTCGATTGATGGCACTGTCCCTGGTCTCAAGCCAGGTATGACTGCGACCCCAACTGTTGAAGTCGGTGTTGCAACAGGCGTCATTAACGTTACTGCTCAAGCTGTCACCACTCGTGGCACTCGAGCTACCGTGAACATTGTGACAAAAGTGAAGGGCAAGCAAGTCCTCACACCAACTCGTGTCGTGGTTGGACTCAAAGGCGATAGCGCTGATGAGATTCAATCTGGCCTCAAAGTCGGCGATGTCGTTGCACTTCCTTCTGTAGTCCGCACTACCTCAACAAATGGATTTGCTGTAGGCGGTGTCCCTGGTGGACTTGGCGGTGGTGCAGCGGCATTCGGTGGCGGCGGATTCGGCGGCGGCGGCGGACGTAACGGCGGTTGATCTCACACATGACCACTGATACTGCGTTGCAGCCAATCATCGACGTCCGTGGTGCGATCAAGCGCTATGGCGAAGGCGATGCTGCGATCTATGCACTCGCTGGTGTAGATCTCACGATCATGCCCGGTGAATATGTCGCGATCATGGGCCCATCGGGCTCAGGAAAATCGACGCTCATGAATATCTTGGGCGCACTCGATGTCATGACCAAAGGAAAGTACTTCCTTGACGGCATTGAGATCGATTCGATGGATGAAAATGCTCTATCTATCGTACGTGGCCGCAAGATTGGTTTTATCTTCCAATCCTTTAACCTCATTGCTCGCACCACAGCTGTCGCAAATGTTGAACTTCCGATGGCCTATCAGGGCATCAAGAAGGATGAACGTCGCAAGCGTGCTCTCAAGGCTCTTGAGGTAGTTGGTCTTGCCGATCGCGTCGATCACGAACCAACTGAGTTATCTGGTGGTCAACAGCAACGTGTAGCAGTTGCCCGGGCTCTCGCAACCCGTCCAGCACTGCTTTTAGCTGATGAACCAACCGGTGCGCTCGACTCTAAATCAACGGGCGATCTCTTAGATCTCTTCGATCAGATCAATGCTGCTGGTCGCACCGTCGTCGTGATTACTCACGAAGATGATGTTGCAGCTCGTGCCAAGCGTGTGGTCCGCATGCGCGACGGCAAGATCATCTCCGATACCCTCAACAAAGGTCGTGTGGCATGAATATCCTTGAGATCGTTCGCTTCGCGATTCGCGGGTTGGGCACCAACAAACTTCGTACCGCGCTTACCACTTTAGGTATCGCCATCGGCGTTGCATCAGTGATCATCTTGATCGCCGTCGGAAATGGATCTTCTAAGCAGATCCAATCGTCAATTGATCGCCTCGGCACCAATACCATCACTATTCAGGCAAACCGCGGTGGCTTCGGTCGTCAGGCAGCATCTCGCTCAGCATCATCAAAGCCGCTCACCGTTGCCGATGCACTCGCTCTCTCTAGCGCAATTAAGGCTCCTGATATTAAGCAGGTTGCTCCTGTTGCATCCGCAAATGCGACCTGTACCAATGGAACAAATACTTCTACACCAGGAACTTTTAATGGAACCTGGCCAGCGTGGTTTGAGGCATCTAATACCTCGATTGCCAAGGGTTCATATTTCACCAACGACGATGTAGTTCAGGGCCGTCGCGTAGCAGTTATCGGAAACACAACCGCTACCGATCTCTTCGGAACTCAGAGCCCAATCGGTCAAGTTATTCGTTGTGGTGGAATTCCGTTCACCGTTATTGGTACTACCACGGTCAAGGGTTCCAATGGATTCCAGGATGGTGACTCACTTGTAGTTGCTCCTCTTACTGCGGTACAGCGTTCACTCACTGGCTATAACTCACTCCAATCAATCGTGGTTGAGGCAAAATCTGCTGGAGTGCAAGATCTCGCTCAGACTGAGATCAACACCATCATGGATGCCCAGCACAAGGTAAAGAACACTAATAACCGCGATTACCGCACGCTCAACCAGGCCTCATTGCTTGCGACCTCATCATCAAATAGCAGCGTCTTTACGGTGCTTTTGGGAGTTGTTGCAGCGATCTCACTTCTCGTCGGTGGAATCGGTATCACCAACATCATGCTCGTCACCGTTATTGAACGTACGCGCGAGATCGGTATCCGCAAAGCGATCGGTGCTCCAAAGGGTGCGATCTTGTCTCAGTTCTTGATCGAGGCAACGATCTTGTCGCTCGTCGGTGGTGGCATCGGTGTCATCGGTGGCTATATTGGTTCGCACTTTAAGATCATTGGAATTCAACCAGTGATCGTTCCCGCATCAGTTCTTTTAGCTTTCGGAGTATCGGTCCTGATCGGACTCTTCTTCGGTGGCTACCCAGCTTCACGCGCAGCATCCCTACGACCAATCGAGGCACTCCGCCATGAGTAATATCAATATAAACCCATCGGATGATTTCGATCTCTTTGCAACCGAGGTTGAAGATAATTTGCAAGAGCAGATCGCAAAGGGCACTTACAAGTGGACTAACAAGTACACCGCGATCCTCGGCGCACTTGTGGTGATCACCGCATCAGTCTCTGGTGGTATTTGGTATGGCAATAGCCACGCAGCATCTGCAACTACCAATGCGCTCTCTAACTTTGCCTCACGAATTCGTGGTGCAGCAGCAGGTGGTGCATTCACTGGTGCTGCAGGTGCCGCTAGTGCAGCTGGTGCTGGTGCATTTGCCGGAGCTGGAGCAGCAGGTGGTGCTTCAGGATTTGCTGGTGGTGGATTTGGTGGCGGCTCACGTTTGAGCGGAACTATCGCTAAGGTCAACGGCAACACCGTCACAATTACATTAGATGCGGCACCATCAACACCTATCGCTGCTGGCGATGCAGTAAGCGTCCGCGATACTGGTGCTGCAGGTGCTGCTACAGGCGCAACTGGTGCAGCAAGTAATGGCGCACCCGCTGGTGCTGCGGCAGGTGGCACAGCACCAACTGGAACTAAGCGAACTCGTGGAACTGCTGCAGCTGGTGGCACTACTTCTGGTACTGCACCAGCAACGGGTGCAACATCAGGTCAGCCATCCGTTGGTGGTGGCGCTGCAGGCGGAAATGGCGGCGCAGGAGGCGGACGTTTCAACAACCCAGCCTTCACTGCCTGTCTTGCCAAGAATGGTGTAACTCTTGCTCCAGGGGCTCGTCCTGATCGCACAGATCCAAAGGTTGCGGCAGCTCTGCAGGCATGCTTCTCAACGCTCGGTGGTGGCGCACCAGGTGCTGGTGGCGGTGGCTTCGGCGGTGGAAATGGTGGCGGAGCACGCCCCGCACCAACCGCCACCCCGTGATTAGTTGCTGAGCTGAGTTAACCGAGCGATCTCATCGCCGCTGAGTTCAACAACCTGAACGATCTCTTCAAGTTGTGAAGCGATGCGCGCTGAAGCAATCGGAGTTGATACGCCCTTGCGGTCACGCAACCAAGCGAGTGCAACGGCAGATACTGAACATCCATGGTTCTTCGCAATCTCGCGAAGAGCTGCTACAACGCCCCAGCCACGATCATTCTGATAATCAACGGTGCCAGAAGCCCGAACTGATTCAACGGTGACTCCTGGTGCGTACTTTCCGGAGAGGAATCCGCGAGCAAGGCCATAGAACGGTGCGCCCCAAAGTCCATTGTGCTCGATGACTTTGACGAGATCGCTCTCATATGGCTGACGATCCAACAAGTTGTATTGGTTCTGAACACCGGTGTATTTCGCAAATCCATGTGCATCAGATAGATCGAGCGCTTCTTGAAGCCTTGCGCCGCTGTAATTAGAAGCGGCGATATACCGAACCTTGCCAGCATTGATGAGATCTGTGAATGCTTGAAGCGTCTCAGTCAATGGCACAGTCTCATCATCAGCGTGGGCATAGTAAATATCGATGTAATCAGTCTGCAGCGCCTTGAGCGAATCATCTACCGCAGCTTTGATATTTGAAGCAGAAAGTCCTGGGCGAGTGGAAAGTTTGGATACCTTGGTCGCGATCACCAAATCGGCGCGATTTCCACGATCTTTCATCCATTGACCAATGATCGTCTCTGATTCATGGCCCACATTGCCTGGTTTCCATTCGGAATACATATCGGCGGTATCGATGAAATTTCCACCATGTTTGGCATATGCATCAAGCACAGCGAAGGACTCTTCGGCAGTTGATGAGTAACCCATGACATTGCTGCCAAGGCACAATGGGTGGACATGAAGGTCAGTGGACGGGAGCGCGATGTGTGAGGATTCCATAAGGCGATTCTATTAGAGTGTGCCTATGACTACGGGGGACTTCACGAGCGAAGAGCTCGCGCTTCAAGAGAAGAATCTTCAGCTACCGACGCTTGATGTAAAAACGGCACTAGCAATAGGTGAGACCGCTCTCCGGATCGCGCATGAGAGAGATCTGCCGATCGCAATCGAAATTCGGATGGGTGGATGGGTCGCCTTCCATGCATCACTACCTGGAACCGATGCCAGCAACGATACGTGGATCATTCGCAAGGCGGCAGTGGTCGCACTTACTGGCCACTCAACGATGTATGAGCGCGTCAAAGCTGAAGAGATGGGAATTGATTGGCATGCCGTCAATCATGCTTCAGAAGATGTTTATGCCGTTCATGGCGGAGGATTCCCACTGATTGTTGAAGGAGTTGGAACTCGCGGATCGATCATGATCACCGGTTTACATCAGATCGACGATCACAATATCGCAGTTGAAATTCTTGAGACGTATCTAAAAAGTACACGGAGTGAAAATTGAGCAAACCAATCTGGGTCGCTGGTGAAGTCCTGATCGATCTCATCCCACAAGCAAACGGTGAACGCCTCGCAGTTGTCGGCGGTGGACCAGCGAATACTGCCAAGGCGCTTGCACGACTCGGGTTCGACTCGTACTTTATCGATGGCATGTCCACTAACGACTATGGCCAGCAAGCAAAGGCTGAGTTCGATGCCGATGGTGTGAAGCTCGACTATGTAAAGTTTTCCGATAAGCCGATGTGTCTTGCAACAGTCACACTCGATGCATCTGGTTCTGCGTCATATGAATTCTTGATCGATGGCACTGCGACCTTTGATTTCCAGCGTGATTGGCTACCAAATCCTGCTGTTGGTAATCCTGCGGTCTTCCATATCGGCACGCTTGTTCCACTTGTTGAACCCGGTGCATCAGTACTCTTTGAATGGGCACAAGAGATCAATCAATTTGCACCAATCGTCTTTGATCCCAATGTTCGCCCTTCAGTTGTCAGTGATCGCGCTCGTTATGAATCAATCGTCAAAAAGTGGGCGGCGATCTCTAACGTTGTGAAGGTCTCTGAAGATGACATTGCTTGGCTCTACCCAGGTCGCCCGCAGGCGGATGTTGCAGCTGAGTGGCTATCGATGGGCGTTGACCTTGTTGTGATCACACTTGGTTCTGAGGGATTGATGGGCATCACTCGTCAGGGAACTGTTCAAGTACCTGGAGTGAAGGTCTCTGTCGCCGATACCGTCGGTGCTGGTGACACAGTTGGTGCGATCTTGGTCGAAGGCGTTGTGAAGTACGGTGTTGCTGGGCTTGAAGGCGAGACCCTTAAGGCAGTACTTACACGTGCCGCAGCTGCTGCAGCAATCACCTGCAGTCGCCCAGGAGCACAACCTCCATACCTCAATGAATTGAGCAATTAATGCAACATATCGATGGTTCAGAGATCTCGGTCTCGATTGATCTCGATCAAGGTGCACGCATCGCATCACTCCAATGGCGTGATCTGCAATTAGCAGTTCCCTTCCGTGGCACACCACTCTCGTGGGGTTGGTATGCAATGGGCCCTTGGGCTGGTCGTATAGCTGATGGCATTCTTTATGACGAAGCTGATCAAGAGATCATCTTGCCAACAACATGGGCAGCACCACATGCGATTCACGGCTTTGGTTTTACAGGTTCATGGGAAGAGACTGGCAGTGGCTCTGCTCGCTTTGCCCTCCCTGCGCCCTATGACGGTGCTTACTTAGAGCAGCGTATTGAAGTCTTAGATGATGCAGTTCGTTGGACCTTGGAATACGAAGCAAATGGTTGCACCTTGCCGGCTTGGTTGGGCTTCCACCCATGGTTCCCACGTGAACTCGAACGCGGTGGCGAAGCAGAACTTGAATTTACAGCAGCGCAGATGTTCGTGCGCAATGAAGAAGGAATGCCAACCGGTGAGCTCGTCCCACAGCCAGAAGGCCCTTGGGATGATTGTTTTACTGGTGTTCAGGGCACCCCAACAATTGTCTGGCCTGGTGCAGTTCGCATGGAGATTGAATCCGATGCGCCGTACTGGGTTGTCTACACCGAAGACCCTGAAGGCATTGCCGTGGAACCACAGACCGCGCCACCAGATGCGGCAAACCTGGGCATCGTTGGTGATCATTACATCGAAGCACTCTTTACATTCTCGGAGGATTTCTAAATGGCTGAAGTAAATCGCGACCATCTCAAGAAGTTGATGGCGATCGAAGAAGAGCGCTTCTTAAAGCTCCATCCAAAATCTGGTGAACTCTTCAAGCAAGCCCAGAGTGTGATGACCAATGGCGTACCGATGTCCTGGATGTCCAAGTGGCCTGGTGCCTATCCAGTATTCGTAGATACCGCACAAGGTGCCTACTTCAATGATGTCGATGGCAATAAGTATGTCGATCTCTGTTTAGGCGATACCGGTTCAATGACTGGCCACTCACCTAAAGAGACGGTCGATGCGATCAAAGCACAAATGGATCGCGGCATGACAGCAATGCTTCCTACTGAAGATGCAGTACTAGTTTCACAAGAGCTCAGCCGTCGCTTTGGTCTACCAAAGTGGCAGTTCACCGTCTCTGCGACCGATGCCAACCGTTGCGCTATTCGCTACTCACGCCTGGTCACTGGCAAGCAGAAGACCGTCGTTATTGATTTCTGTTACCACGGCTCTGTCGATGAGACCTTTGGAACCCTTGATAGCGCTGGCAATACCGTAAAGCGCCCAGGAAATATCGGCGCACCAGTTGATCTTGATGTCACTACTCGCGTTGTGGAATTCAACGACCTTGCCGGCATGGAAGCTGCGTTAGCCAAGGGCGATGTTGCTTGTATCTTGATGGAACCTGCGATGACCAATATCGGAATTGTTCTTCCTGATGATGGCTATCTACACGCAGTTGGTGAGCTTGCGAAGAAATATGGCGTTGTATGGATCATCGACGAGACCCACACCATCTCTGTCTCTCCTGGTGGAATGACTGCGGCACTTGGACTTAAGCCAGATATTCTGACAATCGGTAAGGCGATCGCTGGTGGTCTACCAACAGGAACATTCGGCATGACCGATGCCATTGCTGACGCGATTAAATCAAAGACCAATCGCGAGATTATTGATACTGGTGGAATCGGCGGAACGCTCGCTGGTAACGCACTTTCACTCGCAGCGATGCGTGCAACCCTCACCAAAGTTCTTACCGATGAAGCATTTGCTCGGATGGTTCCACTCGGCAATCGTTGGTGCGATGGTGTTGAGCAAGCGATTAAAGATTTCGATCTACCATGGCACTGTTCACGCTTAGGTGCTCGTGGTGAATACCTCTTCAAGCCAAACGCACCTCACACTGGCAAAGAGGCAGCAGATGCGGGCGACTTCGAGCTCGAGCAATATATTCATCTGCGCATGCTCAACGATGGCTTCTTAATCACGCCATTCCACAATATGGCTTTGGTATCGCCAGATACAACTGCAGAAGATATTGATGCACATACCGCGGCATTCCGTGCGATGTGTGCTGATTTAGTCGCAGTTAATTAAAGCCCAGATCCTTATAAACCTTGAGGGCTGCGGCATTGTCGGCATCGACATAGAGCATCGATTCATTGATCCCGAGCGCCTTGAAATATTGAAGACCGAGCTTCGCTAGCGATTTTCCGAGGCCTTTAGGGGAGTGCGCTTTATCAACGCCCAATACATAGATCTCACCGACTGGCCCTTGGCGCTTTAAATCGTGGTGGATCTTTGTCCAGCAGAAGCCGATCATGGCGCCGTTCTTCTTGGCGATGAAGAAGCCTTTGGGATCGAACCACGCCTCTGCCATGCGATTGGTGAGATCTTCCATCTGCCAGCCACCTTGATCAGGGTGGTCAACAAAGATTCGGTTATTGAGCGCAAGCCATGGCTCATTATCGACGCCGGGAATAAAGGTCTGAACATCGACATCAATGAGTGGGAGTTCGATCTCACCAAGAGTCAGGTGAAGTTTGAGGATCGTGCGCACGGGAAGTTAAACCCGTTCTGAAATAAGTGAGTCTTTACCTGGCAAGGTGAAGCGGTAACCAACGTTGCGGACGGTTCCGATAATCGCTTCAAACTCCGGACCAAGCTTGGAACGCAAGCGACGGATATGAACGTCGACGGTACGAGTTCCACCGAAGTAGTCATAACCCCAGATTTCTTGCAACAACTGGGCGCGAGTAAAGACGCGACCTGGATGTTGTGCCAAATATTTCAGTAGTTCAAACTCTTTGAAGGTGAGATCGAGTGAACGACCCTTGATCTTTGCAGTGTAAGAGCTCTCATCGATAACAACATCACCCGTGCGAATTTCACGAGCAGTTGGATCGGTTGCAATGAGTTCGGCGCGAACGCGACCGATTGCAATACGAATGCGTGCCTCTACTTCAGCAGGTCCGGCTGTATCGAGAATGACATCATCGACGCCCCAAT
>Ga0214201_1000780_pt1 | contig 10370 bp, 12 predicted proteins | sample TroBogEpilimnion_32_FD_153039 | JGI IMG/M metagenome (GOLD analysis project Ga0214201, IMG submission 153039) | Freshwater microbial communities from Trout Bog Lake, WI - 29MAY2009 epilimnion | ecosystem: Environmental > Aquatic > Freshwater > Lake > Epilimnion/Euphotic zone | place: Trout Bog...
CCAGATCCTTGGTGATCGAGTCTTCCCAATAAGGAATCATGCGAACAATGACATCTTTAAGGCACTCGGTCTTAGGCAAGGCATCGCCAAGATTTGCATAGCGGACATCGCTTGCTTGGCTGTAAGGGTCGGCATCATCAATCGGTGGAGGCGGAACATCGAATGAACGACGCCACAATTGGAACTGCTCTTCACCATATTGAGCAAGTGTTTGAGCTTTATCTTTTCCTTGCAGCGCACCGTAGTGGCGTTCATTGAGGCGCCAAGAACGGCGTACTGGAATCCAGGAACGATCGCAGTTATCCAACGCGATCTGAGAGGTGTTGATTGCTCGACGCAAGAGTGAGGTATGGACAACGTTAGGCAAGAGACCGCGCTCTTTCAGGAGCTCTCCGCCGCGCACAGCTTCGGTGCGACCCTTATCTGAAAGTGCAACATCCACCCAGCCAGTGAAGAGATTCTTAGCGTTCCATTCGCTCTCACCATGGCGGAGCAAGATCAATTGTGTTGTCATGAGAGCAGTTTAATAGATGAATCCTGCCGCTCTGACAGCACCCAGTCATAGACATCAAGAGTTCTGCGAGCTGCAAGATCCCAACCAAAGTTCGAGGCATGTTTCATGGCGCCGAGTGACAAGGTGATTCTGCGAGCAGGATCAGCAAGCAGGCGCGAGATCACCGCAGACCAGGCACGCGGATCGTGGCCATCGACCAAGGAGCCCGAGATTCCATCGGCCACAGCGGTACGCAGCCCTCCGACTGCAGTTGCAACAACAGGTGTTCCGCAGGCTTGAGCTTCTAGCGCAACCAAGCCAAAGCTCTCTGAATAACTAGGTACGCAAACCAGATCTGCAGCGCGATACCAATCTGGCAACACATCGCGCGATAGCGGAGGCATGAAGTGAATTATGTCTTCTATGCCCAAGAATTTTGCAAGTGCTTTGAGGCGATCCGGTTCGCTACTACCGCTGCCAGATGCGCCGCCAATAATAACCAGCGCTAATTTGGCGCGAAGGTGCGGGCTATGCGAAACCATTTCGGCAACAGTGCGAACTAATACTTCTGGACCCTTGTGGGGTTGGATGCGACCAACAAATGTCAGCACGTATGCATCGGGAGCAATATTAAGTTTTGCGCGAGCGGCTGCTTTTCCTGTACCTGGAGTAAAGCGTTGGAGATCAACGCCCGGTGTAACAACAAAAACATTATCTGGACACGCGCCATAGAGTGAGACCAAACTTGCGGCTTCTGCATCGGTATTAGCGATCAGCGCTGCTGCATTCTTAACAATCTGCTCTTCGCCTATTGCACGCGTGAGTGGCTCTGCGCTTTCACCTTCGGCTAGGTTGAGATTCTTTACCTTAGCCATGGTGTGCATGGTGTGGACTAATGGAATGTGAGTTTGCTCCGAAACCATCCAACCAAGCTGGCCGCTAATCCAATAATGCGAGTGAAGAATTTTGTAATAATCTTTTGGAAGCGTACTCAATATATCCATCATGCCGTGAGTGAGTGCGCCTAGTTGTGATGGCAGCTCTTCTTTCGATAACCCTTTATATGGCCCGGCTTCGATGTGGCGGACTCGCACGCCTGGTGCGATCTCAACTACCGTGGAGTGATTGACGTCGGTTGCACGAGTGAAGATATCTACTTCGACACCAGCAGCAGCCATTTTGATTGCATTCTCGACGACATAGATATTCATTCCACCGGCGTCACCCGTGCCCGCTTGCTCTAAGGGCGAGGTGTGCACCATCAAGGTGGCAATGCGGCCGTTCATCTCACAAGTGTAAGGTCGTACGCACTTCCCCGACTACTTGAGATCCACCCATAATTGGTGCAATGTCGATCCCTGCATCGACTCCCCATGAAGAAAATACGGCTTTATTGAGTACGGCGAATGGACGAAGGCCACCATCGGCAATTTTGAAGGCGCAGGTGCGGCCATCTGCCATAGAAAATACTTCTACCGCTTCAATGCCATCTTTCATATAGAGCCCGGGGACTCGCTGCATTGCCACGGTTGTGGTTCGACCGACACCAGCGACCATCACTGGATAGCTCCGAGCCGCCGATATAACTTCTTGGTGCACAGGATCGCTAGAGACTGTGACTCGATGAATTGCTGTAGCGAGAGAGTGGGTAGTCATTCCAAAGAGTGGTGCCCCGCAGCCATCTGCAGTGACAATCTCGAGTGGACGACCGCTGAGCTCCTGCATCTCGTGGCGAATCGCTACTTGAAGAGGGTGCGCTGGATCCAAGTACGTCTCCAAATCCCAGCCATTAATTACGCAGGTCGCAAGCATTGCAGAATGCTTACCGCTGCAATTATGTGCAAGGCGCGTGGGTTCTTTATCTCCCCATGCTTCTTTCTCCGCAGTACCTAGTGGGCGATCTTTCGCGTTACGCAGATAGCTCTCGTCAAGACCAGCGCCTTTAAGTATTGATTGCACAACATCAAAATGTGCTTGCGATCCAGAGTGGCTCGACTGCGCCATTGCTAATTGCTCTGGCGAAAGTTTGAGTCCGTGGCGCACCATTGCAGATGCTTGCATAACCTTTACAGTAGAGCGCGGAAATATCACTGAATCTATTTCGCCAGCCCTAGCCGCAACCGAGCCATCCTTATTCAATAAAACAAAGTGGCCTTTATGTTCTGATTCGACTACTCCGGCACGAGTAACTTCTACGAGTACTTCCCCAAATCCTTGATTCACAAAAACCTATTTCTATTCCGCTTGGCGTTCTAGAGTCGACCAGAGATATGCCTGAAGTGTGTGACCATCAGATGCTTTGTCATAGGCATAGAAAAGTTCGCCTTCGACTAAACCGTAGAGTCGTGAACCTGCAGTGACAATGTCAGTAGACGGCGATGAATAACCTTGGTCCATTGCGAGTTGGATTTTGGGTCCATTATGAACACCAACCCATCCTTCGGCCATACCTGAGCTATGAGCGAGCACAATTTCGAGAACGTTATTTGGCTTTGGACGCCAGAAGCCTGTCTCTGATTCGAATTGCTTCACGATCTCGTTATTGTCATCGATAATCCATGAGCGAGAGTAATAGTTAAGGAAGTTGCGACCGTCGTGGTTGAAAGTCACCTCGTGGGCGTACTGGAATGGCTCAATTGTTGGGTATTCGCCACGTCCCTTGCCGCGCCATGTTCCGACGAGCCATGCAAGTGGATAAAGATCTTCGTGAAGTCCCTCAGGAATTGTAAAAGCCATTATTTTTTGCCCACTTCCCGTGTTCGTTGCCCAGCGCCTTTAGCCAGCGACGGCGCGCTCTTCCAGATTCGAATTGCCCCACGTAGACCAAAGAAGATCATCGCGAGCCCAAAGGCTGCAGACCCCCCGATCAGGAGCAATGAATCGAAGACCACCATGGGTCAAGATTACTCTGCGGGGACCAGAACTTCCTGCGTTGCGGTAACGCCATCGATCTCTAGAACTGCATCTACAGGCGTAGTTCGCTTAATGACAGCAAGTGCAATTGGCCCCAGTTCGTAATGGCGAGCAACTGTGCCGATATAGCCGATCTCTTTATCGTCCAATGTGACTTTGTCGCCATGAGCCGGCATGTGAACCATTGAACCGTCTAGATGTAGCAGAACCAAGCGACGTGGCGGATGGCCCAAATTAAAGACTTTTGCAACGGTCTCTTGGCCACGATAGCAACCCTTATTCATATGGACCGCAGAGTTAATAAATCCCAGCTCATTGGGAATCGATTTGTGATCGGTCTCAAAGAGGATGCGAGCTCGTCCAGCAGCAACTCGCTGCGCTTCTAGCGCCCAAATTCCGATCTGCATGTTGTTCTGATCTAACTCTTCGGAGAAAGCTTCGAGCTTCTCGCGCTCGATAATCACATATGGTCCACCGATCGCATCCGTAACCCCAGGAGTGCGCACAACGGCAAAATCTCCAGTGGCATCAATGACATCGACATCTAACATAAATCGCATCTTGTTCAGAAAGCCAACAAACTCAGCTACTTTTTCGCGTTCGGTGTGGATCCACATTGCGGTTCCATCATCGACTAAGAAAAATTGTTGTTCGATTCGACCGTTAGCGTCGAGCAAGAGTGACTCGGTCCATGTTCCGGTAGGAAGTGTGGTGAGTTCTTGTGTGGTCATGTTGTTGATCCACGTAATGCGGTCTGCACCTGTAATTGCAATAACTCCGCGGTGTGAAAGATCAGCCCAGATTGTCCCGAGCTCTAGTGCGCGTTGTTCGTGATTGGGTTCACCGAAATGCCAGATCGCACCCTTGTCCGGACCTTCTTCAACTAGTACGGCGCTCATAAAAGTAATTTAGGCTTTGTTAAAGCAGGAACTGCAGGTGCCATAAATGGCGAAGTGAGTGACATCGGTATGGAAGCCGTAATCATCGAGCAGACCCTGAACGAAACTTGCTGAGGACTCGATCGGAGCATCTCCTACTTCACCGCAGACACCACAGACAAGATGTAGGTGCGTCAATTCTTCTGCTGCGTGATACGTCGCACCGCCGTGACCTAAGTGAGTGTGCTGAACGAGTCCAACATTCTCAAGGGTCTCGAGGTTGCGATACACAGTAGAGAGATTGATCCCAGGATGCGTCTCGTGAATCTTGGTCGCGACCTCTTCAGGTGTGGCATGACCCAATATGCGAACTGCTTGCAATACCAATTCACGTTGAGGGGTCAGGCGAAGGCCTTTTTCACGGAGTTCATGTTGTTGCGCCATGCCGTAATTGTACGGGTATTCTTAGGATCCTTATGGCGCGCATCTTGGTACTAACCAGTGCGATTAGCTCTCCCGCTAATCCAGCGGTCCTACCTGCGCTGAGTTTGCTTCAGCACGATGTTCGCATCTTGCCCGCCGAGAGTTCAATTCTGATTGATGCTCCTGAATCCGATTGCATCATCCTCGATGCACGCAAAGATCTTCCTCAAATGAAAGCGCTTGCTCGGTTGATGACATCAACTGGCCTCAATGCACCTCTCATTGTTGCTGTTACCGAAGGTGGCTTGTCTGGCATCAATAGCGACTGGGGCACTGATGATGTCATTCTAGACACAGCAGGACCTGCAGAGATCGAAGCGCGAATCCGTATCGCGATCGGACGCTTTAAAGATCATTCAATCTCTCTTGATCAATCACTTCGCGAAATTCGCACTGGTGAAGTTGTTATTGATGAGACTGCTTACACCGCAAAGATTCGCGGTCGTTCACTTGATCTCACCTTCAAAGAGTTTGAACTCCTCAAGTTCTTGGCTCAGCACCCTGGACGAGTATTTACTCGCGCACAGTTGTTGCAAGAAATTTGGGGTTACGACTACTTCGGCGGCACTCGTACCGTAGATGTACACATTCGTCGTCTGCGCTCGAAGTTGGGCCCGGAGTTCGAAGCGATCATCGGCACAGTACGTAACGTCGGTTACCGCTTCACAATCAGCGGCTCACCACGAGATGCATTTGTAAGCGAGAGCGTTTAACCCTCTCCCTTTACTTCGTGATTGTGAACGAACCGGTTGTGAGTGCGCTCGGCAAATAATAGGTATCTCCACCCGTTTGTGCTGTGAGTGTGCACGTTCCCGCAGCAAGTAGGTGAATATTCATTCCCGAAATCGCACATGTCGTTGGGGTCTTGCTTGTTAGGGTGACGACAGATTGCGAATTAAGGACGCCATAGTTATTGAAGTACGGAGCTATTGGCATCAAATCCCCATACTTCGCCCAGACTGTCAGTGATTGGGCTGAAGCCATAAAGAGCATGAGTGAGGATAGGTTTGTAAAGCGATTGATCGGTGCAGGTACTGGGAAATTAGTCGCTGATGGCACAACGACTGGATAAGAAGATGCTGGAAGGATTGCGACTGCTGGACATGGATTTGCAGCCTTGGTCAGGGTTGCAGATGTGCTGGCAGTGCCACCGTTGAGAATTGCGTTGAAGCAGGTGGTAGATGCGTTGCCGCCACTGATAATTGCTGGCGGATGTGTAGCTGTAAGTGTTGCTGTTAGAGGTGTTGTGTATTGATCTGCAGGATCTGAGGTATCGCAGCCATATGCGTTGCACTCTGCGACGCTAAATTCATACCAGGTGCTTGGAGTAAGACCAGTAAATTTTGCTGATGTACTCGTTACTTGCTGCATAGTCTGCAGAGCGGTGTTGTAGTAAGGCCATGCATAAACTTTGTAGCCATACACAGGTGCTCCACCAGTACCGATTCCCGGAACCCAGGTCACATCAATCTCTGTATTGCTGATTGTCTGAGTAACTAACGTTGTTGGGTAATCTGGTTGACCCAACCATGCTGTACTTGCTGAAGGTTGTGACGGCGCACTTGCACTCGTTGCACTCTTGGCAACAACTGTGAATGTGTAGGGAGTCTGCGGCTTAAAAGGATTTGGCACGGCGCTGTTAGAGTAGACGCACTGATTGACAAATGCAGAGGCCGTGCATGTTGCACCAGATGGGTTCGCTGTAACTACATAGGAACTCACACCTGATGTCGAAGCAAGCGGTGTCCAACTTACTAAGAAACCAACTTTGGGATCCCACATTGCACTCACACCCGTGACGGCTGGAATGACGGTAGTTGTGGGAGTAGCTGCAGGGGTAGGCGTTGCAGCCTGAGAAGTAGGCGCTATGAACGCTGTGATGCCGACTGCGGCAGCGATAAAAGCCCCCACATATTTACGCGAAATATTTCTCATACCGCCTCCAGAGTTTATGTAAGGAAAAGTTTCCCATCCTTTAGTTAAACACCTCGGGCTGACACGAGAAATGAATGGTTAATACTCTTCGCTAAAAGTAAACAAGGCCTCTAGGTAGTGATCGCCAGTGATTCCGAGGTTGGCGGCATCAGGCGGCGCGGTCTGAGGTTCGATGCATACGCCCTCAGTATCTTCTGTATAAACGACCCACCACGGTGCATCTGATTCGACTGTAATACGAGCAGCACCTGGCCAGATGACCGATGGAATTCCTTTTACATCTGTAAAGCAATCATCCCAAGGCTCAGGTGACTGAGGAACGAAATCACCAGTGGGAAGACCCTCTTCATCACGCTTGAGCATGCGACCTGCACTGAACTCCACTTCTGCCTCACCGCCACGCGATAGCTCCCGCGGGAACCAAGGGTGCATTCCGAGCCATGCTGGAATATCGCAACCATTAGCTTCGTATTCCAAGATCCAACGAACTGCATCATCTAATACTTCGATTGTCTGCTCGACAACTGCGCCGTTGTATGGAGCGGGAAGTTCCAAGCGCGCGCGACCTTTACCGACTTCTTCCCATCCAGATGTAAATGCGTAACCATGAATAGCGTGTGGTGGTGCCCACGTCGTTGGGAGTGTGTGTTCGGTGCCATCAGCGCCGGTGATTAAACCTTCGTTGATTCGACCAGCCCATGGTGCCATTGGATACCAACCCCACGAGAGCGGTGTTCCGCGAAAAGGTACAGCGAATTGCAAGTCGCGCCATTGCAGCGATGCGATACGCCCACCTTGATCTAGGTCAATGCCGACTGAAATTTCTTGACCATCAATATGTTGCATTAGTAGCCGACCAACTCTTCTTTTGTAGGTGGGTTTGCTCCCGGGCGAGAAACTGTGATTGATGCTGCTTTAGCAGCGCGAGTAAGCACTTGGCGAAGTACATCTCCGGTGAGATGAGCTAAACCATGCTCGATAATTCCCTCAACGATAATTGCGCCAACAGTGTCGCCGGCACCAACAGTGTCAGAGACTTCGACTCGAACTCCTGGTACACGAACTTCTCCGGCTCGCGTGAAACCAGCCAGTCCTTCACTGCCGAGCGTAACAACAACGAGCGCAGCCCCTTGCGCAAGCCAGTTATTTGCAACATCGTGCATGCTTGTTCCTGGATATAGCCATTGCAAATCTTCTTCGCTTACCTTGATGACAGAAGAAATTGTGGCCCACTTATCGACAACGCTGCGATATTGCGCGCGATCACTAATGACAGAAGGGCGGATATTGGGATCAAAAACGAGCGGCGCTTTGATCTTCTTCATCCAATCAAAGAGCTTGGTAGCACCTGGCTCTACGATCGTGGCGAGCGTGCCGACGTGAGTTACAGCAGGTGGGTTTGTCGGATCTGGTAGCCACTTTTCATCGAATTCAAATGTCGCGGTACCGTCAATCAAGAACTCATAAGATGCTCCGCCATCAGCGGCAAGAGTTACGGTCGCGGTGCATGTTGGGAGCTTGCTCTTGAGTGTGTAATCCAGATGTACGCCATCTGCCAAGAGCTCTGCGCGAATCGCTTTGCCATAGTCGTCGGTAGAAATTCCATCAATGAAGTACGAATCAAAACCCAGGCGAGCCAGAGCTTTGGCGGTATTAGCTGGTCCGCCACCAACGATTGCAACGCGTGTGTCTCCCTGAGGAATGAGATCGATCAACGCTTCTCCTGCTACCCATACTGATGCCATTTATGCCAACTCTCCTTGTCGTGCTAAAAACTGCGTAATGACTTCTACCCCAAATAAGTGATCTTCTACTTGTGGCAATCCGCTGATAATTAAAATCCCAGTAAGGCCTGATCCCGTCACGTTAATTGGCAACGCACCTCCATGAATAGCATGTGTCACTTCTGGCAGGCCGGTCGATTCATACCAATCGATGCCTTGTTCTTCGGCTAATACTCGCTCAAACATTGTTGAGTGACCGGTAGCGAGGACGACGCGGGCTTTGCGCTCGATCCATGAAGGTTGTTCAGGTTTTGCACCTGGCAGCGCCATATGAAAGACGGTCCACCCTTCGGGCAGGGTTTCATCCATGAGTCGGACTTCGATTGAGATCTGTAGGTCGCGTTGGCGAGCAAGAGCGACTGCTATCTCGCCCAGATCAAGCGCATCACCTAGCTCAAAAGAGGCGAACTGCAGGAGTGACTCTTCGCGAAGAAGTCCTTCGCTGCTAAAGCCCCCGGTGGTTGTGATCACCGGGCAACTCTAGTCAATCAACACTCAATCAGAATTAATTACAGACGCGCTCTACGGATTAGTTGTTGCAGGTGCGCCTGAGGTTGCTGGAGCGCCAGCTCCCGCGGCGGCGCCAGTAGAAGCTCCACCTGAACGACCTGCAAAACCTCCGCCAGCACCTCCACCGCCGCCACCGCCGCCACCGCCGCCACCGAATGACAATCCGAGAGACTTCATGCAGCTCTGCAGCGCAGTCATAGTGGTTGGGTCTTGGAAGTTAGGACGTTGGCCAGGTGTAATAGTTACGCCAGCCTTCGTGAGACAGGCTGTGAAGGCAGGATTGCTAAACATTCCGCCGCCGCGAGCACCGCTGCCAGCTGAAGAACCGCCTGCAGGAGCACCAGCTGGCGCACCGGAAGAGGAAGTGGATCCAGCAGCGCCAGATGCGCCACCCTTATAACCTGAGCGTGTACCACTCTTAGGCGTTGTCGTACCTGTACCGCCTGCAGCCGCTCCACCAGCAGGTGCACCAGTAAATCCGCCAGCCGATGCACTAGGAGCACCAGGAGCACCAGCAGCGCCGGTATCGGTGATGCGAGCATTGTCGCCAGCCTTCAGTGATGCAGCTTGAGTTGGGTCAGCAAGAGTGATGGTCACTGTGCTTCCTGAAACTTTTGCGATTGAACCGGTGATGCGAACACCAAATCCGCCACCACCACCAAATCCGCCACCGCTACCGCCACCGAAACTACTTCCGCCACCGCTACCGCCACCGAATCCACCTGATGAGGCGAAACGTGCGAAGGTAGAACGAAGTGACGAGACGTTTGTTGTAGAAGAGCTTGTTGCAGAGTGATGTCCATACCAGGCACCAACAGAGAGGAGTGCTACGGCAACAGTGAGTACACCAAGGATCTTTGTGTACTTGTTAGTCCAAGAGAATGTTCCCTTAGCCAATTCTTCGGCGAGATGATTATCAACCGGATTAGCAAAGAGGTCGAAATCTTCTGGTGACGTTGGGTTTTTGTCATTACTCATAACGAAGTGCCTCGATTGGTCGTAGTGATGCTGCTCTACTTGCTGGGTAGCCACCGAAGAAGATTCCAATAAGGATACTTACTCCGAAAGCCAAAATAACTGAGAGTGGTTCGATAACTGGCTTGGTACCAGCGATCGTGAAGTTGGAGCCGATGTAGCCGCCGATTACCCCCAATAAACCACCTACTACCGAGAGAATCGTTGCCTCAATCAGGAACTGAGTCAGAATTGCGCTCTTTGGTGCACCGATAGCTTTACGGATACCAATTTCGCGCGTACGTTCAATCACCGTTACCAACATGATGTTGGTGATACCGATTCCACCGACGAGCAGTGAAATTCCCGCAACCGCGCCAAGCAAGACAGTGAATGTCGCCGAGCTTGATGATGAGGTTG
>Ga0214201_1000785_pt1 | contig 10337 bp, 9 predicted proteins | sample TroBogEpilimnion_32_FD_153039 | JGI IMG/M metagenome (GOLD analysis project Ga0214201, IMG submission 153039) | Freshwater microbial communities from Trout Bog Lake, WI - 29MAY2009 epilimnion | ecosystem: Environmental > Aquatic > Freshwater > Lake > Epilimnion/Euphotic zone | place: Trout Bog...
ACTGCGCAAGAGTACGACTCACTTACCGCTTGATTTTGATTCTACAGATCATTAGTGTCAGCCTCTAGTCAAGATTGATAGCTGTTGCTGACATCAATACAGTGGTCTGAGCAGATATTTATATACAACGGAGGAGGGTGTTATGGCTGAAGCACATAAGCCAGCCTCTTCAGGCAATGCAGCTCCAGAGCTCACAACGACTATCCATCTCTCTGCCCTTCGCTCCGTTCCTAAACCGCGTCCGCTAGAAGAAGTTTTTGCACTGCTTACTCCAGAAGACAGAAGCGTTGTGGGTCAACTTCCGCACAACTGCGCGATGTTGGTTGTGGTCGCAGGCCCAAGCAAGGGTTCCCGCTTTTTGATTGATAGCGATCGCGTAAGTATTGGTCGATCAGAGAGTGCCGACATTGCTCTCGATGATGTAACTGTTTCGCGTTCACACGCCGTGATTTCACAGTTAGAGAATGGTGACTTCCAGATAGCTGATGCCCAGAGTCTCAATGGCACATATCTCAATGGCACCGCAATTAATGAATCGCGTTTAGCGGTTGGTGATGAAATTCAGATCGGAAAATTTCGTTTGACGTACTTCAATGGAAAGGGGAACTCATGAGTGTTCCAGCACGCGCCTATTTAAGCATCGGAGAAGTTTTAGGAAAACTTCGAGGCGACTTTCCAGATATCACAATCTCTAAAATTCGCTTCCTGGAGTCTGAAGGCCTGATTGACCCTCAGCGCACCCCATCGGGATATAGAAAATTCACATCAATCGATCTCGAGCGTTTGCGTTATGTACTCTCTGCGCAACGCGACCAGTACTTGCCGCTACGCGTGATTAAAGAAAACCTCGATGCACTGGACCGCGGGTTAGAGCCAGCATCAACACCTGGTGCTGCGCCTACACCTCGCTTGGCAAGTGTTGATGGGGAGCTCACTCCAAGTCATTTTGCAGGGGAGAGTGACCTTCGACTTTCTCGCGAGGAACTTCTTGAATCAGCCAATCTGAGTGATGCCCAATTAGTGGAGCTAGAGTCCTTTGGACTCATCACAATTCGTGGTCGTTACTACGATGCTGATGCGCTATCGGTAGGCAGAACGGTTTCGGCTATTGCAGCTTTCGGTATCGAACCGCGCCATCTTCGCTCATTTAAGTCTGCAGCAGATCGCGAGATTGGTTTGGTCGAGCAAGTCATCACACCGCTTTTGGCTCAAAAAAGTTCTGATGCAAAAGCCAGAGCGGAAGAAGTCGCTAACGAGCTAGCCGCCCTGTCGGTGAAATTGCATGCTGCGCTAGTTCGCGCTGGCCTGCACCGGTCGAAGTAGAACTCGCCCCCACGTGTGGGGAGTGAGAGGATGAGTGCATGAGTATTCCTGTTGAGGTTGTTGGCGTTCGAATTGAAATGCCTTCTAACCAACCAATCGTTTTGCTGAAGGAGATTGGCGGAATTCGCTATCTTCCAATTTGGGTTGGTGCGGTAGAGGCTTCGGCGATCGCTTTCGCCCAGCAGAATCTGATTCCAGCGCGACCGCTCACGCACGACCTCTTCACTTCGGTTCTCCATATCTTGGGTAACCCAGTCACCGCCGTAGAAATCTCAGACTTGCGAGATGGGGTGTTCTATTCCGAGCTGCATCTATCTGGCGGCACGACCGTTTCAGCTAGGCCGAGTGATGCAATAGCGCTAGCCATACGCGTAAAAGCCCCCATAAGCGCCACAGAGGCTCTTTTCGCCAAGGCTGGGATAGAAATTCCAGATCAATCTGAGAATGAGGTAGAGAAGTTTCGGGCCTTTCTCGATGAGATTAACCCCGACGACTTCCTTGGCTAGCCACGCTAGGGTAAGCCTCAAGTAAAGGTTTAAAGTTTTGCGTGTCGCAGCGCTAAGCTTTGGAGCAAGAACTCTATCCTTAAGCCATACTGAATCCCCTCGGTATAACCCGTATCGGGTGTCTGCAGAAGTGAGAACTCCATGACCACTGGGTCTAATCCCGACGTTCAAGAACTCGGTTATCGCGGAGCTACAGCATGCGTTGCTGCAGGTATTACATATCGCCAACTCGATTATTGGGCGCGAACGGACTTAGTTGGACCGAGCATTCAAGGGGCGAGTGGCTCTGGCTCACAACGACTTTATAGTTTTCGCGACATCTTGGTTCTCAAGATCGTCAAGCGACTTTTGGATACGGGCGTATCCCTTCAAAATATTCGTAGCGCAGTAGAGCATCTGCGCTCTCGCGGAGTCTCAGATCTCGAACGTATGACGCTGATGAGCGATGGGGTCTCAATTTATGAGTGCGCAAGCGCTGATGAGATCGTCGACCTGCTTCAAGGCGGTCAAGGCGTATTTGGTATTGCCATTAACAAAGTATGGACCGAGGTAGAGGGCTCTCTGGCCAATCTACAGTCTGAATCAGTGGTTGATGGTTCAGTGCGTAGCGATGCCACCGATGAACTCGCGCTTCGACGCAAGCGTAAAGGCGCCTAGCAGTACTCTTTCTCTCTCATAACTTTAGGGGGAGCCTTGTCAGTCAAGCGATCAGTAATCCGCGAATCCTTTGTCGATCGCCATATTGGTCCTGACGAAAGTTCAATTGCTCTGATGCTCTCGGCTTTAGGGGAGTCTTCACTTGAATCACTGATTGCTCGAGTCGTTCCTGCGAATATCGCAATGGGCGAAAAGCTCGAGAGTTTATTACCTGAAGGAATTTCAGAAGTTGCAGCGATCAAGCGTTTACGAGAACTCGCAGATCAGAACCGGGTTATGCGTTCCTACATTGGCAGCGGTTATTACGGAACCTTCATGCCACCAGTGGTACTTCGCAACATTCTAGAAAATCCTGCCTGGTACACCGCCTACACACCGTATCAACCAGAAATTAGTCAGGGCCGCCTTGAGGCAATCTTTGCTTTCCAAACCGTGGTGAGTGATCTCACCGGATTGCCGATTGCTAATGCATCAATGCTTGATGAAGCAACGAGTGCAGCTGAGGCTATGACGCTCGCACGCCGCAACTGGAGCGGAAGTGATGATGCCGCATTCTTCGTCGATCGAAATCTTCATCCTCACATCAAAGCTGTCATTGCAACACGTGCAAAGCCACTCAAGATCACTCTCATAGAAGCATCGATCAATGATCTCGACATGGTTGCCGTTCCGATCTTTGGCGGAATAATCTCTCAATTTTCAACGTATGGTGAAGTTGTCAATGTAGAAAAATTTGTCACCGAGATTCATGCGCGAGGTGCGCTGGCAATTGTTGCAACGGATTTATTGGCTCTTGCACTTTACAGATCGCCAGGGGAGTGCGGCGCAGATGTTGCCATTGGCTCCGCGCAAAGGTTTGGCGTGCCGATGGGTTTTGGTGGGCCACATGCTGGTTTTATGTCAGTTCGTGCCGGTCTTGAACGTTCGATCCCAGGACGACTAGTGGGGCAGAGTGTGGATAGCCATGGAAATAACGCTTACAGATTGGCGCTTCAAACACGCGAGCAACATATCCGTCGTGACAAAGCAACATCAAATATTTGTACAGCGCAAGTTCTACTCGCGGTGCTCTCCGCTTTCTATGCGATGTGGCATGGCGCCGACGGCATTAAGGCGATCGCAACACGCGTTCGTGAGAATACTCATCTATTGCGTAAGAGTTTGGCATCTCATGGACTCAAGGTGAGTTCATTTGATGTCTTCGATACATTCGTAATCAACGATGTTGATGCAGAGTCGGTAGCAACACAGGCTCGAGAGCGTGGAATAAATCTGAGGATAATTTCAGCGCAGGCTCTTGGTATCTCACTTGATGAAACTGTGACCCTGCATGACCTAGAAGAATTGGCCCAACTTTTCGGAGCAACGCTGCAAGGGGAAGGCGCATCGCTTCTGAGTGCGCCACGTGCTACAGATTATTTGCAGCACAAAATCTTTAACTCTTATCATTCTGAGACTTCAATGTTGCGATACATCCGCACTCTGTCGGATAGAGATTTAGCGCTTGATCGTACGATGATCCCGCTTGGCTCTTGCACAATGAAACTCAATGCAACTACCGAGATGATTCCGATTTCCTGGCCTGAATTCGCATCACTTCATCCATTTGCGCCAGCAGAGCAATCTGCCGGATTTAGAACACTCATCAGCGAACTTTCGGATTGGCTTATTGCAATCACCGGCTACGACGCAGTATCGCTGCAACCTAACGCTGGTTCGCAAGGAGAATTCGCTGGGCTCCTGGCTATTCGTAACTACTTAGATGCCAATGGGGGGAGCGGGAGGGATATCTGCCTTATTCCATCGAGTGCACACGGAACCAACGCAGCTAGCGCTGTTATGGCTGGCATGAAAGTGGTTGTTGTTGCATGTGACGAATTTGGCAATGTCTCGATCGATGACATCAAAGCGAAAATTGTGGAATACAGCGGACGTCTAGCAGCTTTGATGGTCACATACCCGTCAACTCATGGCGTTTTTGAATCTGCGATCTCCGAAATTTGTGCGCTAGTTCATGATGCAGGGGGACAGGTATACGTTGACGGTGCGAATCTCAACGCATTGGTCGGCCTGGCACAACCTGGAAAATTTGGTGCGGATGTTTCTCATCTTAATCTTCACAAAACCTTCTGCATTCCACACGGCGGTGGTGGACCCGGAGTTGGTCCAGTAATTTCTCGGGCACACCTTGCACCGTATCTACCTAATCATCCGCAGGATCCGCTATGTGGTCCAGCAACTGGTCCTGGCCCTGTGAGCTCTGCACCATTTGGTTCAGCTGGAATCTTGCCAATCTCGTGGGCATATATTCGAATGATGGGCGGTGTTGGTCTGACGAAGGCAACTCAAGTTGCGATTTTGTCTGCTAATTACATCGCAACAAAATTGGATCCACATTTCCCAGTTCTCTATAAGGGCGAAAGCGGATTTATTGCTCATGAATGTATTGTCGACTTACGTGAGATCACCAAGAAATCTGGTGTTACTGTCGATGATGTTGCCAAGCGTCTGATGGATTACGGTTTCCATGCACCGACTGTCAGTTTCCCTGTTACAGGAACCATGATGATCGAACCGACTGAATCGGAAGATATTGATGAGTTGGATCGATTTATTAATGCAATGATTTCAATGCGTGCCGAAATTTCGGCAATCGAAGCGGGAGAGATTACTGTCGAAGAATCTGCACTAAGAATGGCTCCGCATACAGATGTCGACTTATTGAGCGATGTTTGGGATCGTAAATATTCACGCCAAAGCGCTGCATATCCAATTGGAGTTGATTCCAGCATGGGTCATAAGGGCAAATACTGGCCAAGTGTTGGACGTATCGATGGGGTATTTGGGGACCGGAACTTGGTCTGCGCCTGTGCGCCGATCGAGGAGTTGGCAATCAACTAGCCTGATTCTTTTACTTTACATAATGTAGATTATCGGCGATTAAGTATGCGCTTGAAACCCCACTGAGTGGTCTTTAGCCATGCTTCGAAAACAATTCCTGTGTTCATCTTGGATTGGCCATCAACTCGTTCGGTAAATTCAATGGGTACTTGTGTAATAGACATGCCGTGGCGTGCGGCTAAAGCAACAACTTCGATCTGAAATCCGTATCCAGAGGCTTCCAAATCGGATTTCAGAATCTCTTTGACGAGCTTCATGCGGAGGACTCTAAATCCACTTGTGAGGTCTTTGTAGGGCAATTTCAGAGCCGCTGATGCGTACCAGGTGCCAAACCGCGAGATCAGACGCCTCGCTAATGGCCAATTGTGGACTGAGCCGCCAGGCATCCAGCGAGTGCCAATAACAAGGTCATTGCCTGCCGCAGCAGCCCCTAAAAGTTCTCCTAATTGGGACGGATGATGGCTGCCGTCGGCATCCATTTCTACAACAAAGTCATATTTATTGCTGTGATCAATATGCCGAGAGCTAGCCCAAGAAAATCCTGCCAGATATGCAGGGCCTAATCCAGCTTTCTGGCTCCGATGGAGAACATGAATTTTCTCGGATTTAAGGGATTCTGCAATTTCGCCCGTGCCATCCGGGGAATTGTCATCGACGATCAGAATGTCGATATCGTCGTGCAATTCGGTGAGTTCTTCCACAAGCCATTTTAGGTTTGCGCGTTCATTGTACGTTGGCAAAATTACAAGAGTGTTATTCACCATCCGAGCGCCGAAATCATGCGATCGATCGAAGCACCCAGATTAAATTCGTTCTTATATCGATAAATTTCATCAAGCGATGTAGGCGTCTTAGGAATATCAAATTTCATCGGTGGAATCGGAACATCTAAGGCGCAGTGCACGATTGTTGGTGCGATGGAAATGTATTCACTTGATTCAATCAGTTTCTTACGCAAGTTCGGCGTAAGGCGTTCATCGTTAGCATGCGCTGCATCAAGCGCTTCTTCAATACTTTTGAAGTTATTAGCAATCAGTGCCGCACCTTTCTCACCAATTCCTTTCACTCCTGGAAGACCATCGGATGCATCGCCTCGGATCAGGGCAAATAGTGCGTACCTATCCCCTGGGATTTCGTATTTACGAGCTATCCAAGCAATGTCGACAAGATCATGGTTGGCCAAGCCTTTTGCTAAGTAAATAACTTTTACTCGACGTTTATCGTTAACTAACTGGAACAAGTCACGATCTCCGGTCGTAATGAAAGTAGGACCGCGTTCGCGCGTACCAACAGTCGCAATAACATCATCTGCCTCGTAATTGTCAACACCTACATTGGGAATTCCAAAAGCGTCGAGGATATCTAGCAAGATTGGTATCTGTGGTGTCAAAGTATCTGGTTCGGCTTCATCACCATCGTCATCTACGCGATTGGCTTTGTAACCGGGAAATAGGTCAGTTCGCCATGTAGGGCGCCAATCCCCTTCAGTTGCACAGAGAATTCGCGATGGTTGGTATTGTGAAATTAGCCGTGCCGACATATCGAGAAAACCTTTGATGGCGTTCACCGGTGAACCATCAGGTGCGACAAGTGAGTCTGGCATTCCGTAGTAGGCCCGATACCAGAGAGATGCACTGTCAAGAAGGAGAAGTGTCATGCAACTATCCCAGCGTAGGAAACAATTCCACGATCAATCCGCTTGAGTGCATTATCAACTGTCTGCGAAAGATGAGGTGATGCGTTACCTATTTGTCGCAGGAGATCAATGATCTGCTTCATTGCACGCACAAAATCACCAACCGTGAGTTCTGTTCCGCGAAGGATTGCAGCTAATGAATGGCCGCTCGCCCATCGATAAGACGCCCAGCAGAAAGCAAGATCGGGTTCACGCATTGGCTCTAATCCGATATCAACTTCTGATCGCTGGATATCTGCCCAACAGGTAACGAGATCGTTAAGTACTTCTTCAACCTCTCCCCTAGGGATCTTGGGAGATTCATCACGCCTTGCTTCGAAAACAAGCGCCGAAAGAACTGAGACCATCTCTGGACCATCCAAGGTATCAAAGCTTCCAGCCTTGATCATCTGCGCGATAAGTAAATCAGTTTCTCCATAAATATTGGCAAGCAAAGTTCCCCATTGGGTAATGACACCATTTTTTAGGTAACCATATTTTTCGAGCATAACTTGGACTAGGTCAAATCTCTTAGCTATCAAATCTGTTCGACTACTCACTCGATCTTCAAGTCCACGTGTTTCGCGAGCAAGTCGATCAAGGCGTTCGGCTATACGTGAATGTTCCTCGCGCTCTGAACAACCGTGACACGGATGTGCTCGCAGAGCACGCCTAGCCGCAACTAGCTCATCTTCAGCAATTACTCGCTTGGCTTTAGTCGTCTTTGCTAGCGCTTTTTCTATAGCTTTTATCTCAGAACGGATAGCGGCATACTCCGCAAAATCACCTTGATGGCAGGCCATCTCGCCCATGAGTTCTGCGCTGGCGGCATGGTTGCGTTTAATCTGTCTAGCAAGGCCAACAACTGCTTTGTCGGCTTGGTACTGTGCGAATGATGACTCTAGAGAAGTTCGCGCACGTTCGGCACCAAAACGCGAGATCAGATTGATTGTCATGTTGTACGTTGGCTTGAAACTGCTTTTGAGCGGGTATGCACGAGTAGAAGCAAGACCTGCTACCGATCCAGAATCCACCTCTTTACTCCAGAGAATGACGGCATTTCCCTCGATATCAATTCCGCGACGGCCGGCTCGTCCAGTGAGTTGAGTAAACTCGCCCGGACTAATCGATACATGTGACTCACCATTCCATTTCATCAGTTTTTCAAGCACAACGGTGCGAGCGGGCATATTAATACCCATAGCCAGCGTCTCTGTGGCAAAGACACATTTAACGAGACCCCGTTGAAATAACTCCTCGACAGTTTCTTTAAATGACGGCAATAGCCCAGCGTGGTGTGCAGCTATTCCACGTTCTAGTCCATCGAGCCATTCTGAAAATCCAAGGACGACCAAATCTTCTTCGGGAATATTCGCGGTCGCACGAAAAACAACTTCTCTGATTTCTGAGCGCTCCTGGGCATTGGTTAAACGGATGCCCGCCTTTACGCATTGGTGTACTGCAGCCGAACACGCGTTACGGGAGAATATAAATGTGATTGCAGGCAGCAGCCCTTCGCGATCTAGACGTTCGATAACTTCGGCTCGATTAAGTGCACGCGAAGTAGGAGTGAGTTGGCTCTTATCCTGCCAATTGCCGCCCCTTCCCTTCTTGGAATCGTAAGACCCCCGAACCTTGCGCAATGAGTCTTTTTCAAGTCTGAGAATTTCAGGATTAACTTTGCCTTCATCTACAAAGAGATCAAGAAGCTGATGTCCGAATAGCACATGTTGGTAGAGCGGAACTGGACGTGTCTCGGAGACAATGACGTCGGTATTTCCGCGAACTGCACCTAGCCAATCACCGAACTCTTCCGCATTTGAGACGGTGGCTGAGAGTGAGGCGACCTGAATTGATTCAGGTAAGTGAATGAGAATTTCTTCCCAAACGGCTCCCCTAAATTTGTCTGCCAGATAGTGGACTTCATCCATCACCACATACTGGAGATTGCGAAGTGTGTGGCTTTCGGAATAGATCATGTTACGCAAAACTTCGGTCGTCATCACGACGATCTGCGCCTCGGAATTGATGCTGGTATCACCTGTAAGGAGGCCTACTTTTTCTTCGCCAAACATCTCTTTAAAATCTGAGAATTTCTGATTCGATAACGCCTTGATCGGTGCCGTATAGAAGCACTTTTTGCCAGTGGCTATTGCTAAGAAAGCAGCAAACTCGCCGACAATTGTCTTTCCCGCTCCGGTTGGAGCTGCGACAAGGACCCCGTGTCCATCCTCAAGAGAATGGCATCCTTCGATCTGGAATGGATCTAATGGAAAATCAAATGTGTCACAAAACTCTCTCGTACGCTTATATCGATTGGCCAATTTCGCCGCTGCAAATCGTTCCGCGGGTGAACGATCATCTGTCATGTCGTTCATTGCATTACGTCCTTTAACTTTTCGATTATATTCATTCGACCGACGCGCGAACTCGACGGCGATCATTTGCTATCGCTATTCCGGCAGCAGCAAAATAGAAGATGATAAGCGGTACTGCTAATAGCAGCATGGTGAATGGGTCACTTGTGGGAACAAAAGTTGCTGAGAAGACAGTAATGGCAAATACGGCTATGCGCCATGGTTTAATAATTGATCGACCCGAGAGAATTCCTACAACATTGAGGGCAACGAGAAATACCGGCAGCTCAAAGGCCAATCCAAAAAGTACAATCAAGTGAAGTACGAAACTGAGGTAGTCGCTGAACTTAATCAGGTTGGTCAGATTCGTAGGAGTGAAGCCAAGCAGCACTCGAATCGCTATTGGAAGAATCCAATATGCCAATGCAGCTCCCGCGGCAAAAAATGGTGTCGCGGCAGCGATGAAAAATAGTGAATATTTCTTCTCTTTATTGTGAAGTGCTGGCGCAACGAATGCCCATAGTTGATACAGCCAAAATGGAGAAGCAAGTAAAACTCCAGAGACTATTGCAACGGAAATTTGCAGATTAAGTGGTCCTAGGACTCCGTCGATATACAGAATGCCGCAATGATGGGACGAGCTGAGAGCTGAACCTAAGTCGCATACGGGCTTGGTAAGAAGGTGAATGATTTTCCTGTAAAAAATCCATCCCGCACTAGAAAAAATCGCAATTGATAGTGCCGCGCGAATAACACGCTTTCGCAATTCACGAAAATGCTCGAGCAGCGGCATCTGCCCACTGTTGCGAGTGGTCATGAACTAACCCTTACTGGGAATTTTTTGCAGCTTGGTCATCCCCAGGCTTTTTATCTTCAGGAGACTTGAGTTCATCCTTGAAGATTCGAAGGGACTTGGCG
>Ga0214201_1000788_pt1 | contig 10301 bp, 8 predicted proteins | sample TroBogEpilimnion_32_FD_153039 | JGI IMG/M metagenome (GOLD analysis project Ga0214201, IMG submission 153039) | Freshwater microbial communities from Trout Bog Lake, WI - 29MAY2009 epilimnion | ecosystem: Environmental > Aquatic > Freshwater > Lake > Epilimnion/Euphotic zone | place: Trout Bog...
CGGCTCGAGCCAAGGGGTTGACTGAGCGCACCGTCATTATGCGACATGCATTTAGAAACACCTTGATTCCTTTGACCACGATTGTTGTTGTGGACTTCGCCGGCATCATCGGAGGCGCGATTATCACAGAGCGCGTCTTTGGCTGGCGGGGTATGGGAACTCTCTTTAATAACGCTATTACTAATTTCGATCTCACTCTGCTCATGGGAGTTTTCTTCGTGACATCGAGTTTGGCTGTCCTTGCCAATTTGGCTGCCGATCTCTTGTATTCCTATCTTGATCCTCGAATTCGGGTGGTAAGTAAATGAGCATTTTTACTCGCTTCAAGCGCAAGAGCGTCGATAACGATGCCAGCCAAGTTGATATTTTCAACAAAGAGACCGAAGGTCTAAGTCAGGGTCAAATTGTTCTGCGTCGCTTCCTTCGACATCGCGGTGCGATCATCTCACTTGGCGTTCTCTCTGCCATTCTCGTATTTGTCTTCTCGGCGCTAGATTTCAAAATTGGTTTCCTCAAATACCACGGTTGGTGGAAGTACAGCTACACCGAGCAGCCTGATTTGCGGACGCAGGGTTGCCCTCAGTTTCTATCAGGCTGTCCGACGCTGAGCATCAATCCATTTTCGAAATCTTTCGGATTAGGCGATCATCCATTCGGCCAAGACGACATTGGGCGTGATTATTTCGCACTTGTTATGCGTGGCGCGCAACGTTCAATTCTGGTTATGTTCATCATCGGTATTGTCGGTGGAGCTATTGGAACAGTGATCGGAGCCATCTCTGGCTTCTACCGCGGAAAAGTCGATGCGATTTTGATGCGTTTCACGGATTTCATCATCACAATTCCATCCATCATTATCGGATCAGTTATTGGTTTCCACTTCGGTAATCTCGGAGCGACCTTCTTGGCTTTCTACTTAGGTCTCTTTGCCTGGACCGGGCTTTCGCGTCTAGTTCGAGGCGAGTTCCTATCTTTGCGCGAACGTGAATTCGTCGATGCCGCCCGTGTAGCTGGAGCGAGTGATCGCCGAATTATTTTTAAGCACATCCTGCCAAACGCTGTCGGCGTGATCATCGTCTCGGTTACGTTGATTATGTCTGGAGCAATTTTGTTGGAAACTGGCTTGAGCTATCTGGGCTTCGGCGTCGTTTCCCCAGATGTATCGCTCGGCTTGCTCATTAGCCAGTACCAGGACTCCTTTACAACGAGGCCATGGCTCTTCTGGTATCCAGGAATTTTCATCATCATCATCGCGCTCTGTGTTAACTTCATTGGCGATGGTCTGCGCGATGCTTTTGACCCACGTCAACGCCGCAGAATTTCGCGTAAGGAACGCGCACAAGCAAAAGCGGTTTCTCGCGCCAAGCAGGGTGAGAACTAATGAATAACGTTAAGAACAATCGCCGCTATAGCGCTTGTGACACCAATAATCAGGGGAGTGAACGCTTTGGAGTGCGAAGTGCTTCGCGCAGAAACGGTGTCACGACTTTTTGCCTGCCAGAGTGTGGCAATGTGGACGGCGGCTCCGCTGTCGGATTTTGGCGATCTGGCTGGTCGAATAAATCCAGTCTCACCACCAGCGATTCCACGCATCTCAGTTTCGTGAACGTTGCGAGCTCGATGGCGTCCAGGAGCCGGAGCTCCGTAAGCGTTGATCACTCGATCGCCAGAAGTAATCGTCATACACCAACGTGCATCAATATCATCGATATCGCCCCAGGCAATAAAGTCATCGCTCAATGGGTTGGCAATCTCGATGCCCTCGCTACTGAAAATTATCTTGGGCTTGATGAACGCTGCGTAGTTGGCGGCGCTCAGGGTCATGATCACCAAAGCAGTTGTCAGTACGTTGCGGATTCCACCTTCAACAAAGCTAGACCAGAGATAAAAAGCGCAGAAAAGTTCCACCATCGCGGCGATGAAGTAATTGCCCCGAGCGCGGAACAACTCGCTATTCGTTCGGTCGATTTTGCTCTTCCTGCCCTGATCCTTCACGGTGACATCTTTCCACAAGTAAGCGAGGTACTTTAATGAGCGAGCCAGTTTTACGCGTCAAAGATTTCACAGTCGAGTTCTGGGTGGATGGAACGTGGTACCCGGCTGCAGTCGATATGAACTTTGACCTCTATCCCGGCAAGACTCTTGCAATCGTCGGAGAATCAGGTTCTGGTAAGTCAACAACAGCTATGGGCTTGATGAATCTGCTTGCTTCTAATGCGCGTACATCAGGAAGCGTCCAGGTCAAGGGAGTGGAGATGCTTGGAGCATCACCTCGTGAGCTGCAGAAGTTCCGCGGTAAAGAAGTTGCTTACATTTTCCAAGAGCCAATGACTGCACTTAACCCGGTCTACACAATTGGATTTCAGATTATCGAGACTCTTCGTACTCACTTTGACATGGGTCCAACCCAAGCACGCGCTCGTGCCATCGAGCTCATCACGCTGGTTGAAATCCCTGATCCGGAAAAGTCAGTCGATAAATATCCGCACCAACTCTCCGGAGGTCAGCGCCAACGAGCCATGATCGCCCAAGCACTTGCGTGCGACCCAGCGCTCTTGGTAGCAGATGAACCAACAACTGCACTTGATGTGACAGTCCAAGCCGAGATTCTCGATCTCATGCGCGGTCTACGCGACAAGATGAACTCCGCAATTTTGCTCATCACGCACGATATGGGTGTTGTGGCAGATATGGCCGATGACATCTTGGTTATGAAAAATGGTGTGGTCGTCGACCAGGGCAGCGCTGATGAGATCTTCAATCGACCTTCCCATCCGTATACCCGCGAACTTCTTGCTTCTGTTCCCAAACTTGGCAGCACTCAGATGCGCGAGCTTCCATACGCTGCTGAATCAAAGCCCGTGCCTGTCCTCACACTTGAGAACGTCACCATCGAATATCCGAAACGTGGACGAATCCCAGCCTTCACCGCGGTCCGAGATTTCAATCTTGAGATTTATCCAGGTGAAATTGTTGGCCTTGTTGGCGAATCTGGTTCTGGTAAGACAACTGTGGGACGTGCATCTATTGGACTAATTCCTATCAAGTCAGGAAAACTCGAAGTAGTAGGTCGCGACATTAGTGGCGCATCGATGAAGGAGCTTCGCGAGATTCGCCGCAATACGGGAATCGTTTTCCAGGACCCTGCTAGCTCACTCAATCCTCGTTTGCCGATTGGTGAAAGCATTGGAGAGCCGCTCTTTCTGGCCAAGATCGCCAAGGGCAAAGAACTCGATGCCCGCGTCGAAGAACTGCTCAGTCAAGTAGAACTCCCAAAGAGCTATCGCAACCGTTATCCGCATGAACTATCGGGCGGCCAGCGCCAACGCGTAGGTATTGCTCGCGCGCTTGCGCTCGCACCAGATATTTTGATCGCCGACGAACCTACGTCGGCCCTGGATGTCTCGGTTCAAGCACGCTTCCTAGAGCTTTTGCAGGAGCTTCAGGCAGAACTTAAATTCGCATGTCTTTTCATCAGCCACGACTTGGCTGTTGTGGACATTTTGTGCCACCGCATTGCGGTTATGCAAAATGGCAATTTGGTGGAGGTTGGTTCACGCGATGCGATCTTGAAGAATCCTCAAGATCCATATACGCAACGACTGCTCTCAGCGGTTCCAGTTCCGAACCCACAGGAGCAAAAAGCACGGCGTGAGGCACGCTTGGCTAGCAAGTAGCCCGTTTCGGGACTACTTGCTCGTTGTATCAGTTACCAGATTCGAACTCGCTGCGAGGGCGGCATGAATAGTGCATCGCCCTCTTTGACATCAAAAGCTTCATAAAATGGATCAAAGTTTTTGACGATCTGATTGCAACGGAACTCATCAGGGGAGTGTGGATCGCTAGAAACACGGCGTCTAATCTCTTCTGGACGCTGTTTTCCGCACCATGTCTGCGCATAACCGATAAACAACCGCTGGTAGCCCGTAAAACCATCTAATACGGGCGCTGTACGGCCGTTTAACGCTATTTGATAGGCCTTGTAAGCGATTGTGAGGCCGCCGAGGTCTCCAATGTTCTCACCGATCGTTAAAGCGCCATTTACGTGAACGTCAGGCGCATTCGTTGGATGTAGTGCGTCATATTGGTCAATGAGATTTTTGGTGCGCTTTTCGAATTCGTCACGGTCACTTTGTGACCACCAGTTCTCTAAGTTTCCGTCGCCGTCGTATTTAGAGCCTTGATCGTCAAAGCCGTGGCCAATTTCGTGACCGATGACTGCGCCAATTGCACCGTAATTGACGGCGTCATCTGCCTCTAGATCAAAGAAGGGTGGCTGCAAAATCGCTGCCGGGAAGACGATCTCGTTCATGCCCGGGTTGTAATAGGCGTTAACTGTCTGGGGTGTCATGTGCCACTCGAGGCGATCGACCGGTGCTCCAATTTTGGCGAACTCATACTCTTGGCCGAATTGCGAGATTGCGGCCAAATTTGCAATGAGGTCATCGGGAACGATGGTGAGCGAGGAGTAGTCGCGCCACTTATCCGGGTATCCAATCTTCGGAGTGAATTTGTCGAGTTTGATAAAAGCCTTGGCTTTGGTCTCCTCGCTCATCCAATCGAGCGCTGCAATATCTACTCGATACGCTTCAATGAGATTGGCTACGAGTTCTTTCATGCGCGCCTTGGCGGCTTCTGGAAAATGGCGCTCGACGTAGATCTGGCCGATCGCTTCGCCCATGGCCCCTTCAACCAAGCCCACGCCACGTTTCCAGCGCTCGCGTAGCTGTGGAATGCCGGAAAGAATCGTTCCGTAGAAAGCAAAATTTTGATTGACAAAATCACGGCTCAAATAAGAAGCGCTACCTGAAATCACATGCCAGGTGAGCCATGAAGCCCACGATGAGCTATCAAACTCCGAGAGCATCGAACTGATTCCCTGGAAATAAGAAGGCTCTGCAACGACCACATCCGCCAGGACATGTGCCGGCATCTTGCTGGTTGCCATCCAGAGCTTCCACTCAAAGTCGGGGGCAAGTGTTTCTAACTCTGAAAAGGAGTATTTGTTATATGTCAGTTCGGCATCACGATCTTTTACTTGATCCCAGTGATGGCTTGCAATCTGGGTTTCTAGTGCCAGCACGCGCTTTGCATGATCTTTGGCGCCTGCAATCTGAGCGAGCTCAAACATCTTCTCTACATGTCCAAGGAAGGCAGTCCTGATTGGTGCATATTCCTCTTCACGGTAGTAGGCCTCATCCGGAAGACTCAAGCCGCTCTGACCCATATATGTAATGTTGGTATCGGAGGCGTGCGCATCGGTTGAGATATAGGTATAAAAAAGTCCGCCACTGCCACGTGACTCTAGGTCACCCATAGCCGCGAGCAAGTCAGCAGCACTGGAAACTGCCAGCGTGCGATCGATATCTGCCTGAATTGGAGTTACACCCAGAGCTTCAATTCGCTCTTCATCCATAAATGAGCGATAGAGGTCGCCGATCTTTTGGGCGTTACTTCCTGGAGTCGCTGGGGTTTTGGAGAGATCTTCAATAATTGTCTTCACTTGCTCCTGGGCTTCTTCACGAAGTCGGTTGAAGTGGCCATCGGCGGCACGATCGGCTGGAATTTCCTTGGTATCTAGCCAGACCCCATTGACGTATCGAAAGAGATCGTCTTGTGGCCTAATGTCGGACTTTATGTAGTCGAGAAAGATTCCACTTTTAGCTGCGGCAGAGTTACTTGATTGCGTCATAGTCCTCACCTTAATACATCGCTCTGACACCTGTGCTGGGAGAGCGTGCCCGTTGGGGCACTAATTCAACTTTCAACTAGTGTGGATTGGGCGTACCCTTGCCTTATGTCGACCAAGAAAAATGAACCAAGGTGGCTTGGTCCAAAAGAACGTAAAGCTTGGCGTGCCTATATCCAGACCTCTCGCCGAATTTGGGATGCCATGGAGACGGATCTAACTCCTCACGATCTCTCACTTTCCGACTATGAGATCTTGGTGCTTCTTTCAGAGGCACCGGAGCGACAGATTCGGATGAGCGAACTTGCCGAATCTGCCCTCATCTCAAAATCGCGCCTTTCTCATCGCATTAAGGCGATGGAGAAGGCTGGTTGGGTAAGCCGAAAAGTCTGCGAAGAAGATAAGCGTGGCTCGTTTGCTGTAATGACCGACAAGGGCTGGAAAGCGATTGTTAAGGCTGCGCCCGATCATGTGGAAAGTATCCGCACAAGGTTTCTTGATCAACTGAGCGCTAAAGACCAGGAAGATCTGGCTCGAATATTTGAAAAAGTAAGCGCAGAACTTCGCAAGCAATTTAGTAAAGAGTGCGATTAATTTAAGAGTCATTCTGTACAAATAAAAAAGCCCGCCATTTTCATGGCGGGCTTTTCCAATGGGGATTTACTTCTTTGCAGCAGCCTTCTTACGACGTGCTGGAGCCTTCTTTGCAGCAGGCTTCTTAGCAGCTGTCTTCTTAACAACCTTCTTGGTTGTCTTCTTAGCTACTGTCTTCTTCGCAGCAGCCTTCTTACGGCGCTTTGGAGCTGCCTTCTTAGCTGGAGCGGCCTTCTTCGCAGCAGCCTTCTTACGGCGCTTTGGAGCTGCCTTCTTCGCAACAGCCTTCTTAGCTGTCTTCTTTGCAGCAACCTTCTTAGCTGGAGCTGCCTTCTTCGCAGCTGCCTTCTTACGGCGCTTTGGAGCTGCCTTCTTTGCTACTGGTGCAGCTGCCTTTGCAGCAGCCTTCTTACGACGCTTTGGAGCTGGAGCTGCCTTAGCAGCTGCCTTCTTGCGACGCTTTGGAGCAGTTTTCTTAGCTGCAGCCATGTGAGTCTCCTATCAGAATGGTTCGATCCGTCACCGAACCTGTTCAAGGAGAATCGTGACAGTAATTTGGAAAAGATTCCACTATTTTGTGTCAAAACTTGACAGCGTGTCGCACCATTATTTTTTTAAAAAATTGTGCTGTTTCGACAGTAATGAGAAAAATTAATTCTCTGCAATCTTTTTATTTCTTTGTGCAATCGCAAATTCATTGGTGGAGGAATCGTATTTTCTAAATTGTGGCAACTTTGCGGCGGCAAATGTGACGCCACCAATGCACAAAAGCCCACCGCTAATGACAGAAGTGCGCAAAGTAGTCATCGCAGCGAATGTACCGGCGCGTAACTGTCCTCCAAGTGGTCCAACTGAGTACGAAAGTAGCTCTAAACCAGCTAAACGGCCGCGATATTCGTCGGGAATCGATTGATTCCAAAGATTGCTGCGACAGAGCGCGCTTACCTGGTCGGAAGCACCAGCTAAGCCAAGGAATAGAAGAATTATCCAAAGACGATTGGTTGTCGCTGAAAGCGCGATACAGATGCCCCAACCAGTAGCTGCCAGAGTAATTGCCCAACCATTTTTGGTAAAAGTTTTCAACCATCCACTAGTGGCAGTCACGATGAGCGAGCCAACTGTTCCGGCGGTGTAGAAAAGGCCAAGAGCCCAGCGAGAATGTATTTGATCAGCCCAAAACGGGAAGAGGGCATTTGGTATCGCAAAAAACATGGCGCAGAGGTCCACGATGTAGGTGCCAAGCAGGTCTTTGCGAGAGGCCGCGTATCGCAGTCCGCTAAACATGCTGCTGATTGATTTTGATGTGCCATCGGCAAGTGGCGGAATCGCATGAATGCGCAGAATAAGGGCCACTGATGCCATGTAGGTAAGGACATCGATGATGTAAGCCGTCTTGACGCCAGCTGTGGCAATAATGATTCCTGCGACTGAAGGCCCGATCACTGCGCTTACTTGCCAACGCAGTGACATTAATGATTGCGCCGCGGGCAGATCATCGTGGGAGACCAATCGCGGCAAAATCGCACCCAGGCTAGGCGATTGGAGCCCATCAGTTGCTGCAAAACCGGCGGCTACTACGTATAAGAGAACCAGGTGTGGCTTATGGAGGAGGGCATTTCCAAAAAGTGCGGCAGAAATAAGCAGGGCAATTGCTTCGCAGATCCAGACCATCTTCTTGCGATCAACTGTGTCAGCCAGAACTCCGCCGTAGAGGGCGAAGATAATGAGCGGAATAATTTCTACCGCGCCCATAAGGCCCACCGCAATATAGGAATGCGTCAGCTCTTTAATTTGAAAGGGCAGGGCGACCAAAGTAAGAGCAGAGCCAAAACGGGTAATGAGTCCTGAGATAAAGAGAGAACGCAGATCCGGGTATTTCTTTAGGGGAGTCAGATCCACCGCAAATTTCTCCATGGCTGCAACTTAATGGAAAGTCTGCTCCTCGGCTGGAAATGCGCCTCCTGCGACATCGCTGGCCCACTCTTGAACTCCAGAAAGGATCTCCTGGCGCAGATTGCGATATGCCTTTGCAAATTTAGGCGGATTGGCAGTCAGGCCCATGAGATCTGTCCAAACAATTACTTGAGCATCGCAACCATTTCCAGCGCCAATTCCGATAACGGGAATACTCAGCTCCTTTGAGATCGCTTCTGCCAATTCTGCTGGGACTAGCTCTAAAACGATTGCAAATACTCCAGCTGCCTCTAACGCCTTGGCATCTTTCATGATGCGAGCGGCATCATCGCCACGGCCTTGGACTTTAAAGCCTCCCAGCGCATGAACCGATTGTGGTGTCAGGCCCAGATGGCCCATTACAGGGATCCCTGCACCAATCAGTTTTTTGATTTGCGGAACGACTTTCTTGCCGCCTTCGAGTTTGATGGCGTGAACTTTTGCTTCTTTAAAGAGGCGCACTCCAGTAGCAAGTGCCTGTTTCGGAGATTTTTCATAACTGCCAAATGGAAAGTCAGCAACCACCATAGCCTTGCGAGATCCGCGCACAACTGCGGCGGAGAGCATGACTATCTGATCGAGCGTGACAGGAATCGTGTTCTCTTCGCCGAGAAAATTATTACCCGCGCTATCGCCAACTAGGAGGACTGGGATTTGCGCTTCATCAAATACCTCAGCCATCATCTGCTCGTAGCAGGTGATCATGGCCCATTTTTCACCACGCCTTTTTTTGGCGGCGAGGTCGGAGATGGATGTGCGGCGCGCAACGGCATTGGACATGAGAACTCGATTCATAACTCGCGGCCATGGGCGGTCCGCGGTTACTTCAAATAATACTCCTCACATCGCTCCCCGAGATAGGGTTGAGGCATGGCACGCGAACCCATCGGACAGCTGCGAGTAGGCCTTGCGCAGGTCAATCCGACCGTAGGCGACCTTGAATCAAACTCGGAATTGATCCTGGAGTATGCGGGCAAGGCCTCGAGTGCTGGCTCCCATATTCTGGTTTTTCCGGAGATGGTGCTTACGGGTTACCCGGTTGAAGACTTGGCGATGCGATCAACATTCCGTGCAGCATCCAAAGCGGCGATCAACAGCGTCGCTCAATCACTAGCTGACTATGGCGATCTTGTGAGCATTGTGGGTTACTTAGAAGAGAGCCCTACTAAACGCCCACAAAATGCGGTCGCCGTCATTCATCGCGGTGAAATTGTTGCCACCTATATCAAGCACCATCTGCCTAATTACGGTGTCTTTGATGAGTTCAGAAATTTTGTTCCCGGCGAAAAATCTTTGGTTCTGCGAATTCACGGCGTAGATGTTGGAATCGCGATCTGCGAAGACATTTGGCGCGAGCACGGCCCGGTCTCCGAGTTGGCCGCTAGAACTCCCGGACTGGTGTTAGTTCCCAACGGAAGTCCATTTGAAAGAAATAAAGATGATCTCCGTTCGGCGTTAGTGAAACGACGTGCACGCGAAATTGGTGCACCACTTCTCTATGTGAATATGACTGGTGGTCAGGATGATCTCGTCTTCGATGGCGACAGTATTGCTGTTGGCGCAGAGGGCGATCTGATTGCACGAGCGCCACAATTTTTTGATGGCTTAATGATGGTCGATGTAGATGCCAAGCTAGGAACTAGCACTCCAGACCTTGTTATTTCACAAGAGCGCGCACCTGGTTATCTCAAGATGATTCATGGAGCAGCCGCGCGATTAGAGCCAGAGGCGGAGATCTGGCAAGCCCTAGTGGTTGGACTGCGTGACTATGTGAATAAGAATGGATTTAAATCTGTCCTGCTTGGACTATCGGGTGGTATTGATTCAGCGATTACGGCGGCAATCGCGGCAGATGCGCTTGGCCCAACTCGTGTGTTTGGTGTTGCAATGCCTAGTCAGTATTCCTCGGAACACTCGTTGGCTGATGCGGCAGATTCGGCGAAGCGGATCGGTCTTCACTATCGAGTGATTCCTATCCAACCCATGGTTGATGCCTTCATCACCAATCTAGGTCTTCACGGTCTTGCGGAAGAGAATGTTCAGGCGCGTGTTCGCGGAACGACTC
>Ga0214201_1000794_pt1 | contig 10268 bp, 12 predicted proteins | sample TroBogEpilimnion_32_FD_153039 | JGI IMG/M metagenome (GOLD analysis project Ga0214201, IMG submission 153039) | Freshwater microbial communities from Trout Bog Lake, WI - 29MAY2009 epilimnion | ecosystem: Environmental > Aquatic > Freshwater > Lake > Epilimnion/Euphotic zone | place: Trout Bog...
CGGAGGCCATCACCGTCAGCGTCCCATCCATCGCGCGCAGCCGTCCGCCCGTCATTGGCGCATCCAACGTCGCAATGTTCCGACGCCCGAGCCGCTCGGCCAGTTCAGTAACGACATCCGACCCGTTCGTGCCCAGATGCACATACAGCCGCGCCCGATGCCCCGCGACGAGGCCGGTTTGTCCGTAAACCGCGTCCCTGAACGAATCGTTGGTCGCCAAACATCCGAACACGATATCCGCTCGGTGAGCCACATCGGCCGGCGAAATCGCGGTTTCGGCGCGGTTTTGGAACGGTTGCATGGCTTCGGGACGGATGTCGTAAACGACAAGCTTGTAGCCGGCTTGCAAGATGCGCTCGGCCATTGGCGCGCCGATCGAGCCTAGGCCGAGAAAGCCGATGACGGGCGGGTTTGGGATGGTTGAGTTGGTCAAGTCCGCCTCCTTTTTAATGCAGGCTGGATGCTACGCCGGGTGAGTGCAGGGTCAAGCGCGGGCGACTGTGAGCAGGAACACCGAACGCACGAGGTAGACAAGCGATTTAGCCGAAGGTGATGCCTCAGGGATAGCGGCCTGTCCTTAGCACCAGGGCCACTGCCGACCCTGGGCTCGGTCATCCTTGCCACCTTTACTCATCCAAGGGTTTGTGCATGCGAGCAAGGAAAAAAGTTAGCCAACTTTCTGATATAGGTTCCTAACTATCTTGACTAGATATCGAACTTTGTCCATAAGGCTGATCCAGTTACCAAGGAGGTGAATTGTGGCTGGTAGTGGCGCCGACCAGGGGATGAAGGTTCCCATAGATATAAAATTGAGAAAAAGAGACGTCCATTCGTTGTTGTATGAGGTGGAGGAAAATGGATTTGTGGCGATCTCCATGGCGAAACTCATGAGAATTCTTGGAAGGGGGAATACATCCCCAAGAATGTGGCGTGAGTTACTGGATAATTGGGAGGAAATAGGCCGCGATCGAGACGAGTTAAGCGTCTTTGTAACTCATTGGCAGGGACAGGTGGTCCTTTCGAAGGGACAGTCACAGCCTGTCGTCGAGCGGGCAAAAGAGTAACAATATTAATTCTATTGAATGAGGATTTGTCGCATGTTCGGAGTTTACTATTTTTCTTTCGATAACCCAAAAAATGGCGACTATAAATTTCCCTTACGCGAAATGAGCAAGATATCTGACGTGGAAAAAATCGTACCAAAAACGACGCTCATGCTGAAGCGACATCGTGCGGTAAAATTCGTTCAGATCCAAGATGCGGCGAAACGGTCTCTAAATAAGAAGAATGGCCGAGGAGTCCTCATCTCTGCGCACACTGGATACGCGTATGTTATAGATAATCGAGGCAATCGGAAGGGAGAGTGGCTACGCAAGGATTAAGTGTCCTTCGTGCGTTCTGCGATATTGCGGCGGCAGGTCATCCGCGGATAGGTGTCGGCACTCATCTGGGTCCAGATATCTGACGCTCAGCATACGACAACCAAGGGTTCATCGTAGGATTCGTTAAGTAGCGCGCGACGATTGCGATAAAATAGGGGGCAACCTGACGGAGGCGCCCATGGCACGGCCAAAGCGAACCGCAGATGGATTGACCAAGTTCCAGCGTTATCGGCAACAGCAGTTACACCGAGGCATGAAGCAACTGCGTATCTGGGTGCCCGATCCTCGCCGGCCAGAATTTGCCATTGAGGCTGGGCGCCAAGGCATAGCGTTACGCGGACGGCCCGAGGAAACCGAAGCCCTGGATTTCATCGCCGCCGCCGTTGAGATGAGTTGGGCGGTTTTGTAGCATTGCGCGGCGCGACGGTAGCAAAATCAGCATTAATCCGACCGAGGATGAGAAGCTTGCGCTCGTCATCCAGCGGCATCAACGAAACCAGTCGCGTCAGCTTTCGCTTGCCGACGATGCCGTGCCGGGCAAGCTCGCGGTTGAATGCGATGTCTTTCTCCCGCCCCGCCGCATACTTGGACAGGGCGAGGTCGTGAACGTCCACGCAAAGCCCGGTCGCGCCACCCGTGTTCAGATTCGACAGCCGGATGACACGTTGCTCCCATCCCTGTGGAAGAATAGCCGTCGCCGGGCTGACACCGTGGCCATAGTAACCGTGGGTGTCATGGAACCGCGAAAGCTCGCCTATGGCCGCGTCGATCTCCTCGGCACGTTCGGGATAGTTGCGCGGGTACACGTCCGCCTCGTCCGACTGGAAAGCAATCGGCGGGAGCTTCATGGGCTGCGCGTGGATGGCCTGACTGCCGATAACGACAATCTCGGTATCACCCGAGATGTGGCTGGCGGCCCGGATAATATGTTCGAGTTGAGTACGATTCATAAATAGCGAGGCGCTCGGGTTCTGTCAGTATGCCGGTGAACGGGGTCGATTGGCGAAGGCGTGTCGCCCTCTCCGACTGCTCCACTAAAAGCCGAGCGATCTCATCGGCGGGGCCTGCCAAAATCTGTTCCCACTCGGCGAGTGCCAATGACGGGCTGCCGTGGCTCTCCTGCCATCGGCGCACGTTCGCTCGCGCCTTGTCGAGCAAGAACGGGTCGCCCAGCAGCTTCCTGGCAACCAGTTGGTGCAACGCAAGGCTGCGCTCATCGAGGCGTCTATGGTCGCTGTAAATCGGCTCCATTTCACCATTGTAGCACAAGTTGACAGCCCAGCACATTATTCTTGAATTTTGCGCCATGCCAATGATCCGGACCCCCCTCACCGAGGGGCTGACTTACCAGCACAACCGCGTGGGTTGGCCACAGGCCGCCGCAAATTTCGATCGGCTATGCCAGTCCGAAAAACACGGCAAGCGACCGCTGAACCTCCAGCATCATATCGTTATCGAACCGGCCGATGGTTGGGCCGAGTTTCAAGTATCTCACCGTTTGCGGGCGATCGATCGCAATTTGCGAGGGAAGCCGCAAACCATTCCCGTCGCTCGGAGCGACATCGATCCGGGTTACGGCTGCATCCACCAAAGTGCTTGTCAGCGGCAGGACAACGACGGTTGACAGCGCATCGAACCAGTCAGCCTGAATCATCACCGCCGGACGCGGCTTGCCGCTGTCGCCCTGAAGGGCAACCATGACGACGTCGCCGCGGCGTTTCAGCCGAGGTCATCCCAGGCGTCGGCGCTTGACTCGTTCGGCGCTGCTGAGCCTGTTCATAGCGCTACATGCAGCGTTAAATTTGCATCTGCATGGCCCGCAATCGCTCAGCCTCGCCGCATGCCAATCTTATGCAAACACCTCGGCAGCCCGAATCGTCACCCCCGGCAGCACCTCGACATCCAGCACCCCCTGTCCTTCGACCCGGACCACCGAACCATATGACCCACCCGAGGCCCCCCGGTGCACCAGCACCAAATCGGTCGTCAGATCGACAATCCACACCTCCCGGATGCCTGCCCGGGCATAGAGTTCCAGCTTCACCGTACGGTCGAAATCCAGGCTGCTGTCCGCCACCTCGATCAGCAGGAAGATGTCGTCAGGTTCCGGATGCGTGTGCGGGTAGCCGCGCCACGGCCGCCGGACCAAGGCGAGGTCCGGTTGCGGTTCCGACCCATCGTTCAGCACCACCGGTTCCTGACACCGAACCCGGGCTCGGCCGGCAAAGGCCCTGACCAACAGCACATTCAGGTTTTCGCTGACGATTGCGTGGCGCGGCGTGATCGGCGATCTATCGATCAATTGCCCCTCCAGGAGCTCGACGCGATCGGTCTCGCCCAGGATGCCAGCCTCACCCAGGCGGTAATAGTCGCGCCGGGTCAGGCGATGCCGGGGCACCGGATAGCGGGTCATAATATCGGCCGGGGCGGTGTCCATATCACACGTCCTTCGCGAGGTTGATCCGGTCCGGCACGCTGTCCGCGCCCGCCGGATGGCGCGTTCATCCTACACCGCTGGCGCGCCTGACACTACCATGCCGAGCTCAGCGCCCCGCCGCATGGATCGCCGCCCAAACCCGCCCCGGCGTCGCCGGCATGTCGAAATGCCGGATACCCAGCGGGGCCAGCGCATCGTTGATCGCATTCATCGCGGCACCCAGTGCACCGACCGTCCCGGCCTCTCCGACGCCCTTGGCACCGAGCGGGTTGACCGCCGTGGGAACCTCGCGGGTCATCAACCGGAAGTCGGGATATTCGTCGGCGCGCGGCATTTGGTAGTCCATGAACGAGGCCGTCAGCATCTGGCCGGAGTCGACATCGTGGGTAATGATCTCGCCCAACGCCTGACCGACACCCTGGACCACGCCTCCATGGATCTGCCCCGCGACAATCATCGGATTCAGAACCCGCCCGAGTTCTTCCACCGCGCTGTAGCGCACGATTTCGGTCACTCCGGTTTCGGTGTCGATCTCGACCTCGCAGATATGGGTGCCGTTCGGGAACGTGACGGCGGTCGGAGTAAATTCGCCACTTTCCACCAGTCCGCCTTCCTCACCCGGCGGGATGTGATTCGGATCGTTCGACGCGCGTGACACCTCGGCCAGCGACACCGAACGGTCGGTGCCGGCGATGGTAAAACGGCCGTTCGCCAGTTCCACATCGACCACCGCCGCTTCCAGCAGCTCCGAGGCGATGCGGCGGGCTTTCTCGATCACCTTGTCCATCGCCAGCGACACCGCCGATCCACCGATGCACAACGCGCCTGATCCGCCGTTGCCTTTGCCGCTGGGCAGCAGGTCGGTGTCGCCGCCCTCCCATTTCACCTGCTCGATGTCGATGCCGAACCGGTCGGCCACCAGTTGGGTCATCGTCGTTTCAAGGCCCTGACCGACCGACATGGACCCGGAGCGCAGGATCAGCGTGCCGTCCTCGGCCAGGCGCACTGTCGAAAAATCCTTGGCCGGCCGCAGGAACGGGCCGCCGGCGACCTCGATGCAATTACACAGCCCGATGCCGCGTAACTTGCCCCGCGAAGCCGCTTCGCGCCGCCGTTCCTCGAACGAGTCGAAGTCGGCCAGCGTGCTCGCTTCTTGCATGTTACCTTCGAATTCGCCGCAATCGTAGGTGAAGGTCAGCGCCGTCTTATACGGCATCGCCGCGGGCGGGATCAGGTTGCGGCGGCGCAGCTCATACGGGCTGATGCCCAGTTCCCGGGCCGCGACGTCGATCAGACGCTCGATCGCGTAGGTAGCTTCCGGCCGTCCGGCGCCACGGTAGGCGGCGGTCGGGACGGTATGGGTCAGCACGCCGCAGACCTGCGCGGCGATGAACGGAATCTCGTACACGCCGGCGATGCCGCCGATATTGCCGACGCCCCAGCCGGAGCGGCCGGACACATAGGCCCCCAGATTAACGTTCCAGCGCAGTTTCAAAGCGGTGAATTTGCCGTCCGCATCCAAGCCGAGCGAGGCACTGATCCGCATTTCGCGGGCCTGTTCGTCGGTCAGAAAACCCTCGGTCCGATCCGAAATCCAACGCACCGGCCGGTTCAGCCGCCGCGCCGCCCAGGCGACCAGCACCGATTCCAGATGGACGCCGGACTTCATGCCGAACGATCCGCCGACATCGCCCGGTATCACCCGGATATCCGTCGGCTTGACCTGAAAATTCCCGCTCGCCATGCCGTTCCGTAGTGCAAACGGGGACTGATGCGAGGCATGCACTTCCATGCGTCCGTCGGCGGCAATGGTTGCCCAGGCGCCACGCGGCTCCATCGAGTTGGCGGTGACGCGGGAGACGGTGAAATCGAGACTGGTGACATGCGCCGCACCGGCCAGAGCGGCGTCCGCGCCCACTGCGTCGCCGCGTTTCCACAGAAAGCCGATGTTGTCCGGCACATCATCCCAGACTGGCGTGGCGTTCGGTGCCATGGCCGCGACCGGTTCGGTGACGACGGGCAGGGCGGAGTAATCGACGATGATGGCTTCCGCGGCTTCCAGTCCGGCCGCGCGCGACTCCGCGATGATCAGGGCCACCGGTTCGCCGACGAAGCGCACCCGATCGGAGGCCAGCAGCGGACGGTCGGTCTTTGGCGCGGGACCGCCATCGGGGCGGGGAAAGCCGATGCCGCCGGCGATAGGCAGCACATCGGTCAGATCGGCTTCGGTATAGACGGCGATCACGCCAGCGATCTCGCGGGCCGGCGCGGTGTCGATCCGCTCAATGCGGGCGTGTGCGTAGGGGGAGCGGAGCAGGATCGCCACCGCCATCCCGGCCGGTGCCGCATCGGCCGTGTAGTTGCCCTGGCCGGTGATCAGGCGGAGGTCTTCGCGCCGCCTGACGGATTTTGTTTGGATTGTTGCCATGGTGCTCGTTCCCCGCTTGCTCTGACAACCGAGCATAACGGTTTTTTTGGAAAGAGCGATTCCCGGCGGTGGTTCGGGGCGGTGAAGCCCCGGCTCAGACCCACCAGTTCGCGAATTTCCGGGCGATCATCGCCCCGATGAAGCGGACCAGCCGGCGTTCTTCCTCGGCCTCAGGCGGTTTTCCCAGAGCATCCGCCACGATCCAGGAAGCGACCGCATCCTGTACCAGATGATCCGGCTCGTAGCCGACCTTGCGAAGCGCCTCGTATTCTTTTGTGAAATAATTTTGGCAGTGTTCGAAACCCGGGATGCTGTCGATGGCATTCCACTCGTTCAGCCGAAACTCGATCCGATCCAGCGCCTCGTTCGCGCGTGTTTCCTCGATACCGGCATTCTTCAGCCGCTCGACGGCGACAAACACGCAGGCGATCGTCATCAGGAAATCGAACTGCTCGATGTAGTCGGTCTTGTTGTCGCTGGCCTGGTAGGCCGTTTGCAAGGCCGCGAATCTATCCAGCGTCGGTTCAAACGACGCGACGGCGGTGGTGTATGCGACACGTACCAGAGCGTCTGCCTGATCCACGATCAAATCGTCTTTTTGACCAAATAACTTACGAAACGCTTTCATGAACCCTCCTCGTCAGACTGGTGCCCGCGGACACTGGTACTCCGGGTCGTATGTGTTGGCAGCCGGTGATCGTGTTGCCTTCGCATTCCATCATCCTCACCTGTCTGTGATCGAATGACAAGGTCCGATATAATGATGGTGCCAAGATAATAGTGGCGACTGCGCCCGGTAACCGCGGAAATGGCTCGGATTCACCGCTTTGGGCCAGTATTTGGTGCTAAAATGTCACATGGCCCTCCCGCTTGTGGCGGAAGGGCCATGGTCGGCGACTCGTTCGTGTCCGAACGAGCGTGCTGAATCCAAAGCGTCCTAGGCGGCGTTCGGGTCGAAGTCCAGGACGTGATCGCCGGGGTGGACCGAGGAGTCGCCCGCATAGATATCGACGTCCTTCGTCTCGGGAACGAAGAACAGGCCGATGACCGCGGTCGCGCCAGCGATGATGATCGGATACCACAGCCCGAAATAGATGCTGCCGTTCTGGGCATTCATCGCGAAGATCGAGGCCGGCAGCAGGCCGCCAAACCAGCCGTTGCCAATGTGATAGGGCAGCGACATTGACGTGTAGCGAATCCGGGTCGGGAACAGCTCCACCAGCGCGGCGGCCATCGGGCCGTACACCATGGTCACCAGGACCATCAGGAACAGCAGCGTCAGTATGATCTTGAACGGCTGCGGCCGGAAAACATCCCACGGATGGGCGATCTTCACGACCGAGGCATTCGACGCCGCCGGATAGCCAACGTTCGTCAGCGCCGAGGTCAGGTCAGCCGCGAAGGTTTTCGCCTTCGGGTCCAGGGTTTTGTCGCCGATCTTCACGCTGGTGACCGTCCCCGGGGCGGCGTCCTGTTGTGAGTAGGTCACCGATGAGCGGGCCAGCGAACCCTTTGCCACGTCGCAGCCGGTGACAAATTTCGACAAGCCGGTCGGATTGAACTGGAAGGAACACTCGGCCGGATCGGTCACCACGACGACCTTGACCGTCTCATGCGCCTTGGTCAGCGCCGGATTGGCGGTTTCGGCCATGAACCCGAACACGGGGAAGTAGGTCAGCGCCGCGATCAGGCAGCCGCCCAGGATGATCGGCTTGCGGCCGATCTTGTCGGACAGCCAGCCGAACAGGATAAACCCGAACGCTCCGATCGCCAGCGACCATGCGACCAGCATGTTGGCGGTGAAACCATCGACCTTCAGCGTGCTGGTCAGGAAGAACAGCGCGTAGAACTGCCCGGAATACCAGACCACCGCCTGACCGGCGACCAGACCCAGCAGCGCCAGGATCGCGATTTTGGCATTTTTCCACTGGCCGAACGCCTCGCTGAGCGGCGCCTTGGAGTGACGGCCTTCGGCCTTCATCTTCACGAACGCCGGGCTTTCGCTGAGTTGCATGCGGATCCAGACCGAGACCGCCAGCAGCAGCACGGACACCAGGAACGGAATGCGCCAGCCATAAGCCGCGAAATCGGCGGTGCTCATGGACGATTGCACGCCCAGAATGACCAGCAGCGACATGAACAGCCCGAGTGTGGCCGTCGTCTGAATCCAACTGGTGTAGAAACCGCGGCGATTTTGCGGCGCGTGTTCGGCGACATAGGTCGCGGCGCCGCCATACTCGCCACCAATCGCCAGGCCTTGCAGGATGCGCAGCGCGATCAGGATGATGGCGGCGGAGATGCCGATACTGTCGGAGGTGGGCAGGAGACCAACGACGAAGGTGGACGAACCCATGATCAGGATCGTTACCAGGAAGGTGTATTTGCGTCCGATCAGATCGCCCAACCGGCCGAACACCAGTGCGCCAAACGGACGAACCAGGAACCCGGCGGCGAATGCGAGCAGCGCGAAAATATTGCGTGTGGTTTCATCGAACTGGCCGAAGAACTTGGCGCCGATGATGACCGCGAGCGAGCCGTATAGATAAAAGTCGTACCATTCGAAAACGGTACCCAAAGACGATGCCAGGATGATCTTCTTCTCATCCGATGACATTGGTCGGTTGGCGGAGGTCACTGCCCCCGGCCGCGCCGCGCTTGCGCTCATGTTCGTCAGCCTTCCCCAAAACGGTATTCGATAGGGGTGGAATCGCCATTCTGCGGGCGTATCCGCGTCCTATACCTCACCAAACCGGATGGCGGGCGCGTGTCATTAACCGAAATCAAGCGTTCCGGACAGAGGAAAATTACTGATGGGTAACCACAAGTTGGGGCGCACATGACTGCGGCCGCGCTGCCGGATCACCCGCCGTCCGGATCGGCGAGACGGCCGGCAACGATGTCGGTTTTCCCGAATACGTCCTCAGCGGTAGGGCGTTGGGGTTGAGCGGATTGGCTACAGGACCCGGGTCGTTACCGATACCGCCGAGGTGACGTTAGGGCACGGTCAAGGGGCTTCCGTCAACATCGTGTCGCAGTTGCGGCGCCCGGCCAACAAGCAATCCTCGACAGCGGCGGATCGGCGCAACTGCTGCACCAGGAACAACCCGCCGACCAGCAACAACAGGATAATGACCACCCCTGCCAGGCTGGCAGTCTGCCGTTGAGCGGTTTGTTCGGCCGCTGTGTCGTCAAGCCAACGGTGATGGCTATACATCCAATGCCCCATAGGAACGGAGCCTTTCTAGCTCATAGAGGGAGTGTATGGAAGCGCGACAAGGCAGCGCCGCATGCGCCATACTGCCGCATTCGCGCAAACCCGGTCGCGGGGCAGGAGAGGACCTTAAATTTGGACGGCGTGCGGCATCTGAGCAAGGACGAGCGGTTCGCTGCGTTAATCGGCCGGGTCGGGCCGCCCCGGTTGGATATTCAGCGTCAACGCAGTCCGTACGAGGCGCTCGTGCGTGCGGTTGCCCATCAGCAACTGCACGGACGCGCGGCGGAGACCATCCTGGGCCGGTTCTCCGCGTTGTTTCCCGCCGGTGAATTCCCGGCACCCGACGCGGTCATGGCAACGGCTGAAACGGCGTTGCGCGGCTGCGGTTTCTCCGCCGGCAAGGTCGCGGCTATTCGCGACATTTGCGCCAAGGCGCTCGATGGCACCGTGCCGACGCGCCGCCAGTCGGAGCGACTGACGGATGAAGCGCTGATCGAGCGGCTGATCACCATTCGCGGCGTCGGCCGTTGGACGGTCGAGATGCTGCTGATTTTCACCCTCGGCCGTCCCGACGTGTTGCCCGTGGACGATTTCGGCGTCCGCGAGGGCTACCGCGTGCTGCTCGGCCTGGATGCGCAGCCGAAGCCGAAAGCGCTGGGCGAGATCGGGCTAGCCTGGGCGCCGCATCGCTCCCTGGCCACCTGGTATCTGTATCGCGCCGCCGAGGAGGCCAAACGCCAGGGGCCAACGAGCCGAGCGTAAGGTTCCATTGCTGTACCGTCATGGCACGGCTTGTCCGGGCCACCT